>JAAUYD010208681.1_pt1 | contig 11352 bp, 9 predicted proteins | sample 7278101 | NCBI WGS metagenome assembly JAAUYD01 (sample SAMN14350128, study PRJNA611818) | marine sediment metagenome | isolation source: surface marine sediment (0.6m) | place: French Polynesia: Moorea | collected 2018-08 | reverse complement strand
TTATTGCTAAAAATATATGTTTATTGCAAGAAAAATATTTAAGTATTAAAACTTTGGTACAAGATGTGTGTTATCAACAACGGTTAAATCTGTCTCGGGAGGTAGGCGATCGCGATGGTAAAAGTCGTATTTTAGAAAATTTGGCTAGCGTTTATTATCCCTTGGAAAATTAATAATTTTTTAGGCGATGAGGATAAATCATATGATTACCTGCAACAGTCTTTAATTATTGCTGTGGAAATATGTAATAATCGTTCAGTAGAAGAATTGGAGTCAGATGAATTGGAATATTTGAATAGAGTATTGTCTCTGTGTAGAGAAAATAGAGATTTTGAAACTGAATCTACAATTATCGGTATCCTTAATGAAGATTCACTTTAATTATAGGATTGAATAAACATATAAGACAAATACAGATAGGATATTATGTTTCAATGCTCAGGCTTCATTATGAGGAAATAGAAAGATTACAAATAATATTAGTAGAACATTGTGAAGCTAAACCTTCTACTTACTTAAAATCATTAATAATTAATAGTAGAATAGGACAAAAAATTTTAAATATTAGTCATAATGTTTCTGCTCCCGAATGGGTAGAAATAATTATGGCTGAACTTTCAGAAAGTTATAGTTTAGATGGTAATTCTCAACGATTAGACTTTGTATTATTTTTAGAATATTTTCAGATAAAATTACCACCAAAATCTGACGAAAGATTATTTGTTAGAGGTATCATTAGTAAATTGGATAATTTGGCGATCTCTGAATCCCATTCCAGGTCAAAAGATATCAAATATTTACGAAATAAAGAGCTACAAAAACAATCAGAAATATCAATTGCTTCCTCCCCAAGTACCTCTCAAATAATTGATCAATCCATTATAGTTGACCATGATTTAGAAGACCTAGAAGATATATTAAGAAGAGAACTAGGTTTCAGAGGATTATTTACTTTTAGTATCAATGGTCATGACACAATTTTAAAGGAATATATAATTGAACGAATTTTGCGTGAATTGAAAAATCAAACAAATCCGCCTCGTTCTTATAAAACTCCAATTAATATTAATTTAAATAAATATATATCTATAAATTCACAAATAATAGAACAAAAAATCAGAGAACGTAAGATTTGTAATCAACTTGCTGATTTAGTTCGAGAAAATACTGTTATTATTATTTGGAACTATGATATCGAACAAAAAATGATAGAAATCATCGCTCATGAATTTTTAAGAACAATACAAGCAGAGTGTTTTCATTTATTACAGGAAAATAATCAATGTTTAGTGATTATTTTAGCCAATGTTTACTGTCAATTTGATATAGAGGAATTTATATCTCTCAAAACTCCCGAACAATTTATTTTAGAAGGAAAAAATGGACTAATAGAATGGTTTAAATATAAACTAAGTAAATTCAATCTACAAGATGACTATATTAAGCAATATGTTCAGAGAATAGAGGGTCAAAATGGGCATTTACTTGGAACTTATCAAGAAATTAAATACATTATTGATGAACTAAATGGAAGGATATGAAACAATGGATGATCTAAAACTGCGAAAATACGAAGGTCAAGGAAATAACTGTCAATATCAAAGATTAACTAGTAATGAAACAGAAGAAAAATTGAATGATATTCCAACTATCAAAGAACCTTATATCGCTTCTAAAGATTTAGCTGAAGCAGTCAATGATGCTCTCTATCTTCGTCGCCCATTGTTACTAGAAGGTGAACCGGGATGTGGGAAAACTCGTCTTGCTTATTCTGTTGCTTATGAACTGGGTTATCCTCTCAAAGAATGCTATATTCGCTCCACAAGTCGCGCTCAAGATTTACTTTATACTTATGACGCTGTGAGGCGATTATATGACCTCCAAGAAAGAAGTTTAATCAAAAAAAATGAATTTAATGCCGAAAATAAAGAAGAAAATGACACGAGAAATCAAAATTTTTCTCGACGACAATATGTGGAGTTAGGAAAATTAGGAGAAGCAATAGAACTTGCTGAAAAAAATATTCCTTCAGTGGTATTAATAGACGAAATTGATAAGGCAGATATCGATTTTCCTAACGATTTACTTTTAGTTTTGGATAAATTACAGTTTGAAGTCGATGAAGTCCAAGGATGGAAATTTGATGCACTTCAAAATCAAACAACTCGACAGCGTAGGGATTTTTTACCTTGAATCATTATTACTAGTAATCGAGAAAAAGAATTACCAAAAGCTTTTTTAAGGCGTTGTTTATTTTACTATATTGACTTTCCTCAAGAGGAAGAATTACAATATATTATTAAGAGTCATTTTCAACAAGATATGACTCCTTTATTTGAGCAAGCATTAATCAAGTTTTTACAACTGCGTAATGAAACTAATTTTGCTTGGCGGAAAAAACCCAGTACCAGTGAATTTATTAATTGGTTAACACTATTGGAGCGAAAAGAAGAAGTTAATGAAATGACTGCTGAAGATTTAGCTGATATAGAGCTAAATAAACTTCCTTATCTCCATTCTTTAGTTAAGAATCAAAGTGATCTCAATGCTTTAGAGCAGATAAAAATGTAGATGATTGAAACTGAATCATTTTTGTTGCCATTATTTCAGGAATTAAGGAAGCAAGGTATTCCTCTAGGGATATCTGAATATTTATTAGCACTAAAATCGATTCAAGAAGGAATAGGAATCGAAGATATTGATAGATTAGAACGCTTTTTAAAGTTACTTTGGGCTAAGTCTCAAGAAGATAGAGAACTCTTACATTTAAAATTTACTGAATTAGTTAAACCTCGTTTAGACAAGCCAATCAAAATAGCTACAAAAATAAATGAGGATAAGCCAACAACAACTGATATCAATGAACCTGATAAAGATGATACCACATTAAAAGATAATCAAGCTGGAACTGAAACTAAAACTAAAACTGAACAGCAAAATCAGATAACTACTCGTTCTGAGAGTGATTCATCTTTGACTAACTTTTTACCAGTAAAACATACTTCTAAACGAGGTACAGGCAAAAAATATATAGATAAAGAAGTTAAATATAACCTGATTCCTCGTTTACCTATTAGCCAACGTGATATGACCGTAAGTTGGCGAAATTTGCGATGTTTGCAACGAGAAGGTATTGCAGAAGAATTAGATGTACAAGGAACAATTAATGATATTTGTAAAGTTGGTTTTCTTCGTCGTCCTATATTACAACCTCGTCGGCGCAATCAGGTTAAATTAATTTTATTAATTGACCGTGAAGGTTCAATGTCTCCCTTTAATCCATTGATAAAAGCTTTACAAAAAAGTATAGAAAAAGGCGGACTATTAGGCAAAATAAGTACTTATTATTTTCACGATTTTCCAGAAGTTTATCTGTATCAAAAATTCAATTTTACTGAACCGCTTGATATTGAAAATGGATTATCAGAACAGGTGAGGGATAACAGTGTCCTTATTGTCAGTGATGCAGGAGCAGCAAGGAGAACTTATGATGGACAAAGATTAAAATCAACAAAAGCGTTTATTAAGCAGTTAAGACAATATACTTATTTATATGCTTGGTTAAATCCAGTCCCTCAAGCCCGATGGAAGACAACCACTGCTGAGGATATTAGCGAATTTGTACCAATGTATCCTTTGAATCAGCAAGGATTGAACGACATAGTTAAAATTTTACTAGGACATCCCTTTCCTACTGGAGTCAGGTTAGATGACCAAGACACTTGAAGCAGTTGTGAGAAGACGATGGCTACCCCCAGAATATGCAGTACGGGAGGTGGTAGCTTTCGAGCGTCGTTTTGGGGAAAAGCACTTAGCTCTTGCTTGTCATGCTGCGTTACCATTAATTTTAACTCCAGAGTTAGTTAATCTGATTCGCATCAATTTTCTCGACAGTGAAGATATTCCTTGGATAGCTGAAAGTGACTTATTGCTGTCTCCTTTGTGTCGTCCAATTCAAGAGGATATTTATGAAGTAGAACCCTGTGTAAGGGAAGTTTTGTTAGTAGAATTGGAGGATAAATTTGGTTGGCGAATACCGTTTCAGTTAGCAGAATTTTTACAGTTTTATTTAGAAAAACAACCAGATTGGAAACAGCGTCCAGAATTAACTCGCACGCAAAAATGGATCGCGAAAGCTTATTTGAATCCTGATGCTACTATTCAAGAAATAACGGATGATTTAGAGAAAAGTTTACCCCAAGATAATCCCGTTTTGGGTTTACCTGGTCAATCCTATATTCCTAATTTAGTGGAAATTTTAGCAGAGCCATTAGAACGAACTAACTTGTGGGATGAACGTCAAGATTTAGTGAATATTTCTCGTGTTTTAGCAAAACTAACTTCTGGAGAGAGGGAAGGGTTAAAAGAAGAAATCGAAGATGTAATAATAGGTGATTTAGAGGAAGGAGAGTTTGTTTTATTTTCTCCTGTAATTCAAAATTTCTTAGAAGAATTAATACAAGAGCTTGAAGTAAACAATGTAGAAACTTATAAAGCACCTAATGCAAAGCTTGGAATTGCTAAATTTTTTGCTTATGATGGTGCTTGGGTGCATCATGATAAAATTACTAATTACTTAAGTAATAAAATTAAAAAATCATGCCGATTGTTAATTTTATTAGGGATTACTGGAATTGGTAAAACTGCTTTAGGAGAAAGATTAGCAATTGAATTAGAAGATTGGTTTGATAACGATTGGAATTATTATCTCCAAGAGAACTTTGATAACGAGGAACAATCTGCTGATTTTGCCAGTGTAGCAGCAAGGTTGCTAGAAAAAGCTGGTGAAGTAGTCACACCTGATGACCGTAAAGATACTCAAAGATTACTTTATCGTTTAGTTAGACACCTGCAAGAAAATCGTTATTTAATTCAAATTGATTCTTTACAGAAAATTTTACAGGGAAATGAAGAAGGAAGGAGTAATTTTATTGATGAATGGTGGGTGAAATTCTTTCAACTTTGGTTATCAACCGAGATTTGTAAAAGTCGTTTGATTTTAACCTCACAGGATTTACCAGCACAGATTGATCCTAAAAAACATTACCAAAATTTCTTATATTGTCAACCTTTAAGGGGTTTGTCAGAACAAGAGCAATTAGCTTTATTTAGTCAAACAGGATTAGATGTTAGTTCAGAAGCAGAAGGAAAACCTTATTTAGAACGCATTGGACAAGCTTATGAAGGTCATCCTTTAGCTTTACGGTTGATAGCTGGGGAAATTGTCAATCGCCCATTTAATGGTAATATTCTGGCTTATTGGAATAAGTATGGAAACGAAATAGAAGAAGTTGAAAAAGCAATTGAGTCAGCAAAATCTGGAGGAGCAACAGTAGGGGGTGATGACCAGTATAATTTACATCAATACACCCGTAGTTTACGTCGAAATGTCAAATCTAGATTAGAAAATACATTTAATCGTTTACGCAGAGATGTTCGTAGTGCTTATTTACTTCTTTGTGAGTCTTCGGTTTATCGGTGTGAAGTACCAGAAGATTTTTGGTTAAGTCACTTGGAAGACTGGGATATAGATTATGAAAATGAGAAACAAATTGCTTTGGATGCTTTGAGAGATAGATATTTAGTTGAGGAAATAATTAATGGAAATAATCAAGTTCTACTTAGACAGCATAATTTAATTAGAAGTCTATCATTAGAACATTTGAGAATATTAAATACAGAAGATGATGAAACTATTATTAAAATTCCCCTAGAAGGAGAATTAATTTTAACCAAACTTGGAATTAATACATCTGTTATCAACTCTATTAAAAACCGTAGTAAACGAACCTCTTATAGAGCCATGATCAATTGGCTTACTAAATATAAACCTCCAGCATATGCTTCAAACTTACAAAAAATACAAGGTCTTCTTGAATCATTTTATCATCTCTGTGAATTAGAGGATTGGGAAACAGCAAGTAAAATTATTGTTTCTCGTCTTGAAACTCCAACCGAAGAAGAATTATATAACCAACTCGGAACTTGGGGATACTATAAAGAACAGATTAATTTATGTAATAAATTATTGAAAAAGCTAGATTTTAAATTAGATATTAAGTTATTAAATACTTTAGGAAATAGTGACTATGTTTTGGGAAATTATAATCAGGCAATTAATTATCTAGAACAAAGTGTTGGAATTGCAGAGCAAATTAATGACTCTTTAGGAATAAACAATGCTCTGATTAATATGGGAAAAGTTTATGAAGCTCTCGGTAATTATTCTAGAGCTATTGATTGCCATAAAGAAAGTTTATCTATAGCTAAAAATATTAATAATCGTAAGGGAGAAGCACAAGCACTTATTAATCTAGGAGTTGTCGATTATGATATGGCTAATTATGTCAAATCAATGAGTTATTCCGAGGAAGGTTTATCCATTGCCAGAGAGATTCATGATAAGCAAAGTGAAGGAATAGCGTTAGGAAATCTTGGTAATGTTTATCTGGCATTAGGAGAATATGACAGAGCAATTGATTTTCAACAGCAGTCATTGCAAATAACTAAACAAATTGGTAATCGATATGGAGAAGGAGAAGCTTTATTAAATTTAGGCAATGCTTTTATACAACTAAATCAATATTCAGAAGCTTTAGAATATTTGCAAGCATCTCTAAATATTTTCCATGAAATTGGTAGTCGTGCCAATGAAGTAACTGTTTTAATAAATTTGGCATATCTTTACCAACTAATAAGTAACCTTAATTTAGCTGTAGAATATTGTGATCGCGCTTTAGCTATTGCTATTGAATTACAATTTTCCCAGTCTGAAGTATCTCAAGAGCCAACAAGCCAATTAAGGGAGCAGAATCAATTGAAAAATACTAGAATATTTTCTAATTTAAATGCCAATGATATTCGCCAGCTTGAAACAGCTTTAGTTAGATTATTTAGTCAGATTGATACTGTTGCGGGGAGGAAAGCTATATTGGTAAATGCTGATATCGATAATTATTTTATCAGTAATCTCGATTTTAATTTAAATATTAATGAATTTACAGCTATATTAGCTTCTAAATTGAAAGAGTATTCAGCATCTAGTGAAAGGAGTAATTACCATCCATTGATGGCATTATCATATTATTTAATTCAAAGAAGGCAACAATCTAATTTAGACGATGAAACAATAGATATATTTAGTAAAATATATTCAATTGGTCAGAAGAATCTCAATAATATATCTTCTGAACAGAACAATTATAATCAAGAATCGAGTTCGGGAACTAACAATAAACTTAGCTCATATTTAAGAAATATGAGTCAAAAATTAATAACCGAAGGATGTTTATCTCCTCAAAATAATGTGAACTATGAGAATCAACAGTTCCAACTTGTGGGAAAAATAACTAACTTTGAACTTTCCTTCGGATTATTGAACATGAGAGGAGATGCTTTTTTTATTTTTTCATATAATTCTTCTACTAACTTCAAAGCTTTAAAAAGATATTCCAGCTTTTGCTTTGATTATGCAAAACAAGAGGCTACGTCTTCCATAACAAACCAGCTTTTTAATGCCAGAGTACCTTCTAATATTTGTTTTTCTATCGCAGTTGTTGATAATCTAAGGGAAGAAACTAAAAATAGTATACGCTCTGAAAATCCTTTAGATTATGAAATTGATTCATTGTGGTATCTTGTTCCTGTAGTTTATAGTTTAAACGAACAAAGACTTTATTATTACGATAGTCCTTCATCATTTTGGGAAAACTTCAAAGGTGAGATTGTATGGAAAAAGTTGAGAGAGGTAATTGAAAATATTTTGAAACCATAAATTTATATTAGATAATTTTTTTCAACTCAAGGCAAGATAAAATGAATAATTCTAAAATCTTTTCCGATTTAGCACTAGATGAGACTATTAAGCTAGAATCTGCTCTGCAAAACTTATTTCTTAATATTGATGGCGTAGCTGGAAGACGAGGGATTCTCAGAAATGCTGGAATTGATAATTACTTTATTGCTAATCTCGACTTCAACTTAGGTATTAGTGAATTTACCACTATCTTAATTTCTAAATTTAAAGATTATTCAGTATCTCGTAGCAATCCAAGTCATCCTCTGATTCAACTTGCTGATTATATTCTCAAACAACCGCAACAAAAATATAACTTGGATGATGAAAATATAGAAATATTTAGGATAATTATTTTAATTGGGCAGAAAAAACTTGAAGCTTTGACTGCATCTTCACCTCAAACTAATCAGCAATCATCACCATCAGAGTCACAAAAATCATCTCCAGTATCAAAAATTGATGTCTTAGTTATTACTGCTCTTAAAGACGAGCTAGATGCACTGAAAATTTGTGATAATAACTCTGGTAAATCCTGGGAAGAATATCAAGATAATCTGGGATATTCTTATTATAAAAAAACTTTCGGGCATAGTAATGGAAGTAATTTAACCATTGCAGCAGCCAGCGCAGTTGATATGGGAGAAAATAGAACTACCGAGTTGGCCTCTAGATTAATTACACAACTCAAACCAAGCTATTTGGCTATGACTGGCATTTGTGCTGGGAATAAAGAAGATGTATTTTTAGGAGATGTAATTGTCGCAGATAGAGTATTTAAATTTGATTATGGAAAGCTGATAGCTTATTATGAAGAAATTGCAGGACAAAAGATTCGTACAGAGGAAATTTTTCACGATATCACAACTTATAATATTAAACCTTTATGGAAACATAAAATCGATAATTTTTCTCCAGATTGGATGAATACGATTCAGACAAGTAGACCAAAATCCTATCTTCATCAAGAGCGTTGGTTACTTCACAAACTCTATGACTATCAACAAGAACCTAATAGTTATCAAAACCCAGTCAACCATTCAGAAAGACAAAGTGAATGTCCCGAATGGAAAAAGATTATTACAAGATTATCCGAACAAGAATTATTGACCATAGACCCTTTTAAATTCACCAATAATGGACTGAAAGCAGTCGAGCAGGAAAGACTTTTAAATCCAGATAATCAACGCTATCAAGATAAATTAAGTCCTGAAGTTCATATTGGGGTAATTGCTACTACAAGTAAGGTACAAAAAGATCCAGAAATATTTGAGCGGTTGAAAAAATTACAGCGTAAAGCATTGGGAGTAGAAATGGAAAGTGCAGCCATTGGTGCTGTGGCAGAAATTCATGAAATTCCCATGATTGTTGTTAAATCTGTCCAAGATTATGCAGATTATGACAAAAATGATAAATTCCGTTTCTATGCTGCGGAAACTTCTGCTCGATTTTTACTAGCTTTTTTCGCAACATCTTCAGCAATAATTAGGTAAAAATTACTTTTTTGTCGATAAATAGGTAATTAATCATCTTCAAGTTGTGGCAAGCTGTTATATTTAGCCAATAATAGATCTCTAAATTCTTCAAACTCTTCAGCTTGTGGAATACCGAGTTTTGAAGCCATTTCACAAGAACGATTAGAATATTCAAGTGCTAGATCAAATTGTTGCATTTTGTCGTGAAGTCCTGCTAATCCCCGAAGAACCATAGCTTCACCAAAATTATCACCTAGTTCTCTGAAAATCACGAGTGCAGGTTGTAAACATTCCAAAGCATCTGAATACTGCTCTAAATCGATAAAAATATTCCCTATGCTACCTAAAGCATTGGCTCCACCTTGCAAATCGCCGATATCTTGACAAATAGTGAAACTCCGAATTTTGTAATCAAGTGCTTGATTGAAATCTCCCAACTCAGAGTATGCTGTTCCAAGATTATCAAGAGCTATTCCTTTTATTTGTAAGTTTTTAAGTTCTTTGGCAATTTCCAAAACCTGTTGGTAATACTCAATTGCTGTTTTGGCATCTCCTGCTGCTAAATGGATATTCCCCAGATTACCTAGAACAGTACTTTCTCCCTGCTTGTAACCAATTTTTTGGGTAATGGCAAGATAGTATCCATAATAATCAACCGCTTTTTCTAAATCTCCTTGAGCAAAATAGGCATTTCCCAGGCCATTACAAGCACTGCCTTCTCCTTGTAAATCATTGATTTTTTGGGTGATGATTAGTTGCTGTTGATGATATTCGATTGCTTGACAATAGTTCCCTAAAGCACAATGCGCTGAACCCAGTCCTCCAAGAGCATCAGCCTGTCCTTGAAGATAATTTATTTCTTTTGTGATAGTTAGGTGCTGTTGATGATATTGAATAGCTTTATTGAAGTCTCCGATTGAAAAGTAAACAGTCCCTAAATTTCCCAGAGAAGCTCCTTGACCCTGGCTTGAGCATAGTCCCCAAGATCATCCGAAAGACGACCAAGAGAGTTAAGAATAATAGCGTTTAATTTCGGATTAATTTTGTCTAATACCTGACCATACACATCTTCTTGTTCTCGATAATATCCCCAAATATTTAATTGATCGTGTAGTTCATCTTTAGTGGGTGTCATTAGGCGAGTAAAAAGTATTTGTGCAGCTTTTTCCTAAGTTTCAGTTTGACAAAGATGATGAAATGCCTCTAATAAGCCATGTATTTTTTCGAGATCCGAAGCATCATGTTGAGGCTTATACAGAGTGAGCCAATTAATAACCGCACGATAGTTAGTTCGCTTCCATCGAGGTTTAATATTTTTGACTTCTTTTGGATTAATGTCTAGTCGATCTAGAAGCAACTGTCCTGTAGGAGCAAGATCGTTCATCTTGTTTTTTTATCCTTCTAAAGGATTGCTTGTACTAAGTGTCAATGATTACTGATTATTGTATATTGTAAATTCCAGTCTATTAGGTAACGATGAACAGGTTTAAAAGTTAACTTTAAGTTTTAGGAAATTGCAGGCGTTCCTTGTTGTTTATATTCGATGGATTCTTGTTACCTTCCCAAGGAATATATAGACATTCACTAAATTTCTCAGAACAGTTACCTCTACATAGCGATCGCCTATCTCTTTAGATTATTATAGTAGGACTTACGCAACTGGCGTATTTTTTCCCATCGCCACCACGTACCAAGCAGCCTAGTTATACGTAAAAAAATATACTGATGAATTTAGTTCCCATTTCCCCTAAAGTCTTTATCAGCTACAGCCATGATTCACCAGAACATAAAGATCGAGTTTTACAGCTAGCTGACAAATTACGGAAAGATGGGATTGATTGCAACATAGACCAGTATGAACAATCGCCACCTCAAGGATGGCCCCGTTGGGCAAATGATGAAATTGATGCAGCTGACTTTGTTCTCATAATCTGTACCGAACAATATAATAGACGCTTCAGGGGTAATGAGGAAATAGGCAAAGGTAAAGGCGTTACTTGGGAAGGAGCAATTGTCACCCAACACCTTTACGATACTCAGGGTAATAATACCAAATATGTCCCCATCATCTTTTTTGTTTGT
>JAAUYD010054098.1_pt1 | contig 11352 bp, 5 predicted proteins | sample 7278101 | NCBI WGS metagenome assembly JAAUYD01 (sample SAMN14350128, study PRJNA611818) | marine sediment metagenome | isolation source: surface marine sediment (0.6m) | place: French Polynesia: Moorea | collected 2018-08 | reverse complement strand
TTTTAGTTAATTCAGTGTTTGAATAATTAATTGTTAATGCCGTACTTTCTCGCTCAATAAATGGACTAGTCTTAATCGCTGCTTTCAGAAAAGGTCTACCTAGTTTTGTTACTGCGGGAACAAGGAGAGAACTTACTGTGATCGCTCCTAGTCCTGCTAGGGCGATAGGATGATTCCCATGACCGTCTTCGATAAGTTCTTTTAGGTGAAAAGAAAGTACGGACTTATCCCAATGGATCAATGACATAATTTTATTCCTCAAAAGCGATCGAGATTAAGACTTAGAACTGTATTTAAGCGAGTTGGGGATTAAGCTATTTTTGGTCGTTCAGGAAAAATTCACTGCAGCTTTTCTGACTATTTGATACATGTTTGCTATAGCTTATTCGGATTAGTGCTATTTTTGCTACAACTTATCTAAGCAATCCTCACTGTAAAATCTGGCTTTGAAGACTAACAATTCTACTTTAGTCTGTATTAATTGAGCGATATAAAACCAAAACTGATAATTAAACCTTTAAAATTAATGATAATAAATTTCAATTAATTGTCAAGAGTATGAAAAATTAAATCTCTTTTATGACTCTGGGAAAATTGGCACAACGAAGTATATTCACGCAATAAAATTTAGTCTAAAGTGTAACACAAGAATAAAAGTCTATTCTCAATAACCATTATTTTATGCATTTATTTGCCTGTATCAGTATTTGAAGTTAATATTGCAAGTATATATTATTACTTATGACTTAAAAAATGGAACTACATGCATACACTAGAACAATTTCTGATCTTTTTTCGGTAAAGAAGAAGTATGTTGTTCCTAGATTTCAAAGAGAATATTCATGGACTAGAGAGAAAGTTTCTGAACTGTGGGATGATATCGTTTCAAATATTTCTATAAATGACGATGGTAGCTATAAGCATGAAGAGTATTTTATTGGTTCACTTGTTCTTATAGGAGATGATAAGTCTGTATCAATGCAAATTGTTGATGGACAACAACGTCTTACAACACTTACCATCCTACTTTCTGCCCTTTGTCAAAGGTTCGTAGATATTGATAAGAACAATTTAGCTAATTCTATCTATGAAAATTATATTGCTGGAAAAGATGATGAAGGTAATTACTACTTCAAATTAGAGAAGGAAACTTCTAAACCTTTTTTTCAAATAGCCATTCAGCATATTAAGAAAAGAAAAGAATCTCCATCTTCAGAAGAAGAAAAAAGCCTTTTGAACTCATACGATTACTTATATTCCTGTATTTCTATAGAATCTTTAAAGAAGAAGTTTGGACCGATTAAGGTAGGTAATAAGTTTTTATACGAGAATATTTTGAAAGCAATCAGAGATCAGGTTGTAAAGTATCTAAAAGTAATTTTCATTACAGTAGCTGAAGAAGATGATGCTTACACAATCTTTGAGACTTTGAATGCAAGAGGAATGGATTTAAGTTTTGTTGATTTAATAAAAAATAAAGTATTTAAAAGTTTGAAGACAACGCACCCTGATGATTTTGCAAAAACTCAATGGAAAAAGTTGCAAAACATAATAGCTTCAAGAGATGGTGTAGGTGGTCTGGAAACTTTTGTAAGGCACTGGTGGATAGCTAGGTATAACTACACAAGTGAAGATAGCGTTTATAAACATTTCAAAAAGCTATGGAATAGTGGTGAAATAAAGCCTGAAAACTTTTTAGGTGAACTCGTAAGCGATGCTGAGTTATACGTAAAAATATCATCTCCTGTGACAGAGGATTTTAAACAACAGGAAGAGAAAGAATTGTATAAATCCTTATTAGCATTGAAAATTTTTGGTATTAAACAGCAAAGACCTTTCATATTAAACTTGTTTAAGGCTCGACAGAAGAAAAAGTTGACATTAACTGATGTAAAGGACATCCTGTATTTTATTGAAAAATTTCACTTCACTTTCAATAAAATATGTTCTATGATACCTTCAGGTATTGAGAAAAGCTATTCTAATGCTGCTAGCAAACTACTTAAAGCAAAAGACAGGAACTTAGCGAGAAAAGCCATAAAAGAGTTCAGACAAACATTACAGACAAAGTTGCCTGACAAGAAAATGTTTAAAGAAGGTTTCTCTAAATTAAAGTTTGTTAAGAGCAATACTAAACATAAAAAACTCATTCAGTACATTTTTAACCATATTGAAGTTGTCAAACAAATAACTAATGAGTTTAAACCCGATAGCATAACATTGGAGCATATATTATCTCAGTCATCTGCTGCAAAAGATTTTGTAGGCGCTATTGGTAACTTATTACCTTTAGGAGCAGAACTAAATGAGGAAGCGGGTAATAAGAATTTTCTGGAGAAGATAGAAATTTACCGGAAATCTAATTTTTTACTGACGCAAGAATTTACGCAAAATGTGCGTGAAAAATGGGGAGAAAAAGAAATTAAAGCTAGAACAAATAATTTGGCTGAAGATTGCTACGATTCTATGTGGGGAAAATGAGTAAACTTTTAGAAAAGAGATGTCAACGGAGCGATCAACATTTACATAAAAATAATCTCTGGGAATTGACCAGAGATAAGGTTAGATAGCACCTAATACAGAGTATTACTAGGTTTTACAAGTAATTACCGGGTTAAAGACTATCTGAATTAATAACTATCTCAAGAAACTAACTAACTAAGACAAGCAGCTAAATCTTCATCAGGAGTAGTAATTGGTTTAAGGTTATAATTCTCCGCTAATAGGTTAAGGACATTAGGAGAAAGGAATGCAGGGATAGTTGGACCCAAACGAATATCTTTAATCCCCAGATACAACAAAGTTAAGAGAACAGCGATCGCTTTTTGTTCGTACCAGGAAAGAATTAGAGATAAAGGTAACTCATTAACACTGGTGTTTAATGCCTTAGCTAATCCTAAAGCAATCTGAATTGCAGAATAAGCATCATTGCATTGACCAACATCCATTAATCGAGGTAAACCAGCTATTTCGCCTAAATTTTTGTCGAAGAAACGGAATTTACCACAAGCAAGGGTTAAAACTACGCAATCTTGAGGAACTTTTTCAACTATTTCAGTATAATAATTGCGGTCTGGTTTCGCCCCATCACAACCACCAATTAGGAATAAGTGACGAATTTTACCCGACCCAATTGCATCTAGAACTTGATCTGCTACTCCTAAAACAGCATTGCGAGCAAATCCTGTCATTACTTGACGTGGAGGTTCATCTTCCCTAAATCCAGATAATTCTAAAGCTTTTTGAATTACAGGGCTAAAATCTGGCGTACCTTCAGAATTCCCAGGAAGATAACTTAAACCAGCATAGCCTACTGGTCCCAGAGTAAATAATTTATCCTGATATTCTTCATGGGGAGGCATTAGACAGTTAGTTGTGAGGACAATTGCACCAGGGAATTTAGCAAAATCTCTGGTTTGATTCTGCCATGCTGTACCATAATGTCCGTAGAGATGGGGATAAGTCTGTTTTAATAGAGGATAACCATGGGCAGGAAGTAATTCACCGTGAGTATAAACAGTAATACCAGTATCAACAGTTTGTTCTAATAAGGCTTTCAGTTGCTTAAGATCGTGTCCTGAAACTAGAATCGCTTTACCCTTTCTTGTATTGAGAGGTATCGGCGTAGGTGTAGGATGACCGTAAGTTGTGGTATGTCCAGCATCAAGTAATTCCATTGTACGCAGATTAATCTTCCCAACTTCCAGAGCAAGATTGACCCAATCATTTAAACTAAGGTCTTGACGTTGAAGATTGACAAGTGCTTGATAACAAAATTGATAAACTGCTTCGTCAGCTTGTCCTAATTCTTGCGCATGGAAAGCGTAGGAAGCGACACCTTTAATTCCATATAAAACAGTAAGTTTAAGAGAACAGATATCTATATCAGTTCCTGATTGACTAATAAACTTGAGGCTAATATCTTGACCTTGTTCTACTAAACTGGAATCAAAGTCGGGTTCAAAACAAGCTAATTCCGACCATTTTTCCGATGTATTAGAAGCTTGCTGAATTTGCACTTTGAGTTTTTCCCGAACTGCGATCGCTTGTTTGATATATTCGGTAAAACGTTGTTGTTGAAAGTTAACATTCGTCATCGTCGCAAAAAGTGCTTCACAGGTAAATAAATCTGCGACTTGAGTTTTGATTCCCAATTCACGAGCGCGTAATGCAACTTGGGCTAAACCTTGTAAACAATGAATTAATAAATCTTGAACCGCATTTACTTGGGGACTTTTACCGCAAGCACCCCATTGATGACAACCATTACCACTAGCTGTTTGTTCGCATTGTTCGCAAAACATCTCTCCCTCTCCTACGTAAATGGGTTATTGGTATATCTATTTTTAAGTAAGTAGGCAAGAAAAAAGTAAACTATGTAAAGAAATATAAAATACTCGTATTTGGCTCCTAGTAGCGCTTTAGCGCTGAAGCACTATTACAAACAAGTTATGATTTTTCTTACTAACCTACTTAAGTGTAAAAGGTGTTGATATAAATTTCCTTGACTTAAGTCAAATATTATTAAACTTTTAGTAGGGAATAAAATTTTATATAATTTTGTTAATATATAAAATTTTTAGTTAATTAAAATGATGCAAGAACATCAAGATTGGCAGCAATTTTTGTCTCGTTCCCAATTATTTCAAGGACTTTCCCCACAAGAACTTCAACTGGTTAATAAAATTATAATTAATAAGAATTTTTCAAAGGGAGAAAGTATTTTTTGGCAAGGAGAACCTTGCGATGGATTTTATTTAATAAAAAAAGGAAAAGTTAAAATATTTCAGATGTCTAAATTGGGCAAAGAACAGATTTTACATATATTCGAAACAGGAGGGAATTTTGCTGAAGTATCTGCTTTTGATGGTAAATGTTTTCCCGCTTCAGCTATTGCTATGACGAAAACAGAATTATTATTCTTTCCCAGGTCTGATTTTCTTAAGCTTCTGGAGAAATATCCAACTTTAGCAATTAATATGTTGGCTACTTTTGCCCGTCATCTGAGAAAATTTGCCCGTTTAGTTGAAGATTTATCCCTCAAAGAAGTACCAGGTAGGTTAGCCGCTTACTTGCTAGACTCAAGGGAGTGTCATGGTAATATTGACTCAGTTAAATTAGATATTCCTAAAAGTCAGCTAGCAGCTTTGTTGGGAACTATCCCAGAAACATTATCACGAGTATTTTATAAATTAAGTTCTGAGGGATTAATTACCATCGATGGTTCTGAAATTCAACTGTTAGATTTGAAAGGTTTAACAGTTCTAGCAACAGGTAAAAGGTTGTGATATGAGAAGATTATTCTTTATATAAACCAATTTAATATTTATTGATATTTATATCTCTTGAAAACTTATATTGACTTTAATTGAAACATAGTGTTCCCTTAACCCAAAAATTGACACCTAGTTCGCATAATGATCTTCAGAACCTAATTTTTCTCAGAGGCTAAAACTAAGTATAAATTCTCAACAAAACCACTATTGGATTCTTAGTAATTACCCCATAGAGCTAATTTTTACAATTGTCAATCAAAAAACTCTTTCCCCTTGCTTCTGGTTTTATATCTGGATGCTAATGGAGAAGCTGTGAAGTGCAAAAATTCCTAAACTTACGTGTCTTGCATCGAAATTAAATTCAGGGAAGATTCATGGCAAAAAATAATGTAATTTTTATCCATCCGGATGGTACCAGTCCTTCTCATTTTGCTGCTGGACGTTTTGTCAAAGAAGGACCAGATGGACGCCTTAACTGGGATAACATGACTGAGGCTGGAGTCTATCTGGGACATATCAAAGACCGTCTTGTTTCTACTTCAAATGCAGGTGCGGTAGTTCATGCTTATGGAACAAAGCCTTTTGCTGGTTCCTATGGTTTAGATGAAAATGGTAATCCGGTAGAGTCACTTTCTTTTAAGTCGGGAGCGGCTAATGAAAGTGGTTTGACCATTATGGAAGAAGCGATCGCCGCAGGTAAAGCAACTGCTGTAATTAACTCTGGGTTTATCGCCGAACCGGGGACGGGAGTATTTCTCGCTGATGCAGAAAGTCGTAATGATGTGGCGGAAATTACGGCTGAAATTGTCGAATCGGGAGTAAATATTATTCTCGGTGGTGGAGAAATTCATTATTTACCGGAAGGAACCGTTGGACGGTTTGGTGAAGAGGGTATCCGTACCGATGGACGCAATTTAATTGAGGAAGCCAAAGAATTAGGTTATACAGTTGTTTTTACTCGGGAGGAACTGCAAAATCTACCCCAAGGTACTAACAAAGTATTGGGTATTTTTGCAGCAGAAGATACCTATAACGACACCACTGAAGAAGCAAACGCAGCCCAGGGACTAGAAAACTACGGTCAACCAGGAAACGAAAATCCTCCCACCGTAGGGGAAATGTTAGAAACTGCTTTGCCAATTCTGGATCAAGATCCAGATGGTTTTTATGTGGTTTTAGAAGAAGAAGGTAGCGATAATTTCCCCAATAATAATAATGCTCGGGGTGCGATCGAAGCAGTTTTACGGGCGGATGAGGCTATTGGGGTTGCTCAAGATTTCATTGATAAGACTGATCCCAATACTTTATTAATTACTGCTGCTGATAGCGATGCGGGTGGTTTAGAAGTTGATGATACTGAACCCGAACAGGTTGGAACTGTAGGAGTTAACCCCACCCTCGATGACCGCAGTGACGCCATTGAAGTACCCCGTGACGGTCAAAGCGGTCGTAACACCGAGCCTTTTGTTTCTGCACCCAATGCTTTTGGGAAGGAATTACCTTTTGGTGTTAGTTATGTCGGTACCCCTGATTTTGCAGGTAGTATTGTTGCTAAAACCTACGGTTTAAATTCTGAAGAGTTACCCAGTACTTTGGATAATACCGATATTTATCGGTTGATGTACAAAACTCTGTTTGAGAAGGAATTACCCCAAGCAGTTCCAGCTCCACCACCTCAAAGAGCGCCACAAGCGACGAAAGATACTGGAAATGTAATTTTTATCCATCCAGATGGTACCAGTCCTTCCCATTATGCTGCAGGACGTTTTGCTAAAGAAGGTCCAGATGGGCGCTTAAATTGGGACAAGATGTCTGATGCTGGGGTATATCTGGGACATATCAAAGATAGATTAGTTTCTACCTCCAATGCAGGAGCAGTAGTTCACGCTTTTGGTGTCAAACCCCAAGCTGGCTCCTATGGCTTAGATGAAGAAGGTAACCCCGTGACTTCCCTTTCCGGAAAAGAGGGAAAGACCATTATGGAGGAAGCCATAGACGCAGGAAAGGCGGTTGCGGTCATCAACTCTGGTTTCATTGCTGAGCCCGGTACTGGTGTCTTTTTATCCGATGTGGAAAACCGCAGTAATGTTGCTGAAATTACTGAAGAAATTCTTTTTTCTGGCGCTAATGTCATCCTCGGTGGTGGAGAAATTCATTATTTACCAGAAGGGACTGTTGGAAAGTTTGGTGAAGAAGGTATTCGCACCGACGGACGTAACTTAATTGAAGAAGCAAAAGAATTAGGTTACACGGTTGTCTTTACTCGGGAAGAATTGCAAAATTTGCCCAAGGGTACTGGTAAAGTTTTAGGTATTTTTGCTGCAGAAGATACTTATAACGATACTACCGAAGAAGCAAACGCAGCCCAGGGACTTGATAGTTACGGTCAACCCGGAAACGAAAATCCGCCCACAGTAGCGGAAATGCTAGAAGCTGCTTTACCGATAGTTTCCCAAGATCCAGATGGCTTCTTTGTCGTTTTAGAAGAAGAAGGTAGCGATAATTTCCCCAATAATAATAACGCCAGGGGCACAATAGAAGCAGTTTTGCGGGCAGATGAAGCTATTGGTGTAGCAATGGACTACATCGAGAAAAATGACCCCAATACTTTACTATTAACCGCAGCAGATAGTGATGGAGGTGGTTTAGAAGTAGATGACACCGACCCGGAACAAGTTGGAACTATCGGAGTTAACCCCACCGAAGCCGATCGCAGCGATGCAATTGAAGTACCCCTCGACGGTCAAAACGGTCGTAATACCGAACCTTTTGTTTCTGCACCCAATGCTTTTGGGGAAGAATTACCCTTTGGTGTCAGTTATGTTGGTACCCCTGACTTTGCAGGTAGTATTGTCGCCAAAACTTACGGTTTAAATGCTCAAGAGTTACCCAGTACTTTGGATAACACCGACATTTACCGACTTATGTACCAAACCCTGTTTGAGAAAGAATTACACCAAGCAGTTGAAGCCCCAGCACCTAAAAGAGCGCCAGAAGCTACCAAAGATACTGGGAACGTAATTTTTATCCATCCTGATGGTACAAGTCCTTCCCATTATGCCGCCGGACGTTTTGTTCAAGAAGGTCCAGATGGACGTTTAAATTGGGATAAGATGTCCGATGCTGGGGTATACCTAGGACATATTAAAGATAGACTAGTTTCCACCTCCAATGCTGGAGCAGTAGTTCATGCTTTTGGTGTCAAACCCCAAGCTGACTCCTATGGTTTGGATGAAGAAGGTAATCCTGTAACTTCCCTATCTGGGAAAGAGGGAACTACCATCATGGAGGAAGCCATAGATGCAGGAAAAGCGGTTGCAGTAATTAACTCTGGTTTTATTGCAGAACCCGGTACTGGTGTCTTTTTATCCGATGCAGAAGATCGCAGTAATGTTGCTGAAATTACTGCAGAAATTCTCTTTTCTGGTGCTAATGTGATCCTCGGTGGTGGAGAAATTCATTATTTACCGGAAGGAACTATTGGACGCTTCGGTGAAGAAGGTATTCGTACCGATGGACGTAACTTAATTGAAGAAGCAAAAGAATTAGGTTATACGGTTGTTTTTACTCGCGAAGAACTGCAAAATCTACCCAAAGGAACAAGCAAAGTTTTAGGGATTTTTGCCGCAGAAGATACTTATAATGACACCACAGAAGAAGCAAACGCTGCTGAGGGACTTGATAATTACGGTCAACCAGGAAACGAAAATCCCCCCACAGTCGCCGAAATGTTGGCAGCTGCTTTACCAATTCTGGATAAAGATCCAGATGGTTTCTTTGTGGTTTTGGAAGAAGAAGGTAGCGATAACTTTGCCAATAATAACAACTCTCGTGGTGCAATCGAAGCAGTTTTGCGGGCGGATGAAGCTATTGGTGTGGCGATGGACTACATCGAGAACCATGACCCCAATACCTTATTATTAACTGCAGCTGATAGCGATGCGGGTGGTTTAGAAGTAGATGATACTGAACCCGAACTAGTTGGGACTGTGGAAGTTAACCCTACCCAAGATGACCGCAGTGATGCAATTGAAGTACCCCTCGACGGTCAAAACGGTCGCAACACAGAACCTTTTATTTCCGCACCCAATGCAGATGGGGAAAAATTTCCATTTGGAATTGGCTATACTGGTACGCCCGATGTCGCAGGTAGTATTGTGACTAAAGCCCATGGTTTAAATGCAGATTTACTACCTTCAACTGCTGATAATACAGATATGTACCGGCTGATGTATCGGACTTTGTTTGGTGTTGCTCCAGAAGAAGTCGCTGGGGAAGAAACAGGTTATTTGATTGGGGGTACTCCTGGAAACGATTTGCTAATTCCTGGACTGAAAAGTGATTTCGATGGTAAAGACGATATTTTGTTTACTGGTGCAGGTAATGACGAAGTAGATCTTCAAGGTGCTACCTCATCAAACCTGGGTAATAACCGCATAGATCTGGGCAGTGGTGACGATATTATTTCTGTGAGTAAAAACGATATAGTTTTTGGTGGTGCAGGAAACGATGTTTTTGATGCAACCAATGCTATGGGTGGTAATTACATATCTGGTGGAGATGGTGACGATATCTTCTTCCTGGGTAAACAAGATCGCGTCTTAGGTGGAGATGGTGTAGATAAATTCTTTGTCCAGTCCGGTGGTGACAATCTGATTGGTGGTGGTGAAGGTGCTGACCAATTTTGGATTGTGAGCGGTGAGTTACCCGAGAATGCAAATACAGTGCTTGACTTTGAGGTTGGTACTGATGTTATCGGTATCCTGGGTAGTGAAAGCTTGGGGATTTCTGCAGATACTTTGGAACTTAAAGAAGTTGATGGTAATACCAATATTTTCTTTAACAATCAAAAACTAGCAGGAATTAATGGCGTGACTGGTTTAGATGATAGCAGTTTTGTTTTTGCGTAATTACTCCTCGTAATTGGTAATGGGTAATTGGTAATTGAAAAACTAATTACCCGTTACTTTATAGTAACGGTGACTCGTATTTCAAAATAAAAAATATCCCAACTTAAATTGCTCGCAGTTGACAGTCAACCGTTCACAACCTTATCTGGGATAATTTACAGCGTATTGCAGGTTTATGAGGTACAAACTATCCAATCATGATTTCGACGAATAAAGGTTTTTTATTCTACCGGTGTACCTCACTTACCTGAAAAGTGCTGTATTTTTTTTGATTTACCTAATTCCGTTCAAATAACAAACTATATTTTGAGTTAGAAATTTTTTGGCTTTGAAACTAATAACCAGAAACTATTCTGTTTGATTTTTAAGCGCAGTTAAATTTTAGCTTTTTACTAAAAAATACCAATCAAAAAAGCAAATGTTAACAAGCAAAAGCTTACTATTAAAATTGCGATTATACCTTGATAAGGAGCGTGATTAATTTTGTCTAGATACTGATTAACTTTCTGATCTCGCTCTTCAGGATGCCAAACCATCGGTTTCATAATTTTTACCTCAGTTATGGGGAGTATGTAAGAAGCTAACGGACTCCTTTTGAGGGTTTTGATTAATCAAATAATATTCGTTTTCAAAGTCAAATGTTTACTCGGGTTGTAGAACTTTAACCTTCCAAAAAGAGTTTGATTAATGTTGCTTCTAAAACTTATTCTAGCTAAATTAACTGCATTCTCAATTAAGAATTGTTGTCATTGTAGTCAAGTTATATTTCTAGGATTTTACTTATGTAATCAAAAGTAAATAAATTGTTTCTCATAGGGTAAAGCCAATACCAATTGCCAATAAATACCTTAAGGGCTTATCCCTATAGTTGCAAAATACCTAGGATAAGCCCTCTGAAGACAACATAATGGATGAAAAATTGTTATGGACACATTAAAGTATCCCGCGTATCCCGTCCTGTAATAGTATTAGTACCTGTAGCTGCCTTACATAATTTTACTTGAATATCATTACGTAGAAAGACATCAGTAAAATCAGCCCCGTCAATGATTGCACGATCAAACATCGCGTTGGTCAGAAATGCTCCTTCTAGTAGAGCATCTGTTAAGTTTGTCTTTGTCAAACGGGTTGATTCTAAATCAGAAAATCTCAAATCAGCACCTGTC
>JAAUYD010089622.1_pt1 | contig 11353 bp, 12 predicted proteins | sample 7278101 | NCBI WGS metagenome assembly JAAUYD01 (sample SAMN14350128, study PRJNA611818) | marine sediment metagenome | isolation source: surface marine sediment (0.6m) | place: French Polynesia: Moorea | collected 2018-08 | reverse complement strand
CTTGAGTATTTCCAACACGTTTTCCATTTCACTTCAGCCTTGTTAATTGAAGTCTACAGTGGCCAACACCGATCTATTTGTTGGCATATTCAACCGAGCGCGTCTCGCGGATGACCGTCACTTTGATTTGTCCAGGAAAAGTCAGAGATTCCTCAATTTTTTTGGCGATATCACGACTCAACAATACCGATTCTTCATCCGACACCTGATCGCTTTTCACGATCACACGAATTTCTCGACCCGCCTGGATCGCATAGGTGTTTGCCACCCCTTGGAACCCATTGGCAATACCCTCAAGGTCCTCAATTCGTCTGATATAATTTTCAAGAAGCTCCTTTCTGGCCCCTGGCCGCGCACCGGATAGTCCGTCCGCCGCCTGAACCAGCAGGGCGTACACCGATGATGGGGGAATATCTTCGTGGTGGGCTCCGATGGCATGCTCGACGCCGGATGATTCACCAAATTTCTTGGCCAGCTTCGATCCGATCACCGCATGGGGGCCTTCGACTTCATGATCAATGGCCTTACCGATGTCGTGGAGCAGCCCCATGCGCCGGGCGAGTTTTTCCTTCAGCCCCAGTTCAGCCGCCATAATACCACACATCACACCCACCTCCACCGAATGCTGAAGAACGTTCTGGGCATAGCTGGTGCGGTATTTCAGCCGCCCTAAGTATTTAATCAATTCGGCATGGATGCCGTGGACACCCAAATCAAAAGCGGCTTGTTCGCCGGCCTCTTTAATGGCCGTATCCACCTCCTGCCCCGCCTTTTTGACCACATCTTCAATGCGCGCAGGATGGATACGCCCATCTGAAATCAGCTTGATCAGGGCCAACCGAGCGACTTCGCGGCGGACCGGATTGAAGCCGGAAAGGATCACCGCCTCCGGCGTGTCGTCAATGATCAAGTCAATGCCCGTGGCGGCTTCGATGGCGCGGATGTTCCTGCCCTCTCGGCCGATAATCCGACCTTTCATTTCATCGCCGGGCAGCTGAACCACCGATACGGTCCGTTCGGCAACGAAATCACCGGCATAGCGCTGGATGGCGGTGGCTATTATCCTTTTGGCTTTTTTGTCGGCCGCCTCGTTGGCTTCGTTTTCGATCCGTTTGATCAGCTTGGCGCCTTCATAGCGCGCCTCATTTTCCATGGCGCGAATCAGCAACTCTTTGGCCTGATCCGCAGTCAGGGTGGATATCCTTTCCAATTGCGCTTTTTGCTCCGATAGCAACGCATTGTATTTTTCTTCTTTGTGGGCGAGGCTCTTGTCTCGATCAGAAAGAGCCCGTTCTTTTTGGGCGATTTCCTTTTCGCGCTTTTCAAATATCTCGGTCTTACGGTCAATATTTTCCTCTTTTTGAATCAAGCGATGTTCCGCCTTTTTGAATTCCAAGCGGGTTTCCTTTGCTTCGGATTCGAAATCGCTTTTCATTTTGAACAGGGTATCTTTGGCTTCAATGCCCGCCTCCTTAATCAGGCCTTCTGCTTCGGCTTTTGCCGTTGTTACAATTTTTTCTGCTTCGGTTTGAGCATCTTTCAGTTTTTTTGATCCCAGCGCAGCCTTAATCAGGAGTGCCACAACACAGCCGAGGACAGCCGCGCCTGCAGCAATAGTGATGGTATATATATCCATGCGAATCTCCGATTGCTAAACATTATACATATGTAAAGGTTCATCACCTGACAATCAGATGATGTCCATATCACCCTTAAAAAAGGATATTAAAGGATGCGAGCGAACCGTGCCTAAGCGGAAAAGAGGAAAGGATGGTGAAAAGCGGTTATGGAACCCCCACCATTGTGCCGTGTTGGCAGGTCTTTGATCCAATGGATCAGGTGGGCACCTTGTAGTTTCTTTAGGCTTTTCTGTACATGCAGAACTTGCACACCAAAACTAGTGAAGGTTCCCGATATGTAAGTGTTGGGTCAAAGTTCTCTTTCCAATCACGAACACGGCAGGGGTTGATTCGATACGCCTTGTTGGACCACGATTACACAATCAGCGTTAAACATCGGTCATTGCTTGGGTGCCAAGCCGAGGATCCGTTCCGTCGAGATCCTTATTTGGCACATTAGGAAATCGCTTTGTCCAGTTCGTTAAGAACCACTGCAGACTTTTTGGTCATACGGTCAAAAATTTTATGGTAACGCTCTTCGCTTTTAAATTGTTCGCTGGCAATATTCAGCCCGGTTAGAACCAATATCGTCTCTCTGTCGACATTGACCGGTCTGCCGTCAAACTGTGATTGAACCTTTTGCACGGCATCTTCAAAGCGCGCCGCCACCTTCTTCGCATCGGGCATACCGGACTCTGTCTGAAAGGTAAATTTACGACCAAATATCTGCAGTGTAACCGTGTTTTCCAATTAGCGTCCGTTTCTAAAATTCCCGCGGGTCGACTTTCCGTTCCTCTGCAATCCCATCTAATTTTCCAATCAGGCTGTCTATTTTTGCTCTGACGAGTTCCGTTATTTCTCCATTTTTCTTTTCGGCTTCGGTTTTTTCCATAATCTGTTTTTCGAGTAGCCCAATTCGGTTGTTCAGATCTTCATTTTCTTTTTGAAGCTGTTTGCGGGCTTGAACAACATGTTCAACCTTTTTTTCTATAAGTTCGAATTGTTGAAGTATTGCTTCTATATCCAGCATTTTAGTTTTATCCTTTGCTTTTAATATAATCAACCAACGGTTTTCAAGTCAAGGGAATTCACCGCCGACTCTTCGCCCGGCAGGCCATGCGAGGGTGACTGGTTTTGCGTTCCCGTTTCCTTGGCGACGGGCAATGCGTTATTTCAATCCGACAAAAAGGGGTAAGCCGAATCCGGCTTACCCCTTTTTTAATGTTTAAACCTGCCGCCAATTGATCATCTGGAACCCCCAATCACATGGTGGCCACAGATCGTTAACGTCGGGTCAGGGTGCTTCGATAAGTTGTATGCGACTGATCGCGCGAACCAGGGCTGCCTTTGCACGAATGTAATCGACATCCTTGCCACCGGATTTAAGGCGCTGTTCGGCACGCTCGGCGGCCGCCTTGGCCCGCTGGACATCGATGTCTTTGCGCCGTTCAGCGGATTCGGCCAGGACGGTCACCCGATCGGGGAGCGCTTCGGCAAATCCGCTGCTGACAAAAACAAAACGCTCACGGCCACTTTGGTCCTTATATTTCAGGGCACCGGTCTTAAGTGTCGTCAAAAATGGGGTGTGACCGATCAGCACACCAAACTCACCCAGCGAGCCGGGAGCCATGACGATCTGTGCATCATCACTGACAACAGACTTTTCGGGGGTAACCACTTCGAGTTTTATGTTTTCAGCCATTTATAGCCTCTTCCTCTTGGTTATGCTTCGGCCATTTCCTTGGCCGCTTCAAGGACTTCCTCAATCCCGCCCTTCATGTAAAACGCCTGCTCGGGGATGCTGTCGTGTACGCCTTCACAGATCTCTTTAAACGCGCGTACCGTGTCTTCGACCTTGACGTATTTGCCGGCTTTGCCGGTAAATGTTTCAGCCACATGGAACGGTTGGGAGAGGAAGCGCTGGATCTTACGGGCACGCTGAACGGTAAGTTTGTCCTCGTCGGAGAGCTCTTCCATGCCAAGGATAGCAATAATGTCCTGCAGTTCCTTGTATTTTTGCAGCATGTTCTGCACTTGGCGGGACACCAAGTAATGCTCTTCACCGATGACCATGGGGTCCAGGATCCGCGACGTCGAGTCTAGCGGGTCCACAGCCGGATAAATTCCCAACTCGGCGATCTGACGTGACAGCACCACCGTGCCGTCGAGGTGGGCAAAGGTGGTGGCCGGCGCCGGGTCGGTCAAGTCGTCGGCGGGTACGTAAACGCACTGCACGGCGGTGATGGAACCTTTGTCCGTTGATGTGATGCGCTCTTGCAGGCCACCGAGGTCGACGGCCAGCGTGGGTTGGTAACCCACCGCCGAAGGCATGCGGCCGAGAAGCGCCGACACTTCCGAGCCGGCCTGGGTGAAGCGGAAGATGTTGTCGATGAAGATCAGCACATCCTGGCCTTCCTTGTCACGGAAATACTCTGCACAGGTCAGGGCGGAAAGCGCCACGCGGGCGCGGGCGCCCGGCGGCTCAGTCATCTGGCCGTAAATCAATGCCGCTTTGGGGAGTACACCGGAATCCTTCATTTCGTGGTAAAGGTCGTTGCCTTCGCGGGTGCGCTCGCCAACACCGGCAAACACCGAAATACCACCGTGCTGCATGGCGATGTTGTTGACCATTTCCATCATGATAACCGTCTTGCCAACGCCTGCGCCGCCAAACATCCCCATTTTTCCACCACGGGGAAAGGGTACGAGCAGATCGATAACCTTGACGCCGGTCTCAAGCACGCGAACGTCTGTATCCTGCTCGGTGAAAAGGGGTGCCGGGCGGTGAATGGGCAGCATCTTCTCCTGGCTGACCGGACCCAATCCATCCACTGGACGCCCAACCACGTTAAGCACGCGCCCTAAACTGGCTTCACCCACAGGCATCTGGATGGGTGCGCCAGTATCTTTAACGGCCATGCCGCGAACCAGACCGTCGGTGACATCCATAGCGATGGTACGCACCACATTGTCGCCGAGATGCTGGGCAACCTCGACCACCAGGTTGTCTTCATCGTCGTTGATGGCCGGGTTGGTAATCAACAGCGCAGTGAGGATTTGTGGCAACTGCCCTTGTTCAAATTCAACGTCCACTACAGGCCCCATAACCTGAGTGACTTTACCAATATTCTCTGACATTTACAGCCTCCTAAATTGTGTTTACCCCTTGAGGGCCTCGGCGCCGCCGACAATATCCATCAAATCTGCTGTAATGGCTGTCTGTCGGGCTTTGTTGTAAGCGAGGGTCAAATTGTCGATCATATCGTTGCACGCCTTGGTGGCGTTGTCCATTGCGGTCATCCGGGCGGCGTGTTCACTGGTAGACGTCTCCAGTAGGGCCCGGTATACCTGAACATAAACGTTGCGTGGCAGCAATTCGCCGAGAAGCTCTTCCGGCGATGGTTCGCAGATGTGTTCGGCCTGGTACTCCGCAGAGCCGCTATCCTCCGTTTCATCTTTTTCGATGGGCGGAATGGGCAGCAGTTTTTGGACCACCGGCAGTTGCTTGGCCATGCTCACGAATTCAGAATAGATGATGTAGACCTCGTCGTATTGGTCGTCCAAAAAACCGTCTACCAGTTTCTTGCCGGCTGTCGAGGCAACACCGAATCCGATCTTGGTGCCCACGACGCCCAAGTGTTCTTCAACGATGGCGTGGTTGTTTTTGCGGCACCAGTCCCGTCCCTTCTTGCCAAAGCAGGTAAAGGAGTAGTCGGCACCGTCGATTGGGTTGTTTTTGATGTAGTTTTTCGCTGCATCGGTGAGGTTGATATTGAAGCCGCCGCACAACCCCCGATCCGACGTGCACAGGGCCACATGGATCCTTTTCACGTCTTCTTTGGGAATCAGCAACGGGCTGGCTTCATCACCGGCCTTTTCCGCCAGGCTGCCAAGGACTTCAGAAAATTTTTCGGCATAGGGGCGAAATCCGTCCATCGCGCCCTGTGCACCGCGCAACCGTGAGGTTGCCACCATGTTCATGGCTTTGGTGATCTGCTTGGTCTTCTTGACACCCTGGATTTTTAACTGGACATCCTTTAATGATGGCATAAAGTTGTCGTCCTTATCGCATGTGGTCTGATTTCAGCAGTATTTCCAGAGCCTATTTGATGGTATCTTTGAATTCTTCATTGTAGGCCGCAAGGGCCGTCTTAAGCAGTTCTTCGATCTCATCGGTGATATCCTGAGCCTCTTCCAGTTTGGAATAGATCTCCGGATAACGTTCCTCGACGAAGGGATACAGCCCGGCTTCGTATTTGGCGACAACGTCTGACGGAAAATCGTCCAGATACCCGCGGGTGGCCGCGTACAAAATGGTAACCTGCTTCTCATGAGACAGCGGTTTGTACTGGGGCTGCTTGAGCACCTGTACCAGACGCTCGCCACGGATGAGCTGCTTTTGTGTGGCGGCATCCAGATCGCTGCCGAAGGCGGCAAAGGCCTCCAATTCGCGGAACTGGGCCATGTCCAGGCGCAGGGTTCCGGCCACTTTCTTCATGGCCTTGGTCTGGGCGGCACCGCCCACGCGGGAAACCGAGAGGCCGACATTAATGGCCGGACGCACACCGGCAAAGAACAGGCTCGGTTCGAGATAAATCTGCCCGTCGGTAATCGAGATCACATTGGTCGGGATGTAGGCCGAGACGTCGCCGGCCTGGGTTTCAATGATCGGCAGGGCGGTCAGCGAACCGGCGCCCAGATCGTCGCTCAACTTGGCGCTGCGTTCCAACAGCCTTGAGTGGTTGTAAAAAATGTCGCCCGGGAAAGCTTCACGTCCTGGCGGTCTTCTGAGCAGCAGGGAAACCTGGCGATACGCAGCGGCCTGTTTGGAAAGGTCGTCGTAGATGATTAGGGCATGTTGGCCTTTGTCCCGAAAATATTCGCCCATGGCGCAACCGGCGTAGGGTGCCAGGTACTGTAGTGTTGCCGGATCGGAGGCGCAGGCGGCGACGATGGTGGTGTACTCCATGGCGCCTTCCCTTTCGAGAATGGCGGCCACCTGGGCGACGGTGGATTTTTTCTGGCCGCAGGCCACGTAAATACAGAAAACGTCGGTGTTTTTCTGAGCGAGGATGGCATCGACCGCCACCGCGGTTTTACCGATCTGGCGGTCGCCGATGATCAACTCACGCTGCCCTTTTCCCACCGGAGTCATGGCGTCGACTGCCTTGAGGCCCGTGTAGCAGGGTTCATGCACCGATTTCCTGGCGATGACGCCAGGGGCTACCATCTCCACACGGCTGAAGGTCTCGGTATCGATGGCACCTTTGCCATCGAGCGGCTCACCCACGCCGGAAACCACGCGGCCAAGCACAGGTTCGCCGACGGGAACCTGGGCGATCCGGCCGGTCCGTTTGACCATGTCGCCCTCTTTGATGCCTGAGTCGTCACCCATGATGGCGATACCCACGTTGTCCTCTTCCAGGTTGAGCACCAGACCGAGGATGCCGCCAGGGAATTCAACCAGTTCGAGTGCCATGGCTTTTTCCAGACCGTAGACGCGGGAAATGCCGTCGCCCACTGACAGAACGACACCGGTTTCGCTCAGTTCAATCTTCTTGTCATAATCCGTGATCTGCTCTTTGATGATCTGACTTATTTCTTCAGCTCTTAATTCCATTAGACACTCTCACCCCTTTTTAAAGATTCTCTCATATTGAGCAGCTGCGTTCGCACGCTGCCGTCCAGAACCAGATCGCCGATGCGGGTTACAATGCCGCCAATCAGTTCCGGATCCTGTTCAACCTCCAGAATAATATCCTTACCTGTCCGCTTGGACAGGGCTGACTGAATTTTCTCAATGGTTTCGGAAGACAATTCCGTGGCCGAAACCAGGCTGGCCCGAGCGACTCCTTTGAGTTCATCGGCAAATTTTTGAAAAAAATCATTGATGTTGTTTACAAACCCAATCCGTCCCTTGTCGAATAGAAAAAGGAGAAATGTGGTCATGCCCTGCGACAATTTCAGATTATCCATGACGCCAGTCAAAACCTTCTTGCGCCCGTCCACATCGTAAAGCGGGTTGACCAGCACCTGTTGAAGGCTCTTTTCCTGCTCGAGCAAATTTGCGAAAGCGCCCAGTTCTTCGCGGTAGGTGTCGGTTTTTCCATCCTCTTTACCGATCAGCATGAGCGCTTTGGCGTACCGCCTTGCAATTGCCAGATTCTTCACTATGCCACCACCTTCTCTAAGTATTCATCCACCAGTTTTTCCTGGTCTTCCGAATTGATCTTTTCCTTGATGATCGCTTCGGCCTTTACCAGGGCCTTTTCCACGATTTCCGCCTTTAGTTCGGCTTTGGCCTGTAAAAATTCGTTCTCGATATTCTTGCTGGCCTGTTCTTTCAGCTTTTCAGCCGCATTCTCGGCTTCCTTCAAAATTCTGGCTTTGGCGTCTTCACCCTGTTTCACGTATTCAGCCAGCATGGCTTCGGCTTCCTTGTCCAATTCGGCCATTTTGGCGTCATATTCAGCCAGCTTGGCTTCCGCCGCTTTTTTCTTTTCCTCAAGTTCCACCAATTCTTCCTTGATGCCCTGAATACGCCCGCCCAACGCCTGGGAGACCGGTTTTTTGAGAACCAGAAAGAGTCCGATGGCCAACACCGCAAAATTCATTACCCGATAGGTGTCAGTGGCCATCCAACCCTTGGCATCGCCATGGCCAGCATCCGTTGCGGCAAAAACAGCGGCGCCTCCGAATATAAGCAGCGCGACCAACGCCAGTGGCAACACCCACCGAGCGACAAGGCTGCGCTTCCTGCTGAAAAATGGAGCCTTCATTAAGCAACCCTCCCCAATATTTTTTGTCCAATCGCGTCCGCAAATGCATCAATTTCTTCTTCGAGTGCGGTCTTGACGGTGCCCATCTCCTGAGTGATTTTTTCCTTGACCTGCTGGAGCTCGGCTTGCGCGGATTCGTTGATCTTGCCGATGATCGCTTTTTCCTCTTCCGCAGCGGCTTGCATCAGCGACTCCTTCTCCTTCTGGCCAGCCGCCCGGGCTTGGCGAATACCATCGGCATATGCGTCTTGTTTTGATTGGACCTGCTGGGCCGACCCGTCGATATCGGACTGCATGCCGACTACTTTTTCTTTGCGCTCTGACAGGATCTTTCGAATGGGTTTGTAGAGCACCATGTTTAAAATCCAAATCAACAACAAAAAATTCACGATCTGCAATACTATGGATCCATCAACGCTTACCATCTAAGAGCCTCCGTTGAAGTAGGATTAAATACCCCCAAAAAACAGTATATTGTCTATAAATGATATAACTTACGAAAGGTGCGAACTCCGGCGGTCTATACCATCAGCATCGCAGAAATGTCAAAGGTTTTTTAAAAATTAATCCTTCAATCGGATTTCTTTTCATCAAGGGTTGATTCCACCGTTTTATTGGGTGCCGGCGTGGGTTCGGGCTTGGCCATGCTGCAATTTCCATTGAAAAAGACACCCGTTTCAATTGAAATCACCGGCGCCTGCATATCTCCGGTGATTTTTGCCGGCGGGTAGACATCGATACGCTCGGCGGCCTGGATATGTCCATTGACGGTTCCCTTGACAATGGCTGTTCCCACGCGAATTTGAGCCTCCACCATCGCCCTTTCACCAATGATCAATGTGCCCTTCTCCGAAAAAATTTTCCCATTGACCGCACCATCCAGTCGGATCGTATCTTTAAATGTCAGACTCCCTTCGATGGTGGTTCCAATCCCCAGCAGTGTGGAGATATGGTCGGCATTCTCTTTTTTTTTCATCGGCCCCCCTGTCTACGATTAAATTACTCGGTTTTCACGCCCGCCTCTGCTGCCCGCCTGTCAAGGCTATTCAAATTTGAACCGGCGCATGCTTACATTCATCAGCAGGCCGACGCCAATCATCATGGTTATGATCGACGACCCGCCATAACTGACAAATGGAAGGGTCACCCCCACCACCGGCATGAGTCCCATGACCATCCCGATGTTGATCAGCACCTGCCAGGTGATCATGGCGGTCACCCCCACGGACAAGATGGTGCCGAATGGGTCCCGGCAACGACCGGCAATACCCAGGCCCCAGCCAATGATGACCAAAAAAAGAATCACCACCAGCAATGACCCCATCAGTCCCCACTCTTCGGCCAGAACCGAAAAGATGAAGTCGGTATGCTGTTCTGGAAGGAAAGAGAGCGCATTCTGGGTCCCCTTTAAAAACCCTTTGCCGCCAAGCATCCCCGATCCGATGGCAATTTTGGATTGAATAATATGATAGCCGGCTCCCAGTGGATCCCGGTCCGGATTCAAGAAGGTCAGGATGCGCTGTTTCTGGTATCCATGCAGAAAAAACCAGACCATTGGAACGAGCATGGTGAAGGTGGCGATCAGCCAGCTCAGCGCCCTGCGCTCGATCTTGGCGAAGAGCGTCATGGCCCCGGCAATCAGTGCTATCACCATGGCCGTGCCCAAATCTGGCTGGCGGACAATCAAGGCAAAGGGCAGCGCGGTGAGCAAGGCCGGAACCATCAGATCCCTGAGGGTAAGTCCGTCGGTGTTGATCAGCTTCGCAAAATAGCGGGCCAGGACGATGATAACGGCGACTTTGGCCATTTCGGAGGGCTGGAGGGTAAAAGGTCCCAAAGCAAGCCAGCGCCGGGATCCACTCACGTACTTGCCGAAAAAAAGCACGGCCGTCAATGAGCCGACGGATGCCAGGTAGATGAAATTGGCAAACCGTTCGAACTGCTTGTAATCAAATAAGAAACAGAAGATCATGGCGCCCAATCCAATCCCATACCAAATCAACTGTTTTCTAAACAACAAGAGATCCGGCTCAGTGACACCGGCGGATACGGCACTGTAAAGCACGACAAGCCCAATGCCCCCGATGGACAGGGTAAGCGCCAACAAGCCCCAATCAAAACATTGCAATAAGCGTCTATCGAACATCACTTATCGTTCCATTCCATAAACCGAATAATCGAAAAACAACAAACCATAAGCACCAAACCCCAAATAGATGACAAGTCCCAAATCTCAAGTTAAAACAAAGACCCAGACTTGATGATCCTTTTGATTTACCCACTTTGGATGACGGGAAGGCCCTTTCCTCCAAACCAATTGAAATTTTTTGTTATTCAACAGACCGGCCTGGGTGCACAACCAGGTCAATCTCCTGGTGCAGATGATGCCGGCGCAACCACCAATGGCGCATCGCCTTTGGGTTGGCCCCCGGACAGGTAAAAACGGATCATCTCGGACGCCACCGGAGCTGCCGCACTGGATCCATGTTCGCCGTGTTCGACCATCACCGCGACGGCAATCCTGGGATTTTCCCGGGGCGCATAGGCCACAAACCAGGCGTGATCCTTGATCTCCCCCCATTCATTCTCACCATCGGCACTATCCACCCGCCGCCCGGCAACTTGGGCGGTTCCGGTTTTGCCGCTCATGGCCATTCCTTCCAGCCGACTGCTCCAGGCAGTCCCGCGTCGATCATTGACGACGTCGAACAGGCCCTCTTTCACCAGCCATAAGTTCTCTTCGCTGATGGGAAGCCGTCCTACGACCTCGGGAGCGCTCTCGAAGATGGTCTGGCCGTCAGCGGTCCGGATGGTCTTGACGATCGTGGGCAGATAGCGTGCGCCCCCGTTGCCAACGGTAGCGGCCACCATGGCCATTTGCAGCGGGGTCACCAGATTGAAGCCCTGGCCAATTGCGATTGAGAGGGTCTCTCCCTTTTGCCAAGACACACCCGT
>JAAUYD010061387.1_pt1 | contig 11354 bp, 8 predicted proteins | sample 7278101 | NCBI WGS metagenome assembly JAAUYD01 (sample SAMN14350128, study PRJNA611818) | marine sediment metagenome | isolation source: surface marine sediment (0.6m) | place: French Polynesia: Moorea | collected 2018-08 | reverse complement strand
GTACCCTGGTTGACCAAGCGATAGCCACATTTAACCATGGAACTTGCTTTCGTTTTGGCCAATTGTTGAAAATATTTCATGCAATATTCGGGCTAGCGGGTGGGGTCCCGTCCGGCTAGATCAAGCGGACTTGAGAAGCTTGCGGTGGGCCTGCACAAGCTTGAGTTCCGCATAGGAGATTTCGGGACCCACGGCCTGCTTGATTTCAGCCCATGGTTTCCCCTCCAATCGCGACAGTTCCCGTTCGATGGTTTGCCGTTTCTCAGGTGTGAGGAGCGAGTTGATCCCCACTTTTCCCGTTGCCACCCAATGGGCCATATGCCCCGCAATGGTGGCCGGCACCAGGCCTCGCGCTTCGGCAATTTGGGTGAGGCTGAGCCCTTTCTCGAACAGTTCGAGACTGATCTGCTTGGTGTCGATGCGGGGCGCTTTGGGTTGCTTGGATTGCGGCTCGGCAGGTGTGGGAAGCGTCACCGCATCGATCTTGTGTTGCCGGCGGTAGGCATCCACCAAGCCAACCAGCTCCTGCCCGTATCTTTCGGCCAACCGCTTACCGATTCCCTTGATCCCCTTCAGTGACGGCAGCGAGTCGGGCAGATGGACGGCAATCTGAATCAGGGTTTTCTGGTGCAGGACCCGGTAATGGGCAACGCCTTCTTGCCGCGCCTTGTGACTGCGCCACGCCTTCAATGTCTGAAAAAACTCGGGATGGGTGATGTCGGCCTCGCCATAAGTGACCGCCTCAATTTTCTCTTTTTTCTTCTCAGCGTCGATCCCAGCGGCAGAAACGGAACGGAAGTACCGTGATGGCGAGAAGCCTTCCTCACAGGAAGAGACCGCGGCCAACTTGACCGCGGTCTCTTCTTGCAGGCGTTTGAGGACATGGCTTGCCTTTTTTCGAAGCGCTTTGTTGTCCGTATCGATTTGCAAATGAGGAAGGTGTTTGCCAAGACCCGCTGCGATTTTTGCTTGAAAATAGGCCGATGCCTTGGCAATCCGCTCTATCACGACGGCATCGGATGCCGGTAAGGTGGACGGTGAGAAGAGACCCCGTAACTGGCGAAGGAAATTATCGCCGACGGTGCACACCTCGTTCTCGGTTTGTTTTCGCAGCTGGCGGATATCGTCAATACCGGATACACGGATCAACCCGCTGTTGTCCAGCAGCACGGATACCAGGTGGTGCAAACGGGCACGCAACCGCCGAAAATTAAAACAATCCAGCAATATTTGCTGTTGGTAGCGTATTTTGGCCGTGTCGAGTTGATCCGCCGAAGGAAGGCTATGCTGCGTCTTTTCGCTGAAAGCGAGTACCGCGGGGTCGGTTTTGATCGCCGTTAACGAAAGCGGGGTGGAGAGCACCAGCCCTTCAAATGTCCGGCAACGGCTCAATGCCACGTATACCTGTCCATGGGCAAAGGCGGCCTGGGCATCGATGATGGCCCGGTCAAAGGTAAGCCCCTGGCTTTTATGGATCGTAATGGCCCAGGCCAATCGGAGGGGATATTGTCTGAAAGCGCCGATCTTATTTTCAGTAATCTCCTGCGTTTTGGGATCGAGTGCATAGGTGATGTTCTCCCAGGTGACCGGCTCGACGGCGATCTCTTCTGAATCGCCAGGGCAGGTGATGCGGATATCTTCGCCGGTGAACCGCGAAATCGTACCGATTTTCCCGTTGAAATAACGTTTTTCAGGTGAAGGGTCATTGCGAACGAACATCACCTGGGCGCCCGTCTTCAGATCAAGGCTGGCAGCGGTCGGGTAAGCGTATTCAGGAAAGTCGCCCTCGATGTCGGCTTCGAAAGTGTGGATCTTTTGCGGCAGCGCGGCAAGCCTGGATGCATTGATGCCATCAACGATCCGGTTATGGGTGCCCAGTGTGATATGGCCTTGGCTGGCGGCGGGCACGAAGTCGGCGATATGGCGTTTGTTTAGTTCCTTTAGAGCGGACCGGTCGAGCCGGTTGCCCCGGACCCGGTTGAGCAGGTCGATAAAATGGTGGTCCGCCTGACGATATATTTTCTGCAACGTAATGGTCACCAGGTCGGTTTTGCCCAGGGCAGTACTGCTGAAAAAATAGGGTGAGGCATAGGTCTGACGCAGCAGACGCCACTCATCTTCCTTGACCACCGGCGGCAGCTGAAACAGATCGCCGATCATCAGCAACTGCACACCGCCAAAGGGCAGATGGCTGCGACGATAACGGCGCAGGACGCTGTCCACGCCATCCAGCAAGTCTGCCCGCACCATGCTGATCTCATCGATAACCAACAGGTCGAGGCTCTTGATGATGTTGATCTTTTGTCTGCTGAACCGATACGGCTGACGCATCGCCTGACTGCCCGGAATGAATGGGCCGAAGGGAAGCTGAAAAAACGAATGCAGCGTCACACCGTGGGCGTTGATGGCGGCAACACCGGTAGGCGCCGTGACCACCAACCGTTTGTGGCTGTTTTTTTTTAAGCGGCGCAGAAAGGTGGTCTTGCCCGTTCCGGCGTTGCCCGTCAGGAAAAGATTGCAGCCCGTTTCCCGCACATATTCACCGGCGAGCTTGAGCTCGCGATTAACGGTTTGCATAGTCAGAATTCCGGGGTTGATTCAATCTCATGCAGCCCAGTTCCATATCAGGGCAATGAACCCGGACAACAGGAGCAAACTCTCCACCAGAAACTCCAGTCGCATGCTGGGCAACATCCGCCCTTTTTCATAGGCATGGACCAGAATGAGCATGGCCGCCGGACATAGCGTCAGGAAGAAGCCAAGCCCGGAAATCACGCCGATCGCCGACCCGGCGGCCACCAGAATCATACAGCCTACCAGCGTTCCTTTCAGCAGAACTATGGTTTTTCGGTTGCCCAGCAAGATCGGCAGGGTTTCCTTGCCCATGATGCGATCGCCTTGAACATCCAGCAAGTCAAAAAATGCGGTGCGGGCAAATACCAGGGCGGTGGCCCAGACGAACACCCCCACGATGGCAACCGTCAGGGTTCCCTTGCCCGTGATCCCGGGCAGCAGCGCCGCCACCACGCCCCAGGCCACGGCAATTAGAAAGGTTTTGGAACCGGGAAGATCTTTGATCCGCCGGAATTTGAACCCGAAGCGGCTGGGCACCCAGTACAAGTTGTAGGAAAGCCCCAACAGACTCATAATCAGCAGGATCACGAAGGCCACCGCCCCCATGGCCGATGCACACAGGATCCCCGAACCACCGGCAGCAATGGCCAGAAACGACAACAATCGCCGGTGCTGTTCATAAAACCGGGCCCGTTCCGGATCGTTGTATTCATCTTCGGCCATGCCGGTGAGGTGATTGAGCAGGTGCATGGAAAGCACGTAAAGCATGGCCACAGCCACCGGGGCAAAGGCGGTTTTCATCCCCAAGAGGCGCGTACAGGCCAGGCAGAGGCATCCGGCACCTATGGCCACATAGACATTGGTCAGCAGCAGCGCCTGAATGGCACTGTAAATGGTTCCGGAAACGCTGGCTTGACGCTTGGCCGGCAGCTTTTCCAGTTCCCTGAAAACCCGTTTAATGATCCAGTTGGGCGTTGACGCCCCGGCAGTAATCCCTACCCGGCCGACCCTGTCCAAACAGCAGGCTTCCAGTTCAGCTTCGGTTTCCATTAGAAAAGCCGGCTTGCCGGTTTCCCCGGCAATCTCAGCCAGCCGTCGGGTATTACCGCTCTGCCGTCCCCCAACGACGATAACGGCGTCTACGCGGTCAGCCAGCTGTTTGACCTCTGCTTGGCGCTTCTCCGTAGAATCACAGATGGTATCAAAGGTCTTGTAATGGGGATATCTATCGGCAGCCCAGTCTTTCACCTGCTCGTAAAACTGCATATTCTGGGTGGTTTGGGCCACGATGATGGCCTGCTCGAAGGCAGGCAGCGCTTCGAGTTCCGCCAAATTGCTGACCACGGTTCCCGACGGTCCGGCATATCCCATCAGCCCGACCACTTCCGGGTGGTTCCGGTCGCCGACAATGATGGTGGCAAAACCTTTGCGGGCATGCACCCGGATGATGGTCTGTACGCGAATCACTCGCGGGCAGGTGGCATCGACCACGTTATACCCGGCGTCCTTGAGCCGCTGCTTGTCCTCGGGGGGCACACCATGGGCCCGCACCAGCACGGTGCCGGTACCCCGTTCCGGAATCGTTTTCAGAACCCTGATACCCTTTTTCTCAAAAAGGGAGAGCACTTGAGGATTGTGGATCAAGGGGCCGTATGTGTAAATGGGCTCGGCATGTTTGCCCGGCGCATCCAGGGCCAGTTCCACAGCCCGTCTCACGCCCATGCAGAAACCGGCGGTCTTGGCAATCTCGATTTTCATCTTTATTCCGGTGTCACTTGCCGGTGATCAATGCGTTATCGGTGTCTAGCCATGAGAGATCGATTGGGCTTCGAATCAAGGCGGCAAGGATGGGCGGCCTCACCATGCCGGTCAGCCATGGACGCCAAGCATCGGTTTCAGGTGCTCGATGACCAAGGTTTCCACCATGTGGGGCAGCGGGTCGGCCGACACCCCAATCAAATCGACATTTTCCTGGGATATGGGCAGAATCAGTTTGCGGGCCGCACAACCCGACACCGCTTCGGCCATTTTGGGGGTCACTTCACCCATCATGGCATGAACCAGCATGATGCCTAACGTACCGACCACCACATCCACCCGCAAGACCGTCTGTGCAATGGCGTTCTCCCCGGATGCCCCCCGGTTGGCCCCGGCTTTGAGCATCTGAGCGGTGGCAATGGCATTGGTCCCCAGGGCGATGATCTCCACGGATTCGCCAAAGTGCGCTTTGACTTTCTTGATGATGGTGCTGCCGATGCCACCGCCCTGACCGTCGATGATGCCGATCGATTTTTTCGAAGACGGTTGAAGCATACCCAATCCTCAATTCGCAGTATCCCACAGCGCCCAAACGTGAACCAACGTTAATGCACGGCTTGATATAACGTTATAGATCACGGCGTGCAAATGACGAAGAATGCGGCGTACTCATGACAGGCCTCAGCGACGAGGAATGCCGCGGAATTTAGATATTGGACGTTTTACCAAGCCGTCATAGTTTTTCCACCCGCGCCCGCGCCTTGCGCTTGCGCTTGGGAAGCCGCCGGCGGGGCCCCTTTTTGCGCGTGGTGGGCACCCATCCCGAAGCGACGGTCTCATCACCGCCTTTCATCGCCAGGTATCGCGCCATGGCTATCTTTTCCTCAAAAACGGCTGATTCCAGTGCCGTGGCACCGGCTGACTCGGCAGCCGCCATGACCTCCCGGTCGCTGCTGACCACCAGGGCTTTGGCCTTTTCCCGGCGCACCATCTTTCTAATCACATCATCGGCGCTCGCACCGCCATGCGAATAGCGGATGGCAATACCCTTGACCCGATCCCGGGAACCGTAAAGGGATGGCATGGCAGCGCCGTCGAAGACCACGGTTATTTTATGTGGTTTCAGTTTCTTGTAAACCGCCAGCATGTCCACCAAGGCATCACGGCCCAGTTGCAGGTCCTGCCGATCCATTCCGGCCAACTCTGGGGATTGGCGGATCAGATTGTAGCCGTCGATGATGATATGAATGGCCATAACACGTAAACGGACCAATTTGCCAAAGAAGGATCTAATCGATCGATGACAGCTTGTCCTTGGCAGGTAGGCACCCGAATTTGATCCATCGGCGCCCATGGGCAAGCAGCCACGGCGTATCTTGGCAAGCCCAGGGCATCTAACTTGTCCGCAGCAGCCCCAACAATCGGTCTAGGTCGTCGTCGCTGAAAAAATCGATTTCCACCCGCCCCTTCTTGCCCTTGCGCTGAATGCGGACCCGGGTGCCAAATTGGCGGGAGAGATCTTCGGAGAGATCTTTGAAATAGCGCTGGTCAGCGGTCAATTCCGGGGCACGGGTCGGCTTTTTTTCCGCATTGATCCTTTTAATCAACGCTTCCGTGGCACGAACCGACAATTTTTTTGCCATCACCTCCCGCCAGGCGATCTGCTGTTTGGTTGGCGTGTCGGCCCCAAGCAGCGCCCGGGCGTGACCCATGCTCACTGTGCCGTCAACGATGCTCTCCTTGATCGGGTCGGGAAGCTGGCGCAACCGCAGTAAATTGGCCACCGCACTGCGGCTCTTGCCCACCCGGTCTGCGGCTTTATCCTGGGTCAGGTTGAATTCGGTGATCAGTCGATGGTAGGCCTCGGCCTCCTCCACGGGGTTGAGGTTTTCCCGCTGGATGTTCTCTACGATGGAAATCTCCAGCATCTCGGCGTCGGAGACATGCTTTACCAGCACGGGCACCCGGTCCAGGCCGGCCAGGGAGGCTGCCCGAAGCCGGCGCTCACCGGCCACCAGTTCGTAGCCCGCATCGTCGGGGCGCACCAGCAGTGGTTGGATGATGCCCTGGCTGCGGATCGATTCAGCCAGCTCCTCCATTTCATTGGCTGCAAAATGACGTCGCGGCTGATGGCGATTCGGCCGAATCATGTCAATCTCACACAGAAAATAACCTTTGCGCGCCGCGGATGATGATTCGGATATTCCTTCCATCGTGCCGAGATCCGGAATCAGTGCATCGAGCCCCCTGCCCAAGGCCATTTTCCGTTTCTTTCGGGCGCCGGGTTCGACGCTTCTTGGTTTCGTTTTTTCTGGCATGCGGTGTCCCGAGTTGTGAATGGCTGACCGAAACCGACAACACCGGTCCCGGCATTATTGGCGTTACCGGAAAACCTGTCAGGCGCGGCCGGCGTGATTGGCGGCCATGATCTCCTTGGCGAGGGAAAAATAGCTGACAGCCCCGGCAGACGTGGCATCGTAAAGCAATATGGGCTGCCCAAAACTGGGTGCCTCGCCCAATCGGACGTTGCGGGGAATGGTCGTCTTGAACACCAGGTTCTTAAAATGGTTTTCCGCATCTTCGGCCACCTGATGACTCAAATTGGTACGGCGATCGAACATGGTCAGCAGAATACCGGCAATTTTGAGTCTCGGATTCAAGCCGTTCTTGATCCGTTGGAAGGTCTGAACCAATTGGCTGAGTCCCTCCAGGGCATAAAACTCGCACTGAAGGGGAATAAGCAGGGCATCGGCGGCCGTCATGGCATTAACGGTAAGCAAACTCAACGATGGCGGACAGTCGATCAGGATGTAATCGAACCCATCAGACACGGAAGCCAGCAAGCGCCGCAGGGCATGCTCCCGATGGGGCCGGTCCATCATTTCCACATCGAAGCCGATCAGTTCCACCCGGGAAGGCATGACCTTGAGGGATTCGATCTGGCTGTCAACGATCACCGCTTCCGCCCCGGCATCGCCGATCATCCCATGATAAAGGGTTTTTGCCAGTTGGGATTTTTCCAACCCGACACCGGTGGTCGCATTGGCCTGCGGATCGCAGTCCACCAGCAGCGTCCGCTTTTCAGATACAGCCAGCGCCGCTGAGAGGTTAACGGCCGTGGTGGTCTTCCCCACGCCGCCTTTCTGGTTAGCGATGCATATGATCTGTGCCATGGCGCACAGCTTTAACACAAAACATGCTGTTTGAAAAGAATATTAGAATGTGCCATGCTAACCTTACATGCAACAAAAAAGGCAATTGCCATTAACATTGAAAAGACGATTAACATGTTGAAAAATAATAAAGTTTTGACCATTTTCGCGATGATCGCATTTCTCACTTCCACCTTGGTCGTCACGGTTCCCGAGGGCATCTGTCTCACCATTCAGGAAGAAAGGGAAATGTCCTCGGAGTTTATGGCCATCGTCCGGGCCCAATTCCCGCTGATCGAGGATCCGGTTATCGTCGACTATGTCAACCGGGTGGGCCAACGCATCCTGGCGGCCATACCGCCGCAGCCTTTTGATTATCAGTTTCATGTGCTGCATGAGGATGTCTACAACGCCTTTGCTACCCCGGCGGGCCACATATTCTTCAACAGCGGCCTGTTCGCCGCCCTGGATTCCGAAGAAGAGCTGGCCGGCATTATCGGCCATGAAATTGCCCACGTGGTCAGCCGCCACATTTCGGACCGAATCGAAAGTTCCAAGAAGATCGGCATCGCCACGCTGGCCGGGATGGTGGCCGGGGTGTTGCTGGGCGCCAGCGGTTCGGCTTCGGCGGCCAGTGCGGTGACGTTGGGTTCGGTGGCCGCCGGCCAGACGGCCGCCTTGGCCTACAGTCGCGAAAATGAAACGCAGGCGGACCAACTGGGCCTGGAATATCTGGCTCTGGCCGGCTACAGTGGAAAAGGCTTGCTGACCGCCTTGCAGAAAATCCGCAGCAAACAGTGGTATGGGTCCGAGCAGATTCCGACTTACATGACCACTCACCCGGCCTCCGAGGCGCGCATGAGCGCCATCGACAACTGGCTGCACAAAAACCGATCGGAAACGGTCCAAAAGCGTGGGGAAGTCGGCGGGTTTGATCTGGCACACACCCGGTTGGTGGCCCTCTATACCGATAAGAAGGCGGCCCTGAACCGGTTTAAGTCGAAGACAGAGGCTTCGCCGGCCGACCCGATGGCCCATTATGGGTATGCACTGGCATTGACCCGGATCGATCGGTGGCACGATGCGGCCACGCATATGAAACTGGCCATCGAAGGCAATGCCATGGCCACCTCGATGCTCCAGGATCTGGGCAAAATCTATTTTCATGACGGCCAGTATGAAAAAGCCATGGAAGCCCTGTCTGCCGGCAGTTCCGAAAAATACCCCGAAGGTATGCTCTATCTGGGTCGAACCCAGATGAAACTGGGTCGCATTGCCCAGGCCAGAGACACCTTCGAGAGTCTGGTGCGCTACCATGAGCACTTCTCCCAGGCCTACTACTACTTGGGGGAAACCAGCGGCCGACTGGGCGACATGTTCGGCGCCCACTATAACCTGGGCCGGTTTTACCGGCAAAAGGGCGATCTCAAGAACGCCGGCTTTCATCTGAACCGGGCCCTGAAATTGGCTGGCGACAACGCTCAGAAACAACTGGTGGCGCGCCAACTCGAAGCGCTTAAAACCAAAAAAGGCAAAAGACCGGATGCCGGATGATCGCCGGCAACTCAGCCGACAGCGGCAGGCGGTTCACTTGCCGCCGTCGCGGTCCAATTGGCTGCCATCCAAGGTCAATTCAGTAATTTTTTCCTACCACATTGTGGCAAAAAAACATTGACATGCTACAGAATTAATACTATCGATTTAACTGTCACTAAATTTATCTTCTTTCTTTCATTTTTCATGAGCTAACAACCGGCGCCACACTTGCGCCTGTTTTAATCACCGCTATACGGCACTCTCGCTAACTTGGGATGATGGCGTAGGAGGCTTTTGGTTAGCAGGTCAAGGAGGCGGCATCCACCGCACCTAAAGGAAGTTGCATGAAAAAATGGATAGTCCCGGCCCTTCTGGTCGTCCTCGGCATCGTGATCGCCTTTCCCCTTTTTAGCATGAGCTACTATACCATGGTGCGGACGTCGACACCGGAGTTCTGTGCCTCCTGCCATGAAATCAAACCGGCAGTGGTGGCGTGGCGCTCATCCACCCACACCAACAATGCTGCCGGGGTCGTCGTGGACTGCATGGACTGCCATCTGCCAGCCCCCCAGGACACCTTCGATTTTTTCTTCGCCAAGAGCTACCACGGCCTTAAAGATGTTGCGGTCCACTTCTTTAAGGGCACCTACGATCAAGCCAAAGCCCGTGAGTCGGCCTATGCCGCCTTTGACAACGACCAGTGCCAGAAGTGCCATCGCAATCTGCTGCACATGCCCAACCAGCGAGGTGCTATGCTGGCCCATCGGTCGGTGGTGCACGCCCGGCCCGGTTATGAAAAGAAATGCGTGGACTGTCACTATGACCTGGTCCATTCCGAAAGGGGACTGGTGATGTTCCGCCAGAACCGCCAAATCCCCTACCAGGCCAAGGGGCTCAGAAAGCTGTAATACCGTTTGTTTTCGGTCGACCCTATTTGGTTAAAACAATCACCGAAAGGAGCAGGACCCATGAGGCGAGCTTTGCTGTTGATGACCATCGGTTTGCTGGCAGTCGGGATGAGCACGGCAATTACAATGGCCCAGCCCAATTTTGCCAAGGTCAAGGAGTACCGCATCGAGCGCAGTGTGCCCCCTGAAGCCCAGGCGTGCATCGAATGCCATCGCGCCACGACGCCCGGTGTATTCGCCGACTGGGCCAAGAGCCGCCACGCCAACGCCAACATCACCTGTTTGGACTGCCACTTGGTGCAGCCCGGTGACCAGGACATCGCCCAGGACCACGAGAAGTACTACAGCCGGTCCGACATGCCCTGGGGCGAAGCCAAGTACAAGATGCCGATTGCATCCATCGTGACGCCCAAAGACTGCTCTCGCTGCCACCCGGACGAGGCCACCCAGTACAGCAAGTCCAAGCACGCCAACACCATCGAAATCATGTGGAAGCTGGACCCCTGGCTAAACAAGGGCATGAATTCGGACAACGAACGCAAAACCGGCTGTTTCAATTGTCACGGGACGGTTATCGCCATCGATGAAAAAGGCAAGATCGATCCGGGGACCTGGCCCAATGCGGGCGTCGGCCGGCTCAACCTGGACGGCAGCAAGGGGGCGTGCACCTCCTGCCACACCCGCCACCGGTTTTCGGTAGCCGAGGCCCGCAAGCCCGAGGCCTGCGACCAGTGTCACCTGGGCCCGGACCATCCCCAGATCGAGATCTACGAAGAGTCCAAACATGGTACGATCTACCACGCCTACCAAGACGAGTACAATTTCGATGCCGCTGGCGGTACCTGGACGCCCGGGGTTGACTATCGGGCCCCAACTTGTGCGGCCTGCCATATGAGCGGATCGGGCAAAGAACCCACCAGCCACGACGTCACCCAGCGGCTATCGTGGGAAACCCAGGCCCCGCTTACGGTCCGCCCCCAGGATTTCAAACCCTTTCCCTCGGGTACCGATTGGAAGGTTGAGCGCCAGAAGATGAAAAACATCTGCAGCTCCTGCCACGGTAATGCCTGGATCGACGATTTTTACCATGGGTTCGACAAGGCCGTGGAGGAGTACAACGAGATTTACTTCAAGCCCGCCAAGGCCAAGCTGGACGAACTTTACGAGAAGGGACTGCTGGACAAGACCAAGTTCTTCGACGAGCGCCTGGAGGTGGAGTACTACGAGCTGTGGCATCACGAGGGCCGTCGGGCGCGCATGGGCGCCATGATGATGGCCCCGGACTACGCCTGGTGGCATGGTTTCTATGAGTGCAAGCTGCGATTTGCCAACTACATGGAAGTAGCCAACCACCTGATCGAGACCGGCGAGAAGGCCTACATCGCCAAGGACTTCCCCGCCGCCACCGTCGACACCACCCGACCGG
>JAAUYD010046537.1_pt1 | contig 11355 bp, 10 predicted proteins | sample 7278101 | NCBI WGS metagenome assembly JAAUYD01 (sample SAMN14350128, study PRJNA611818) | marine sediment metagenome | isolation source: surface marine sediment (0.6m) | place: French Polynesia: Moorea | collected 2018-08 | reverse complement strand
TCAGGCGAATGTTTCTCATCGCAAGAACGCCTGCCTGCGCCAACGCCCGCAGCGCCTGAACCACAACGATCTTTGATCCTGTGATTCCTGACGTTCGCCTTATACGAATGAGGACGAGATCGACTATCGTTTTCATCAAGCTGCTTCAACGATAGGGAAGCAGGGCCCTACGACCTGACCTGCCGCCGACATTCACGTCAACGGTGAGAGTGCGGATCCACCTTGGTCTGGTGGCTGGTGAAGAACGATAGGCGGGCTAGAGCACGGAGCGCCAGGGACGGTCACCGAGCCTGGCCCATCGCGTTCGAGTAAGGCCTATGAAGCCGAGTACCAGCAAGGCCAACGTCGACGGTTCCGGCACCAGGGTGATGAAGGTACCGGTCGTCCCCGAGTCCCGAAACACGACGTCTCCCGCGGAGTCGGCCAGGACAACGTCCGTGACGCTGACACCGACCGTCCGATTCGCTGGATCGGCGAAACGCAGCGCATTCAGGCCGAAGGAGAACAACGTGAATTCGCTCAGACCGTCTTGAAGATCGAACAGAGCGCCAGTGGAGAGGAATGACACTTCCAGCACGTCGATGAACGTTGCTTGCGCCTCCGTTCGAACGTCCACGAGCCCGAAGGTCTCCCCCAGGTCGATGGCGCCAAGGAATCCACCGAACTGCGAATCGACCGGAAGGAACTGGGCAAGCGCGTTATCGGAGATGGCGAATGTGAAGCTGAAGGCCCCGATGAGCGGATCCGTGTCCTCCAGGCCTGACAGGTTCACATCCACTTGAAAGTTCGACCCCGCACTCACCCTGCTGGGCGCAACCAGATCAATCATCATGGCGCAAGCGTCGCGGGCGATAAGCAATGAAAGCATTAGGAAAATGCAGCGCACCATACTCATCATTCCTACTCCATCGGAAGATGCCTGAGACTGCGTTGACGCCCCGGTGAAGGGAAGCACCCGCATCTTCCTGGCTCGTGTCGGTACCGGACCGATCAGGATCGCACATTCGCGAACAGATTCTCTTCAATAGTAGTAACTTCCGAAGCAGGCGGCAATGCGGGCGAAGTACCGGACCCCGCTCAGGACACCCTGGCACGGCTTCAGCTCCGATCTGGAAGGGTTCTATCTAGCGAATTCACTAGGTACCATGCGTCTGGGTTGATTCACCAGGGAAGGTTCCATGACCAGGCACGGCCAGATCGGCTACGGACACATGCTGATCGCCGCCGCGATCAGCGCAAGCTGCTTCGCAGGCGCGACCTTCGCTGACGCCCCCTTCGGCGCCGAGTTCGATCTGGCACGTCTGCTCAGCGACAACGGCGGTGATGGCAGCGAGGGCACGGTCTTTCAGGGACCCTTCTTCTCCCGTGCCGGCACCTCGGTCTCAGCCATAGGCGACGTGAGCGGCGACGGTCTCGAGGACTTCGCGGTCGGTGCACCGGGCACGAACAACGAGGGCGCTGCCTACGTGGTGTTCGGCGTGCCCGGGGGCTTTCCGCCCGACGTCCCACTTGACAGCCTGGCCTCGGGCGACGGTACCGCGGGTATCCGCCTCACGGGCACCATCATCAACCAGCCGCTGGGTGACACGGTACGCGGCGTGGGCGACGTCGACGGTGACGGCGTGGCCGACTTCGCGATCAGTGCCGTCAGTCGCGTGTGGGTGGTGTATGGCCGTGACGTTGCCACGGAGGGCGCCTTCGCACCGGACATCGATCTACGCACGGAAGTCCTCTTCGATCTGGATCCGACGCTCGGCTTCAGCGTCGAGGGTGGGGTCAACCTGGGCCGCACCTCGCAGGGCATCATCGGACCAGGCGATATCAACGGCGACGGCATCGACGACTTTGCTGTGTGCGATGACCAGGGGGACGTCGGCGACGTTCAGAACACGGGTGCTGCCTACGTACTGTACGGACGCGACGGCAGTGACGGCCCTCCCTTCCCTGTCCGTGTCGATGTCAACGATCTGCTGGCGGGGGCGGGTACTGGCTTTGTCATCGCCGGCGCGCGCGAGGATGACCGGATCTGCGAGTCCATCAGCAGCGGGGATTTCAACCACGACGGCGTCGCGGATCTGGTGATCGGTGCACCACGTGTGGCGCTTGGCCCCCTGATCAGCGCTGGCCAGAGCTACGTGGTGTACGGTCGTGGGGCGGGTGCCGAACCTTTCCCGATCCTCTTCTCCGTCGCCAGCCTGTTGCCGTCTCGGGGCGGCGATGGTTCGCAGGGCTTCGTGGTGGTGGGGCGCGCCGCGGGAACCAACGCCGGCCAATCGGTGGCCGGGACAGCGGACATAAACGGTGACGGTATCGATGACCTGCTCATTGGTGCACCGTTCAATACGACCAACACGGCGGCGGGCGAAGCCTATGCGGTATACGGTCGCGATGGCGCCGTCGACCCCTTCCCCGCCCTGTTCGGGCTCGGTTCCCTGTTCCCATCCGCAGGAGGCGATGGCAGCCGGGGGACCGTGTTCCGGGGCATCGATGCACGGGACTTCACGGGCGAAGCGGTGAGCAGCGCCGGCGACATCAACGGTGACGGATCCACGGACCTTCTGATCGGCGCTCCCGGCGCCGACCCTGCCGGGCGCGACCGCGCAGGTCGCGCCTACCTGGTCTACGGCGCCACCGCCGCCCGCCCCTTCCCAGCGGTGAGACTGCTCTCGTTGCTGCAGCCCTCCGAAGGCGGTGACGGGCAGGCCGGCGTCGTATTCGTGGGGGTGGATGGCAGAAGCGGCGCCGCGGTGGCTGGTGCGGGAGATGTCAACGACGACGGCATCCCTGACCTGCTCATCGGCTCTCCACTGGCCGATCTGGGCTTCGATGTCGACGGGGCCGCCTACCTGGTGCTGGGTCGGCGCTGAGCAACGCTTGATCACGGCGTCTGGCGTCGCCGTTGACGTTGGACCCATGGCCACCGACGAAGCCCTAGGGCAACGCCAGGCGCAACGTCACCCGCGCTTCCAGTCCGCCCGCCGCCGCGTTGGCAAGCTGCAACTCGCCGCCCAGGGACTCGATCAGCGCCCGCGTGATCGCAAGGCCCAGCCCTGCACCACCGGTCTCGCGCGAACGCGAGTCTTCCACCCGATAGAAGGGCTCGGTGAGTTTGTCCAGCGCCTCCTCAGGCACGCCCGCACCCTCGTCGCGCACCGTAACCCTCACGTAGTCCGCCAGGTCCTCGGGCGTCGAAACGCGCACGTGCACCCCGCCGCCGTAGCGCAGGGCATTGTCCACCAGGTTGGCCAGGGCCCGTCGCAGGGGCGCCCCTGCTGCGGCGATCCGCAGGCCTTCGTGGTGCGGCTCATCGAACTCCAGGGACACCTTCGCACCACCTTGCTCGTGGGCATCGAGCAGATCTCTCAGCAACGGTGCCAGGGCAACGTCCTCCTGATCCCCTGATACGGAGCTCCTGGCGTGGCGCGCATAGGCCAGCGTGTCGTCGAGCAGGGCGCTCATCTCATCGATATCGGCGATCGCCTTGGCCTGCTGTGTGTCATCGCCGATGAACTCGGCCCGCAGGCGCAGGCGCGTGAGATAGGTGCGGTAGTCATGGGCGATGGCCGCCAGGGTCATCGTGCGCTGTTCCACCAGGCGGCGCAGATCCCCCTGCATGCGATTGAAGGCCGCGGCCACCCGCCGCACGGGACCGGGTCCGCGTTCGGCCAGGGGCTGCGCATGCAGATCGCTGGCGAAGGCCGTGATGCCCTTGGCCATGCGCGCCAGGGGACGGGAGGTGGCCAGGGACGCCCAGATCAATCCGGCCAGCAACACCAGGCCCACCGCTGAACTCACCACCAGCATCAACGACAGCGCCATCTGACGTCGATGCAGGGGGCTCGCCTCCATCACCAGGGCCGCGCCGTCGTCCAGCCGCACCAGCAGGGCAAAGGAACCTGCCACGCGCAGGCTGCGATGCAGGGGGCGTGGTCCGTGGCGCGGAGGATGGAGGCCCTCGGCAGGTGGCAGTGTGCGGCCAGGACGCTGGTCCATCCGTGGATGCGCTTGCCACGCGCCCTCGGGCGGCGCATCGCTCTCGTAGACGTAGAGACGGCGCGGCGCCAGAGCCCGTTCATAGATCTGCGCCAGATGACTCGACTTGCCGCCCGCCTGCGGATGGGGATCCTGCTCGGGGAACTGCGCCAGCAGGCGATAGCGCAGCAGGGGCGAGTTCACCGCCTGCAGCACACGCCCGCGTGCCTCGGCCGGCGTGCCCTCCAACAACTCCACCGTGGCCACGGTCTGCGCCACCAGCTGGGGACGCAGGGGCACCCCGAAGTCGCGCACGCGCAGCCAGGCACTGCCGCCGATCAGAGCGATCTGCAGGGCCGTGAGCACGGCCAGCGTGAGGATCAGCAGGCGCATGCCCAGCCCATCGGAAACCACCAAAGTCTCGCTCCCTCAGACCCGAACCACGTCGACGGCGAGCAGGTACCCGCCGCCGCGCACGGTCTTGATCAGCTGCGGATCTCTGGGCTTGTCACCTAGCTTCCTTCGCAGCCTGGAGAGTTGCACATCAATGGCCCTGTCAACGGGTGCTGCATGATCGGCGCGGGTCCAGTCGAGCAACTGGTCGCGCGACAGAACGCGCCGCGGGTGGCGCACGAAGGCGCTCAACAGATCGAACTCGCCCTGCGACAGCACCACCACGGCGCCTGCGGGGTCGATCAGGGTCCGCTCATCGAGATCGATGGACCAGCGGGCGAAGCGGTAGCATTCGCGCTGCACACCCCCACTATCGGTGATAGATGGGGGAGCCACGGGCTCGGCGGCGCGGGCGCGACGGCGCAGGACCGCACGGATGCGGGCGATGAGTTCCCGTGGGTTGCAGGGTTTGGGCAGGTAGTCGTCCGCGCCCACTTCCAGGCCCACGATGCGGTCCACGTCGTCGCCCCGTCCGGAGAGCAGGATCACGGGCACCGTGCCGGTCGCGCTCAGACGCCGACAGATCGAGAGGCCGTCTTCTCCCGGCATCATGATGTCGAGGACCACGAGATCGACCCTACGGTCGGCGAGCAGTTCGTCGAGGTCGGCACCGTGGCGGCAGGCGGACACGCGCAAGCCCTGCTTGAGCAGGTAGTCCTGCAGCAGTTCGCGGATCTCCTGATCGTCCTCCACCAGGGCGATGTGAGGCTCGGTCGGCGGGTGAACGCTCATGGGGGAAGTTCAACAGATGGGTGTAAGCGGCGGATCGCCCGATTGTAACGCCTTCGTTGCAGCGCAATTCGCGATCGCCAGGCCGCGTTGGAATCGTAAAACAAGGTGCCGGCCCTGAACCCTGCGTGCGGTCCGAGGTCCCACTCACGGGATCGACGCAGGCATACGAATCGCACCACAAATGCCTGCGGCGGAAGAGGATTTACCCGCTTCTGGCGATTCGGGTGTTGAAACGGGTGAAATATCGTATGTACCCTGCTGGACCGTTGAGCGCTGGGCGCCTGGGGGGAGCCATCGGTCGCGCGCCGATTCGACGCGACGGACCGCCCTTCCTGCCGGTGCAGCCCGCCTTCGTGGGCCCGGATACACCGCATTACTTCAATCGCATCGGAGTTTGTTTGTGAAGATGAAGACGACGACGACCGTTTCCCTGTTGGCCGCCCTGTTCATGGCCGCCTTCGGGATGTTTTCCACGGCCAGCGCCCAGACCACGCACACGGTGGCCGCCCAGGGCGTGAAGTTCAGCCCCATGTTCCTGTACATCGAACCCGGCGACACGGTCACGTGGACCAACATGATCGGCCACAACGTGGAGACCATCGACGCGATGGTGCCGGAAGGCCAGGAGAAGATCCTGACCGAGATGGGCGCTATCCCGGCCCTCACCTTCGACAAGGAAGGCATCGTGGTCTACAAGTGCACGCCGCACTGGGGCGCGCGCATGGGCGGCATCATCGTCGTCGGCAAGCCCGACGATCCCAGCGCTATCCTCGATGCCTACATGGCGTCCATCGAATCGGACCCCAGCAGCAAGCCGGCCAAGGGTCTGCTAAAGAAGGTGCGCGTGGACATGGAATCGAAGGGTCTGCTCTGAGGCTCTGAGATCCTCGGCACCGGTGGGGCCCGCCACCGGTGCCGAACTCCGCGGCGACGGCCGCGGAAGCAGCAGCTCCCTCCCTGGGCGTCGAGCGCGCCATCCAGGCTGCCATCCCCACCGCAACGACCCCTCCTAGCACTTCCCCTAGGTCATTGTCCGAAACACACCGGCCAGAGGCGAAGGGTCTTCAGCGCCCTGCTTGCGCCCTGAACGGAAGAACTGCAAGCCGTTTGTAACGAGGGCTGCCGGCAGGCGTCCCTGTGCTCACAATCGACTTATCACCGTGCAAGGTCGCGCTCCCATAGTGTTGTTCACGGCCAGGGCCAGGCAGGCCACGGCCGATGAGAACACCACATCACAGGAGCTATCCATGCAGTCGATTCACCGCAATACCGCCCCCCTGCTGCTGCTGCTGCTGGGCGCGACCCTGCTCGGCGCCAGCACCCTCGCCCTTGCCGCGCCACCCTTCGCACACGGCGAGCGCCCCGACATCGGCGCCCGTCTGGCCGAGGTCGACAGCAACGACGACGGCATGATCAGCCGTGAGGAGTTCGTCGCCACCCGCGCCGACCACTTCGCCATGCTGGACCGCGACGGAGACGGCTACTTCAGCACCCTCGACATCCCCGAACAGGTCCGAGGCCGTGAACGGGCCGAGCACCACTTGGAGAAGATGCTGGCCGAGTTCGACCAGGACGGCGACCGCCTGATCAGCGCGGCAGAGTTCGCGAGCGGACCAACGCCGCGCTTCGACCGCGCCGACGCCAACGGCGATGGCCAGATCGACGCCACCGAGGTGCACGCACTGCATCCTGCCCACCACCGGCCCGATCACCACATGCGACCGCACGTAGACACGGTAGAGAACTAGCGAACCTCTGCACAAGCGAAGACGCCGGCGCATCGCGAGGGCTGCGCGATGCGCCGATCACCCGCGCGACCGACCGGCTCGCGCGCAGGGACCCGCACCGCCGCTGCCGCTGGTGCCGTTCATGCAACCGGCAAGGCGCGCTCACCCACCGTTCGTGCGCCTCGCCCACCGCACGTGTAACCCGCTAATTCTCCTCGGCTCCACAGGCCTTCGCAGAGACTAGGCTCCACCTGCCATCCATTCGCGGCCAGCGCCGCACAGGTCCGAGGAGCCTCCCATGCAATCAGTTCTCCACACGCCGCTGACGCGCCTTCGCCGCGCCGTCATCGCCATCACCCCCCTGCTGCTGCTGCTGGGCGCGTGCAGTTCCAGCGACACCGCCACAGCCCCCGCCAGCCCCGAGGTGGCCGAAGCCGAAGCACCGCCGGCGGCAAGTGTTATCGCCACCAAGGTGGCCATGCGCGACGGCGCTCAGCTCGACACCTACGTGTACCTGCCAGCGGGTGATGGGCCCTTCCCGACCCTGGTGAACCGCACGATCTACGGCTTGCCCATCTCCCCGATCGGCGGCTACCCGAGCCTGGACATAGACGAGGACGACCTGACGGAGCAGGAGGCGATCGAACTCGGCTGGCCCCTGATCAACGAGCGCGGCTACGCCTTGGTGATTCAGATCACCCGCGGTCGCTTCGGCTCCGAGGGCGTCGACCGCAGCTGGCTGGACGATGCGGACGACGGCTACGACCTCATCGAATGGGTGGCCGAGCAGTCCTGGAGCGACGGCTGCATCGGCATCTTCGGCGACTCCGCGGTGGGCATCTCGGCACTCCAGGCAGCCGGCGCGAACCCACCGAGCCTCGACGCTGCCTACGTGCAGGTCACCCCCGGAAACCCCTTTGGTGGAGACTTCATGCCCACCGATGGCGCCAGCAAGGTGGAGTCGCTGATGGTGCAGGGGCTCTCCATCGCCTTCGACACGAGTGAGTCGCACTGGGCCGCCATGGGGCTTGCGCCCGAGCAGGTGGACGAAATCTTCGGCGGCACGGGCGCTTACCTCGGGGCCCTGTTCGGCGGCCTGGAGGACCCGACGGCGTCCGAGGACTGGATGGCGCTGCCGCTCGGTGCCAATCAACCGGTGGACGAGCTGATGCCGTTCTGGAAGAGCCTCTTCGACCGCGGCGTTGAAAACGAGTACCGCACTGCCCTGGACGTGACGGGCAAGGTCAACGTGCCCACCTTCGTCGCCACCCTGTGGCAGGACGTGTTCCTGGACAGCACCATCGACTTCTACGAAGACCTCCAGGCCCGCGCTGTACCCAGCAAGCTGCTGGTCTTCAACGGCAGCCACTACGAGATCGACGATCCCGACCTGTGGCAGCAGCCCGTGATGCTCGACTGGTTCGACTACTGGCTGCTCGGTGAGCCCAACGGCGCCTATGAGCAGAACGAGGTGGACTATGCGGTCCAGGGGGCGGATGGCGAATGGCAGCGTTCACCCACCTGGCCGCCGGCCGCCGCCACCGTGGAAACGCTGTATCTGGCAGCCGATGGAACCCTGCGGGAGGCCACGCCCACCGACGACGCAGCAGCACCGCGGGACTTCGTCTACGATCCCGCCGACCCCGTGGTGACCAGCGGCGGCCGCCACCTGCTGACCGCGTCCGGCGCCACGGATCAGCGCGCCACCCTTGGCCGCGACGACGTGCTGCTGTACAGCTCCGCTCCCCTCGCGGCCGACAAGCTCATCGCCGGCGATGTCGTCGCCAACCTGTGGGTATCGACGGAAGGGCTGGACACTGACTTCACCATCACCCTCATCGATCGGCACCCGGACGGCACGGCCGCGCTGGTGGTGGAGGACCTGGTGCGCCTGAGCCGACGCAACGGCCGCACGATGGACGAGTTCGTGGTGCCCGGCAGCATGCTCGAGGTGGAGCTGGTCACCGGCGACATCGCCCATCGCTTCGCCGCCGGCCACCGCATCGAGCTGGCGATCTCCAGTTCCAACTTCCCCGCCTGGGATCGCAACCTCAACAACGGTCTGTCCAGCTTCGACGGAACCACCTACGCTGTGGTGACGAACGCTGTGTACAGCGATGCCCGATACGCCAGCCGGCTGCAGCTGCCGGTTGTGGTGCCGGGGTCCTGAGGGACGCCCGGAAGGCGAGGAGAGCGAAGATGACGATCGCTACCAGTAACTCCACGGTGCTAGGCGTGGCACCGCTGTCGAAGACGCTACCGGTGGTCGGCCTGGTGCTCCTGGCGCTGTTCGTCTTCGTCAAACCGGAGGCGACAGCCGGGTATCCGTTTCTCGCGCGCCTCGCCTTCTGGGCCCTGCACATCGGCCTCGGCCTTGGCAGCATCGTGCTCGCCAGCACCCTCCTGCGGCCGGCGGCGATGCGACGATTGCCGTTAGCCATTGCCGTACTCATCACCGGCCTGGCCGGGGCCAGCATGTTGGCGCCCCTCTACGTGCTCCTGGAAGCCCTGACGCCTGCGGACCTGGTGGATCCGCCGGACGACTGGCTGGACCTGTTCGCGGCCCGCGGCCCTCTGCAGGCCGTGCTGGCCGAGTTCATCGAGGTAGCACCGATGTTCACCGGTGCATGGTTCGCCGTGAACCTGCCGTTGCTGCTGGCCAGGGTGGAGCTGGCCGGCCGGCCGCCCGAGCCGCCGAGTGGCGGAGATCCATCGCCAGGTGAGGGTGGCGTCGGATCCCCTGCTCACGGGCCCGGCAGATCCGCCGCACCGCTCGCGCCAGCGACCGAGGCGGCAGCACCGGCCGACAGCGTCCAACAGGAGGACTCACCTCGGGGGTTTCTCTCTCTCGTGCCGCGCGCCCTGGGAGAGGACGTCATCGCCCTGTCCTCCGACATGCACTACCTGCACGTACACACGACCCTGGGCAAATGCATGGTGCTCGGCACCTTGCGCGATGCCGCCGCCGATCTCGGCGATAGGGGTATGCTGGTGCACCGCTCTCACTGGGTCGCCCATGGCCACGTGCGCCGCGTGCTGCGCGGCGGCTCCGGTTGGCAGTGCCTTATGTCGAACGAACTTCGAATCCCCGTGAGTCGGCGCAAGCAGGGCGAGGTGGCCGAGTGGTACGGGCAGGCAGGTAACGTAGTGGCCATGGCGGCGCGCAAGGCGGGGTGACCGCTTCTGCTAGGCTGCTGATTGCAAGCCGGCCACGATGAGACCTTCGCCCCCCATGCTCACACCCCACGACGCGCAGCAACGCATCCTCGACACGATCCCCCAGCTTCCCGCCATCGCCACGCCGATCGAGCGGGCCGCCGGCGAGGTGCTGCGCGAGCCGGTCACCGCGGAGCGCGATCAACCGCCATTCGACCGCGTGACCATGGACGGCATCGCCCTGCGCTACGACGCCTTTGCCGACGGCACCACTCGCTTCCGTTCCCTTGGCACGCAAGCGGCCGGCGCTGCCGCCATGCAGGTCACGGACCCGGGTACCTGCGTGGAGGTGATGACCGGCACGCCCCTGCCCCACGGCACGGACTGCGTCGTGCCCGTGGAGCGAATCGACCGCGAGGAATCCGCCGACGGCAGCGTTCACCTGCAACTCGCCGACGACGCCAACCCGATGCAGCACCAGTTCATCCATCCTCAGGGCTCGGACTACCTGCGCGCCAGCACCCTGCTCAGCCCGGGCACGCGCCTGGGCGCGCCGGAGATGGCCGTGCTCGCCTCCAGCGGCCTCGCCACCGTGCAGGTGACCCGCCGTCCGCGCATCGCCGTGCTGCCCACGGGCGATGAGCTGATCGCGCCGGGCGCACCGATCGCCGACCACCAGATCCGTCGGTCGAACGACTTCGCCATCTGCGCCGCCCTGCGCGCCCGCGGCTATCAGCAACTCGACGTGGAGTCCCTGGCCGACGAACCCGCCCTGCTCGAACACGCCATCGCACGCCACCTCGAACGCCAGGACGCGCTGGTGCTCACCGGCGGCGTGTCCATGGGCAAGTTCGATCATCTGCCGAAGATCATGGACAGGCTCGGCGTGGAGCTGGTGTTTCACCGTATCCAGCAACGGCCCGGGCGACCCATGTGGTTCGGCGTCCATCCGGCGCGCGGCGTGTGCGTGTTCGCCCTTCCCGGCAATCCCGTCTCCAGCCTGGTCTGCCTGACGCGCTACGTGCTGCCGGCCCTCGATCACGCCCTGGGACTGCCGGCCCGGGAGCCGGAGTGGGTACAGCTGGCCGAAGCGGTGACCTTCAAGCCGAATCTCTACTATCACCTTGCCGTGCGCCTTGCCCATCGGCAGGAGGACGGCGCGACCCTGGCCCTTCCTCACCCGACGAACACATCAGGTGACTTCGCGTCACTGGCAGGAAGCCCTGGGTTCGTGCAGCTGGATGCGGATCAGGACACGTTTGCGGCGGGTCACGTCGCGCAGCTCTGGCGCTGGTGAGACGGCGCTGAGAGCACC
>JAAUYD010170458.1_pt1 | contig 11357 bp, 12 predicted proteins | sample 7278101 | NCBI WGS metagenome assembly JAAUYD01 (sample SAMN14350128, study PRJNA611818) | marine sediment metagenome | isolation source: surface marine sediment (0.6m) | place: French Polynesia: Moorea | collected 2018-08 | reverse complement strand
CTTCACACTTCTCCTCGAACAATTCTTTTCACCTCACTGACAATACTTTCTATTTGAGGCACGGTGTGATATTCCAGCGTGCGGTTGTATGGAATTGGAATATCCAGTCCGGCCAGGCGGCGGATGGGGGCATCCAGATAATCAAACGCTTCGCTTTCCATGATTCGAGAAACCAGTTCACCACCGTAGCCACCGGTTTTTACCGCCTCGTGCACAATCAACGCCCGCCCGGTCTTAATGACCGACCGTATGATCGGCTCCTCATCGAGAGGATTTAGCGTGCGCGGATCGATAATCTCCACTTCAATCCCCTCGGCCGCCAGCTGTTCGGCCGCTTCAAGCGCCCGGTTGACCATGATCGATGTGGCCACCACGGTAATATCCCGCCCTTCGCGCACCACCTTGGTATCGCTCAACGGCACGGTATACATTTCTTCAGGGACGTGCCCTTTCGTTTTGTATAGCAGCTTGTGCTCGATAAAAATAACCGGGTTATCGTCTTCAATGGCCGCCAGCAGCAAACCCTTGGCGTCATACGGGGAGCTGGGCATGACCACTTTGAGACCCGGGACGTGGACAAACCAATTTTCCAGGCTTTCAGAATGCTGCGCGGCCGCGCCGGTGCCCGATCCGCCCGGCATCCGCAGCACCATCGGCACCGTGGCTTTACCGCCAAACATAAAGCGAATTTTGGCGGCCTGTAATACCAGCTGCTCCATGCTGATCGTCACAAAATCCATAAACTGGATTTCTCCAACCGGCCGCATACCGGTCACGGCCGAACCCACACACGCCCCGGCAATGCCCGCTTCCGAAATAGGGGTATCCACCACGCGCTCTTCGCCAAACTCCTCAATCAGACCGGCGGTCACCCCGAACGCCCCACCATAAACACCGATATCTTCACCGATGCAGAACACCCGCTCATCCGCCTTCATCACTTGAAACAGGGCTTCGTTTAAGGCATCTTTATACGTCAATTCACGCATATACCCCCTCCAGAATTGTGGATACATCTGGCTCAGGACTTTCGGTAGCAAAAGTCAGTGCGTCTTCAATCACCTGTCGCGCTTCCGCCTGTTTCGCCTTGCGGGTCTCGCTATCGATTTCCAAAAAGGCGGCAAATCGCAAAATCGGATCTCGGGACTGCCACTCCTTGACTTCGTCGCGGGTCCGATATAGCTGCCGATCGCTTTTGGAATGCCCCTTGTAGCGATAGGTCAACGCTTCGATCAATGTCGGTCCGTGACCGGCTCGGGCTCGATCAACCGCCTCGGCTACCACGTCGCGAACGGCCAGCAAATCATTGCCGTCAACCGTTTTCCCGGGAATCCCATAAGCGGCCGCACGCTGGCTGATTTTTTCGACGTTAAACGCCCGCTCGACCGACATCGACATCGCATACTGATTGTTTTCACAATAGTAAATCACTGGCAAATTCCAGATGCTGGCCATGTTGAGTGACTCGTGAAACGCTCCTTCATTGGCCGCCCCGTCACCAAAAATCGAGGTCACTACCTGATCGGTTTTTCGCAATTTGATGCTCAACCCGACGCCAACCGAAATCGGTATTCCACCAGCGACAATGCCGTTTGCTCCCAAATTATTTGACTCCACGTCGGCGATGTGCATCGACCCCCCGCGGCCGCGGCAGTAACCGGTTTCCTTACCCATAAACTCGGCCATCATCAATTTGGGGTCACTACCCCACGCCAGGCAATGTCCATGACCGCGGTGGGTGTTTAGTAAATAATCATCCGGCCGTAGCGGAGCGGACAGGCCAACGGCCGAGGCTTCCTGCCCGATTGAGAGATGCATTGTGCCGTGTACCAAACCCCGCGCAAACAGCTCTTCGGCCATCTCTTCAAACGCCCGAATTTCCATCATCGTTTGCAGCATGGCGTGGGCCTGTTCGATCGACAAGCCGCGTCGTGCTAATTCATCCTGAAAGGTGTTCACTGCTGAACTCACCAAACTCTCCTCTAAGATGTGTTAAATAACTCGTTGAAGACGATGCCTGAGCCTGTCGAAGGCTGAGTCGGACCGAAGCGGCTATGCGGTGAGCCGCTTCGGCTTCGACAAGCTCAGCCGGCGCTTCTCTGGTGCGTTTAAATACTTTCTAATTCCTCATTTCAATAGTCGCAGCTGATTCTTAATCTAGCGTATCGCCAAATTCCGGCAGCTCCAGCCCGTGCGCCAGCCACGAAATCTGGCACCAGCGTTCGATTTGCGCAGCCAGGAGGAAACAATTTGCCAGGGATTCACCCATGACCATCATCCCGACCTGGGGAATGAGCAGTCCATCACCCCTCAACAGCCAATTTGAAAGCGAGGGGGCAGCCGCTTCCGACACTCCATTGACAATCACGTTGACCTCTAACAGATCGCGGCTGGGCAGCCGCCGGTGAGCAGCCAGGACGGCCGCATAAACCCCCGGAGTGATCATCACAGCCTGGTGCTCTGTCCGCTGAAAAATCGCTTGATGCCAGGCGGCATGCAAAGGAAAACGGCCGTCAAAGGCGATTTTGCCACCGACATTGGCCAGCAAAATCTGATCGTCGGCCATCTGAGCAAAATGACTCTGTGACCCACTGATCACAAATTGGTTTGACCCAGCCCGCAGCGAAAGTTCGCTTAAACCATCAACCAAAACCCCCGTTGATGCCGCCGTTTGGCAAGCGGATTTATACCGCTCGCGAACCGGCCGGGCGATCAGCGATCCGTCCAGGGCCACCGCCGGCCGCTCTGCTTGTTTTTGGCCGGTCAGAGAAGTGGTTAAATACCCGTAGGTTTCAAGCACGTTCGAAAACCATTTCATCCTGTTGCCTGCGTAACTGCACGATCAGCTGATCGTCATCCAACTCAACATCATCATAAGTCAGCGGCTGCCCGAGAGGAACATCCCGTATCACCCTCGCCCCAACTGCCAGGCCGAGAGGCAGCATCCGGCCGGCATGCGCCGCGGCCGCTCGATCGATCATGCCGTACACCGTATACCCGCCCAACGCATCGATCGTTTCTCCAACTTTTAAATCCCGTTTGGCGGTCGCCACCGTCTCACAAACCGGGGGAATCTCGGTTAAAAGGGTCGGCCGTTGATCGAGAGCCACGTTGGCGATGGTGATGGGGGTTTCCAGGTTGGCCAGATGATACGGCCGGTACAGCACCCAATACTTCCCGTTGCCGTTAAGACGCAAATAATTTAAATCTTTGATGATTTTTGGCTGATCGGTGGTGATGACCACAAACACGCCGGGGGCCACATCGCCGATGGCATAATCAACGACCGGCGTCTCCCCCAGAATGCCCCCTTCTTCACGGGGAGAAAAGGTGGTCGCCAGCTCCTTGACGGTCGTGTTTGGTCCATGAGCACCGCGCACTTCCGGCGGGAAACCCAAAGCGTTGCCAATTGAGGTCATTTCAACCATCGTTTTGGTGCCGTCTTCAAAAGAGGCCAGCATTTTGGCGCTCATTTCCTGGTGCTGCGCCTTGGCGGCCGTTGTATCCGGATTAGACGCGCGGTTGAGGGGGTTGTTTTTTCCCTTGCCAACCATCACAATCTCAAACCCCAGCGCATCGGCAAAATCAAAAATTTCCTTGATCGTGCCCGGTTCATCCCCGGCCGCCAGGCTGTAGACTACCCCCTGCTCTTTGGCCAAATTAGCCAGATAAAAGCCGATCGTGGCGTCCGCTTCGACATTCATGTTGACCACGTGTTTGCCGCCCATGATCGCCCGATAACAAACTTCCGCCCCTACGTTGGGGATACCGGTTGACTCGACGATGACGTCGAGGTTGCTGAGGGTGCACAAAAAATCGCTGGAATGGGTGGCTACCCGCCGGCCGGCGGCAATCGCCCCATCGGCCGCGGCCGTATCTTCTTCAAACCACGCGATCTCGGCGGCCGAAACGTCCGACTCAGCATAAGCCTCAGCCGCCCGGTTGGGCACGACGTCAGCTACGGCAACCACTTTTAGGCCAACCATCTTTTCCATTTGGCTGATCAGACCGGTGCCCATCTGCCCTGCACCGACAAGCCCCACACGAACTGGGCCGTGATGTTTTTCATAAGCCCGTAATCTCTCTTTTAAGGTTCTCATGTTGTTGATTATTGCCGCCTATTGCGGTTATTTTTTGCGAAAATCTACTGGACACCGATATAACGTCATCATTCCCGCGCAGGCGGGTAGCCATTTCCTCGCTACCGATGGATCCCCGCCGTCGTTTACCCCCGTGAAGACGGGGGCCAGGATGACAGGCTTTTTTTGAAAGATGGTTCCTATCCGCATTTAATTGTAAATCTTCAAAAATGCGCGCCTAAAGATTCTGAGGCCTGGATAGAGGCTGTGGCCGGCTAAATCTTTCTGAAACTTGGCGGGATTTCTCGCTGACGCTCGGAATGACAGTTTTGCGACATTCTTTCCCCTTTAAACTTTGCAACCACTTAAGTGATTTACAAAAACTTCTCAAAAATTAACTATCCGCAGACCCCGTAGGGGTGAACCAAGGGTTCGTAGATTTTCGCAGATTACAGAGAGAAATCTGTGATAATCCGTGTTAATCTGTGGCTGTTTTTTATAAAATTTTTGTGATCCACTTAAGTTCGGCCAAGCAGCTTAAAAACGGTGCCTACCTCAATGGGCGGCAGATCTTGATCCACCACACAGACATCGCCAGGCATTTCTACTTCGTGATGCCCATTAAATTTCAGCACCAAATGCCCCAAATTTTTAAGGTTTTCATTGGCCACTTCACCAACCGCCAGGATCTCAAAACAGGTTTCATCGATACACACCTGATCGCCAGCTTCAATCTCTTCCTTTAGGGAAGTACCGTCTTGCAAGATGGCAAATTCAGCCAGCTCTTCTGGGGCATTTAACCCAAACAGAACGATAATTTTATGATCGAGAAATTCCTGCACAAAGGGACCAATCGCGGTTACCGTGCCTTCATATTTTAAGGTAGATTGGGTCATCGTTGCTCAAGAGCAGATTAATTATCGCCAAGCAGCCATTTCATAAAGCCGCTGCGTTTCTTCCCTTCATTTTTGGCTTCACTAACCGTTTCTTTTACTTCTTCAACGGTTTCTTCAACCATCTCTTTGGCCTCTTCTACCACCTCTTTCACTTGCTCAACTTTTTCCGCTGAAGAGACAGAATTGGCCGCTTCCGGTACCGGGCCGTTGCCATCAACAAGCTGAATTTGCTCTTGAGAGACCCCGGATACAAACAAATCTTCTTTGATAAAGCGGAACAGCGGACCTGACGGCTTGGTCGAATGAACGTCCACGGTCAAGACCCCCTTCATCGGATAAACACCGACGCGGGCGGTACCGCCACAATCAATCACCGCCACCGCGATTTCTTCAAAATCCCGTTTGGAGTTAAACCCGTCAAAGGCGGTTCCACCGGTGAGATCGGCAATGTATTGAGCGACCGGGTGAATACCACCACCGGTGACGCAATAAATTAAATCTTTCCCCGGTTTGGGCTCGATCAACAGCGGCCCGCCCCAGCCGCGCGGCCCTTTATTAATGATTACTTTGTTATATTGTTTTTCGTCTGACATTTAGATAACCTCCGTGATTAAATCAACACCCTGTTGAGAGTAACGGCTGGGGCGCAAGCTGGAACCTTGCCCCCAGCCCTCCTTTTTTAAGGCTAGCCTGCAAAATCCGCATAGAGGCCAAAACTGGCCAGCCAGGCTAAAATCACGGCAATGGGTCCGGTCACCATGCGCGAGAACAAAATCGCGGGGACACCGACTTCCACTGTTTCCGGCTCCGCTTCCCCGAGGGCTAAACCAACCGGGATAAAGTCACACCCTACCTGCGGGTTAATCGCAAACAGGGCCGGCAGCGCCAGGCTGGGGTGAATCGTTCCCCCGGCAATGAGCGTACTGCCTAAAAGAGTTCCCACAACCTGGGCAATTACCGCTCCTGGCCCCAGCAGCGGGGAAAGGATTGGCAACGCACAAATCAAGGAAATAACAATTAAACCAACAACGCTGCCAGCTAAGGGAGCGAGAGCGTTGGCAATTAAATCTCCGATACCGGTTTCCAAAATGATGCCGATCACAAGGGCGATAAACGCCATAAAAGGCAAAATGTTGACAATAATCTGGTCGATCGCTTCACGGCCGGCCTGGTACAGGGCACCAACAACGCCACCCACACCGCGGCCCATGGCTACGAGAAAACTATTTACGGCTTGCATGAAATTTCTCCTGTGTTCCTAAACGGCCGCTTTGGCGGTCGCAGTGCGGCGAGCCCACATCACATTAGTAATATTTTCAGTCACGATGCCGCGAATAAAGATCACGACCAGACCAATCAGCAGATAGCGAACCGCCAGGGGGACGACGGATAACCCCAGCGTTTCGATCCCGGCGGCAATCCCCAGCCACACAAACAGTTCACCAGGATTGATGTGGGGGAAGATGCCGGTGGGTGGATGGACGTATGAGACGGCCGCATCATAAAAAGCCGGCTTGTACTTTTCCGGTAAAAAGCGGCCCATGGTGTAAGCCATCGGATTGGTCAGGAAAAATGTGGCCAAAAACGGGAGCAAAATATAGCGAATCGGGTAGTAAATTGCCCCATCGCGTGCAGCCCATTCCCCAACGCGGTCGATGCGTTCAGGGCCAATTAACGCGATTAATGCATTGACAAAAGTCAGCAGAATAATTAACAGGGGAACGATGCCGGTGACCAGACTGACAAACACGTCGCCACCGGCTATAAACAGGCCGATAAAACCTTCAGCTAGCCAAACTAAAAAATCAAGCATTTTGGTCTCCTTCTTACTTCTTCAGTGAGTTGTTCAATGAATCTACGAATCAAAACGTGGTTTCCTTCAGCCGGCCGTAGAACCGAGTGAGCGGACAAATTTTTCGATATTCACCTCCTGAAATATTTGCTAACTGCTAACGTCTATTTGCTAACAGCTAAAGGGTCAGGCAATCGACAGTTCACCCGGAAATTCTTCTTCCTCTTCAGGTTTTTTATCTGCCTGCAAAATCTCGTTGGCGGCAAAACGAAAGGCCTCGGTTAGCTTTTTTGAGAGGCCAAGATCGGTGTCTTCAGCCGCAATTTCGGCCGCTGTTCTGCCGACCAGGTGAGGAACCGGCCGCAGTTTGGCAAACACCGTCGCTCCAGCCAGTTTTTCCGCGTGAATGACCTTTTGATTTTTGTCAACAACCAGCACGCCATAAGCGCGCCCTTTATATTGACCACCACCTTTGCCGACCGACATCAGGCCGTCTTTTCGCAAAATCGAGAGACGTTGGGAGTAATTGCGCATCTGATAATAAGAGAAACCAAATTGAATCAGCCAGCTTACAACCAGCAAAACAATCACAAGAGACCACGGTGAATCCAACATTTTGTTCTCCTTTATTGACGTACGGTCATTTCCGTCTTGGCCTGCCTTGGCAATGGTGACAGACCCGTTTCAAATTAAGCAAATTGCAAGATTTTTCAAAATTTAATTGTCCACAGATTGCACAGATTTTCGCAGATTAGATAGAAAAATCTGCGGCCATCTGCGTAATCTGCGGATTAGAAGAGAAAGCTAATCCGTGTCATCTGCGGCTAAACATATCTATGAAATGCAGTACTCAACCAAGATCGGTTGGCACTTCTTCAAAATTATTCTCAACCAGGGCAACCAGGGCGGAAAGTGCTTCTTGAGCCTGTTCACCGGCCGTTTCAATTCGCATTTCATTTCCTTTCGAAATCGCCAGCAGCATCAGCTTGAGCGGACTATTGCCGGGAGCCGGTCCTTTGTCTTTTGTAAGGTTCCACACCTGAATATCCGCATCATACTGTTTGACAAGCTTGACAAATTTGGAAAGCGGCCGGGCATGCAATCCGGCTTCATGATGTATTTGTAACGTCGCATCTGCCATCAATTTTTTCCTTTCACTTGCTGGAATCTTAATGAAGTGGATCACTATTAAAGCCAGCCGCGGATTTCACAGATTGACTCAGGTCAACTATGCCCTTTCCCAAACCAGCCAAAATTATTTTCGTTTTCCAAAACCAGAGCGGCCGCTGAGGAGTCGGTGACCAGCACATCGACAAATTGACCGCGCAGGGCACCTAGAATGGCTGGACCTTTCATCGCCCCGGCCGCCACGGCCACAACGGTGGTGCGGTTGTTTTCGCGCAGTTGATTGATATGCAGCCCAATGACCCGGCGGTTAATCGCCAGCGGTAAAATTTTGCCGTGAATGTCGATGTGCATCGAACATATATCGCCAACGGCCCCACTGTTGCGCATTAATTCCGTCTCCGGTTCCGTCAGAAAGCCGGAGCGCAGGTGGCTGGACCGCTCGTGCATCGTGCTGCCGATCCCCACAATGGCCATATCCGCCTGAACAGCCAGATCAAGGGTGCGCTTAATCGAGGCTTCTTCGAGCAGCATGTCGCGCGTTTGCCAATCTTTTACAAACAGCGGGGCATTGACCGTGTGGTAACGGCCGCCGAGCTTTTTGGCAAAGGTTTGCGCCAGCTCATGACCGTCGATTTGAGGATCTCCCGATCCAACCGATCCGATCATTTGCACGATTTGCAGATTCTCAAAACGCATCGCCGGCAACGCTGAAGCCACCGCCTGAACGGCGGTTCCCCAGGTGATGGCCAAAACGGAGTTGTCTTTTAAGTGTTCAAGGAGGAAATTGGCTCCCATTTCCCCTGCGTAACGCAAAATTTGATCGTAACTCAACCCACCACGGTCGATGACATACGCTTCTTTTAAGGAGAAGGTTGCTTTTAACATCGATTCCAGTTCTCGCACCCGCTGGACCGGATAATTGATCCGAATTTCAATCAACCCCTCCTCGCGCGCCTCACTCAAAAGGCGTGAAATGGCTGATCGCGAATATCCAAGCTTGCGCGCAATTTCAGCTTGCGAACGGTTTTCTTTGTAGTACAGTTCTGCAACAGTGGCTAAAAATTGGAGGCGCTGTGGCCGATTGATCATAGTGTTGTAAAAATGGTACTAATTACTCATTGACGCGCTGTACAAGATGCACAAAGCATACCCTATTATTAATGCTTTGTGAACGTCTTGCTGCACAATAGTGACGCTTATTCACAAATGTGAGCGTTTTTAACAAAATCTAATGCTTTTCTTATGAAATCAAATGTCAAACACACCCTTTTAATCGATATCGACGGGCTGCGTTGGGATGTCTTTCAACAGGGATTGATCAAAAATCAGCTCCCCAATCTACAAAAAATGTTGGGGAACAGCGTATTTCAATCCCCCATTACCTCCACCGCCTCCAGCATCACCTTTGCCGCTCAGGCGTCCCTCATCACCGGCGAACACCCGGAGTATCACGGCATACCCGGCAATCAATTTTTTGACCGGTTTGGCGATGAAGACAGTCAGCCGCGCTTTTACGCTTTTGACATGGGAGAAACGCTGGATATCGGCAGCGCAGTCGGTGTATTTACCCAGGGGTTAGCCAATCAGCGTCTCAAGTGCAAGACAATTTTTGAACGGCTGGCTCAATACGACCTCAATTCTGTGGTGGCCACCCACATGTACGCCAAGGGAGCCACCTGGCTCCAACCGGCGGTCACCCACCTCGGCCGGTTTCTCAAAGGAGGCAATTTACTGGGGATGAGCCCGGAGTCGTTTGATCAAACGACCATCGACAATCTCAAAACCCATATACACCAAAACGGCTTACCCGATCTGCTCATGGCCTATATCATGGGGCTTGATTTTGAATCTCATAAAAAAGGGCCATCATACCAAATCACCTCCCTCAAACGGATCGATCGCCAGCTGGGAGAGCTGTTTGAAGTGGTCCAAACCCATGCGCAAGGCCCCATCCTCACGGCCGTATTCTCAGACCATGGACAAATCGCCACCCCGCCCGATGACGATAAAGCGATCGAGCTGGGATTCCCTTTTGGCAAGGAACTGGCTGATTTTTTCACCACCCTACACCTTGACGTGCACGATTATCCAGGCGAAGCTCCTCACTGCGATGCGGTAATCGCTCTTAATGGAGGAACAGCCGCTGTTTATCTTCACAACAAAGTGGGTCACTGGTGGGATGAACCGGTCTTTACCCGAGACGTGCAGCCGATCGGTCAGGCGTTTTGGGATGCATCCAAAACCGGCCGCTACGAACCTCGTCTCCAAAACAACCTGGCCGCGGTCCTCATCCGCAATGTGGAACAGGATGGGTGGTACGCTCCCTTTCATGCATTAACGCCTGAAGGGAAAGTCGTTACCCTTGATGAATGGTTTTCCCAACCTAATACGCAGCCGGCCCTCGATCCCCTTAATCGGATCAAGCGATACGCCGGCCCGTACGCCGGCGATTTAATGTTGGTCAGCAATTACGACGACGGCTACTACTTTGGCAAACCGCTCAGCGGCACCCATGGGGGGCTGCATCCCGAAGATTCGCAGGGCACCCTGGCGTTTGGCATCAATGACAGAAATCTGCTGCAAACAATTGAGCAAGCGATTGACGAACGGCGCCAGCGGGAGGACAATCGAATGCCCTCGGTGGTCGATCTGGCAACCGGCCTGGAAGAAGTGTTAATTACTAATGGCTAATGGCCAATAGCTAATAGCTAATATTGGAGGACAATGGACTGGCAAATCTATCTAGACACCCATTATGATCAACATTTACAGGAACTGCTCGATTTTATTCGCATTCCCAGCATCTCCGCGCTGCCGGAGCACGCCGCAGATGTGCAGCAGGCAGCCGAGTGGACGGCGAAAAAAATGACCGTAGTGGGCATCGAGAACGTCGAGGTGATGGATACCGGTGGTCACCCGGTAGTTTACGGCGACTGGCTGCATGCGGCCGACCAGCCGACGATCATGATTTACGGGCACTTTGATGTGCAACCGGTTGATCCTCTCGATCTGTGGGATCATCCTCCCTTTGAGCCGCACGTCACAGAAAATCGAATTTACGCCCGCGGTGCCTCGGATGACAAAGGGGGGATGATCACCCCGATCTTGGCCGTCGAAGCGCTGCTCAGCACAACCGGCCGGCTGCCGGTAAACGTTAAATTTTGTTTTGAGGGGCAGGAAGAAATCGGCAGCCCTCAGCTCCCCGATTTTATGGCGCGGCACGCGCAAAAATTCGCCTGTGATCTGGTCGTTTCGGCCGATGGGCTGCAGTGGTCTGCCGATCAGCCGATGCTCGTGACCGCCCTCAAGGGGTTAACCGCCGTACAGATCAACGTCCGTGGCCCGCAGGCTGACCTCCACAGCGGACTTCATGGTGGGGTCATGAATAACCCGATCGAAGCGTTAACCCACATCATCGCCTCGATGCGCGCTGACGACGGCCGCATCGCCATCAGCGGATTT
>JAAUYD010078757.1_pt1 | contig 11357 bp, 10 predicted proteins | sample 7278101 | NCBI WGS metagenome assembly JAAUYD01 (sample SAMN14350128, study PRJNA611818) | marine sediment metagenome | isolation source: surface marine sediment (0.6m) | place: French Polynesia: Moorea | collected 2018-08 | reverse complement strand
GTACCTTGTCCCGTAGGAGATATTTCTATCTATCCTCACATTGCTTCTTTTGTCCGAAATGCTCCTCAATCTCAAAATCAAGCATTATGGCAAACTTTAGGGAAGTCTATTGAACAAAGACTTAACGATCAACCTCTTTGGGTTAGCACATCAGGATTGGGAGTCTATTGGCTTCATATTAGGTTAGATTCTTATCCGAAGTACTATTGTTTTAAACCGTTCAAAATTTACTAACTTTTGCTAACAAAGTAGCAAAATGAAATCTTCTTGTTTCAACCAAGGCTGTCGGCAGCTACTTGTCCACAAGCTTGAGCTTGGTGGTGACTCCACCTACTTAAATTCATTGCTGCGTTCCAATCTCTATCGAAAACAGAACCACAGCCCACACAGAGAAACCATCTATCTGATAGCTTCAGGTCGGGATTATGCCAGCCACATAAGAAGCAAGTTTTACTTGATGGAAACCATCTATCAGCAATGATGAGTTTGCTTCCATAAAGTTGGCACTTGTACTCTAGCTGTCTTCTGAATTCATAAAAACCCATATCAGCTATCGCTTTAGCTAACTTGCCATTCTTTAACATCCCCTGAACACATAAATCCTCAATTACTATCTCGCCGTGGTTTTTGGCTAAATAAGTAGTGAGCTTGTGTAATGTGTCTTTGCGGATGTTAGCTATCTTGGTGTGTAGTTTGGCTATCTTAATCTGCGCTTTCTTCCAATTATTAGAACCAATCACTTTCTTGCGATTGCGCCATTGTAATTTGGCTAAGAGCTTCTCATATCTTTTGTAAGCTTTTGCTCCCTCAAAGACAATTCCTGTACTCAAGTAAGCTAAGGTTTTCACTCCAAGATCCACACCTACTCTCTCTACAGACTTTGCTGTATTTTGTGATTTAACCTCAATCCTGAAACTAATAAACCACTTATTTGCTTTAGGAGAAATAGTTACATTTTTTGGCTTGTATCCAAAAGGCAATCTCTCATAAGTTTTGAGAATGCCAATCTTAGGAACTTGAATCTTGTAATGGTCAACTACTTTGATAGTGCCATCAAGAGTAAAGCTATCATTTCGCCCTTTCTTTTTGAATCTTGGTGGCTTGGCTGTTTTCTTAAATGCTCTGTCCCAAGCATCTCGAAGATGTCTTAAGGCGTACTGAGGAGCGCATTTAGAACTCTGATAATACCAAGGATATTTAGGCTTAACCATTGCTACCAACCACTTATGCAGATCGATTACGGAAGGGAATTTAATCTTATCTTCTGGATTGGCTTGATTATGGTCGAGTATTTGCTTGGTTAAACTCAGTCCCCAATTATAAGCATGACGAGCAACAAAGCGCGTGTTTGGCTAGCATTGTTCGCTGCTGGTTATTTAACTTGAGTTCTGTCTTAAATCCTAGTAGCATAGAATTATTATACGACATACTGAATACTGAATACTGAATACTGAATACTGAATACTGAATACTGAATACTGAATACTGAATACTGTTCACTGCTCACTGCTCACTGCTCACTGATAACTGATTAGTGATTGCTGGTTCCATTTTCCCACCATTGCTCCGCTAAAAGATTCATTTGTTTTAATTCTGCTTCAGGAATTCGTTTCAAGTTTCCTAATATTAAATTCATTCTGCTTAAAGATTTTAGTTTATCTCGATGACGGGAAATAAAATCCCAATAGAAATAATTAAACGGACAAGCTTTATCGGTGAGGCGATCGCTTTTATTATATTTACAATTACTACAATAGTCACTCATTTTATTAATGTAGTTAGCAGAAGCAGCATAGGGTTTAGAAGCTAATATTCCTCCATCAGCAAACTGTCCCATTCCTAACACATTAGTTTGCATCACCCAATCATAAGCATCAATAAAAGCTGAGTGAAACCAGTTTTCAATTTCTTGGGGGTTAATTCCTGCAATTAAAGCAAAGTTACTCAACACCATTAATCTTTGAATATGATGAGCATAACCAGTTTTTTCTACTTGGGTTAAACTTTGTTTCAAACAGTTCATATCTGTTGTGTTTCCATCCCAGAAAAATTGAGGTAGAGGGCGGTTATGTTCAAACCAATTATAGTTAAGATAATCTGCATCCACGTATTGATAAATACCGTGCATATATTCTCGCCAACCTAATACTTGTCTAATAAATCCTTCTACACTATTGATGGGTAAATCATGTTTATAATATGCTGTTTCTACTGCTTTAATTACTTCCATTGGATGGAGCAGTCCTATATTAAGATAAGGAGATATTAAACTATGCCACATAGTATATTCTCCTGTTATCATTGCATCTTGATATGTGCCAAAGTTTGGCAGACATTCAGTGATAAAGTGGTCTAGAATTTGTTGTGCTTGTTCTCTGGTAACTCCCCAGTTAAAAGATTCTATTGCACCATATTTAGAAAGATGTTGGGATTTTATCCATTCAATAACTTCTTGAGTAATCGCATCAGGTTCAAACCATAATCTTTTTGGAGGTGATAAATTTTTATTGGGTGGTTTGCGGTTTTGTTTGTCATAATTCCATTGTCCTCCTACTGGTCGATTTTCTTCCATGAGGATGTTAAATTTTTTTCTACCTTCCCGATAAAAATCTTCCATTAATAATCCCTTACGAGATTTCGCCCAATTACTAAATTCTTCTTGACTCCATAAAAAATGATTATCCCGAATAAAGTTAATCTGGCAATCTAAATCTAGATTTTGAATATAATTGTCAAAAGGGCGATCGCATGGCTTGGTAATAACTAATTCTGTAATCTGATTGTTTCTAATCCACTGTTGCAAAGGTGTAATAAAATCTTCTGCTATTTCGTAATTTACTGACCAACCATCAGTTTTTAACTCTGCTGCAAAATGACGCATTGCTGACCAAATTAAGACTAACTTTTGCTGATGATAAGGTCTTTGTTTGGCGTAGTTAAGAGATTCAATTAAGATTACAGGAGTTTTATTTTTTTGGTATTGATAAGTTGTTAAAGAAGATTGTAATTTATTTAAGCGATCGCCTAAAATCCAAATACCAATAGTCATGAAGGATAAAGGGCAACTTAATAAGCACCTTTGCTAAGTAACAATATTCTCAAAGTTTCGATTAAAATATCAATATCTAAATTAAGTGACCAATTATCGATATAGTAAAGGTCTAATCGAGCAGCATCATCAAAATCATCTATATCAGACCTTCCTGAAATTTGCCACAAACCAGTAATGCCTGGTAATACTTGATGACGAATATGATGCCAAGATTCCATTCTAGCAACATCTCTAATGGGTAAAGGACGAGGACCAACTAAACTCATTTGTCCTAGTAAAACATTAAATAATTGAGGCAATTCATCTAAACTAGTTTGGCGCAGAAAATGTCCTACAGGAGTAATGCGAGGATCTTGTTTAATTTTAAACATAATCCCATCGGTAGTTTGATTTTGTGCTTCGAGTTGAGCTTGCATTTTAGCTGCATTAGCTACCATTGTGCGAAACTTCCATATTTTAAAGGCTTTACCATGTAAGCCTACTCTCTCTTGACGGAAAAATATTGCACCAGGGGAAGAACATTTAATTGCGATCGCAATACCGATAAACACTGGCATGAGTATAATAATGCCCATAAAAGCCCCAATAATATCAAGCCATCTCTTGAGACGATAATCCCAACCTACCAGTAAAGGGGTTTCTACTCTCAAGGTGGGAATTCCAGCACAGATTTCTGATACTCCCCGACGATGCAATACTTCCACACTAGAAGGAATCAACCGTAAACTAATACCATGACGACGGAGTTGCCAATACAAGATAGAAGCTAACTTAGTTTGGGGTAAATCTTCTGCTAAAACTTCTGTCGCTCTAGAATCTATAATTGTCTGAAGAGTAGTAGGAGTGTGGGCGCAACTGGCTAAAGCAGCACCAACCACATGATAAGAGCCTCTAGTTTCTAATACCCTAGCTAATTTTGGCAGTTTTGAACCAGGTGCGATCAAAAATATTGATACTGACTGCTGTCCCATAGAAGATTGTCGCCACCATAAAGACAGCAGAATTCTAAGGCTAGTAATAGTCAAAACACTACTAAACCAAGCTGTAAAAAATAGCGATCGCGGTAAGTCGATTTTTGGATCGTAGAAATAACACAATACTAGACATAGTAAATAAACACCGCTAACTAGTTGACCCCCACGAACATAGTTTTGACGGTTAGTATCATATAAACCCCCATAAGCAAAAAACACCACAATTAAGGCTGCTAAAACCCAAAATAGACTTGGGACTCCTATCCATGTCCACCAAATAAACTCTGGTGGAATCGGAGAATAAAATTGATTCAAATAACGGGTAAAATACCAGGAGATCGCCAGAGCGACAATATCTCCTAACAACAGAAGAGGAAGAACTTTCCTTTGTTTTGGGGACAAATGGAGTAGTTGCAACCGATTAGGGGCGCGAAGATCCGAGAGAGATTTGTGACCAAACTTGGTCACAACTTTTTTTGCAGATTCATTGGGGGGAAATTTACCCATAAATAATTACTTTTGAGGAAGTAATTTTACTTATGTTTTAGTTTTCCCAAAATCTTAATTAAATTGTTGATTTGTTAAAAATAATGTAGTTGCGACCATCACGTACAATAAATCTTTCTTCTTCTAGCTGACGGATTAATTTGGTAATACTGACTCTTGTAGTGCTAATCGCTTCTGCTAATTCTTGATGAGTGATAGGAAAATCAATTAACTGACCTTGTTCAACTTCTTGACCAAATTTATTTCCTAACCAGACAAGAAGTCTCTTGAGTTTGTCATATATTCGATCCGAGCGAATAATATAAAGTAATTCCTCTGTTTGTTGGATATGGTGATAAATCTTTGCCGATAGGCGAGCGCTATCTTGGATACTGATTTGACTAGCACTAACTTCAGTTAAACAGATTATTTCATAGGGAGAAATACGGGATAGGGGTTGTCCTACGACATCTCCAGTACCCCAGTATCCCATAGTTGTTAATGTACCCTCCTCATCCCAGGTATAAGTTTTGACCACTCCTGTTTCTACCAACCAAAAATAATCATCTAAAGCTGGTAGGACATTGTCTTTACTAAAGTGGTGCAATTTTGAGTTGTAGTAAAAGTTATTCTGCATCCGTATTATTTCAATCTACCAAATGATGTTCCCAAGAAAAACGAATTAACTCCGCACGATTACTAGTATTCGTTTTTCGCAATAAGCGACTCACATACTTTTCAATAGTACGATGAGATAGATGTAACTGATTACCAATATCAATATTAGAATGACCTTTGGCTACTAACACTAAGACTTCTTGCTCTCTGGAAGTTAATTCTAGAGATGCCAAAAAATCACTAACTCCCGTGTGATTTTGGGGTTCAATGGTTGGGAAAGCTAAATGACTTTGTGTAGAAGAATATCTTATTTCAGACTGAATTATTTGGGATCGCTCTAGCAGATTACGAATTACTGCGCCTAATTCATCCATTTCAAAAGGTTTAGGTAAATAAATATCACAACCTGATTGATAACCCTTAATTCTTTCTTCTTTACTACCATATTCTGTTAAAAATATGACAGGTAAAAGTCTAAATTCTGGACGCTGACGAATTTCTTTGACTAATTCATAACCATTTTTCCTCGGCATCTTGATGTCAGAAATGAGTAGATGAGGATGATATTTTTCCACCATTAACAATGCTTTCTCACCATTTTCTGCCATAATCACCGAGTAGCCTGACATTTCAAGGTAGTCGTTTACCGCTAGGCGAACTCCTGGATCGTCTTCTGCAATCAGGATTAATAAGGGCATAAGCTAGGAGTTGCTGTATTTAATTCAACCAATGGAAATATCACTATCTTAACATTGTCTTTATATTTTTATTGATTACATAAATTATCGGGATTACTGAAAAATATAAAATAGATCACAAATATGAGATTGATTAGCGCCACAAATTATGAGTAAAGGAACGTTATTTGATAAAGTTTGGGATTTACATACAGTTGGAATATTACCCTCTGGTCAAACACAGCTATTTATCGGACTACACCTAATCCATGAAGTGACAAGTCCCCAGGCTTTTGCTATGTTGCGAGAAAGAGGACTAAAAGTACTATATCCTGATCGCACTGTTGCTACTGTAGATCATATCGTTCCTACTGATAATCAAGCTCGTCCTTTTGTTGATCTCATGGCGGAAGAGATGATGCAAGCTTTAGAACAAAACACTAAAGACTATGGGATTAGATTTTATAATCTCGGTTCAGGAAATCAAGGTATAGTTCATGCGATCGCTCCTGAACAGGGATTAACCCAACCAGGAATGACAGTAGCTTGTGGAGACTCCCACACCTCTACTCATGGGGCTTTTGGCGCGATCGCATTTGGCATTGGTACGTCTCAAGTTAGGGATGTTTTAGCCTCTCAAACTCTGGCTTTATCCAAATTAAAAGTACGGAAAATCGAAGTTAATGGCGAACTTCCCCCAGGAGTTTATGCCAAAGATGTCATTCTTCACATCATTCGCAAGTTAGGAGTCAAAGGGGGTGTCGGTTATGCCTATGAGTATTCAGGTACTACTTTTGCTGCCATGAATATGGAAGAAAGGATGACTGTATGTAATATGTCCATTGAAGGGGGCGCACGTTGTGGTTATATTAATCCTGATGAAGTTACCTTTGACTATCTGAAAGGAAAAGATTTTGCACCCCAAGGAGAAGCCTGGGACAAAGCTGTAGAGTGGTGGAAGAGTATTAGTAGTGATCCAGATGCAGTTTATGATGATATAGTGACATTTGATGCTGCTGAGATCGAACCTACTGTAACTTGGGGGATTACCCCAGGACAGGGAATAGGGGTTAGTGAAGTGATACCCACTCCCGATGTGATGGCAGAAGGCGATCGCGCGATCGCTGAAGAAGCTTATAAATATATGCAACTCACCCCAGGAAAACCCATCAAGGGAACAAAAATTGATGTTTGCTTTGTGGGTAGTTGTACTAATGGGAGACTCAGTGACCTACAAGAAGCTGCTAAATTTGCCAAAGGAAGACAAGTAGCACCAGGAGTTAAAGCGTTTATTGTTCCAGCTTCCGAGAGAGTCAAGGAAGCAGCAGAAGCGGAAGGTTTAGATCGAGTCTTTACAGCAGCAGGTTTTGAATGGCGTGAACCTGGTTGTTCCATGTGTTTAGCAATGAACCCCGATAAGTTACAAGGAGATCAAATTAGTGCTTCTTCTTCTAACCGTAATTTCAAAGGTCGTCAAGGTTCATCCACAGGAAGAACTCTTCTAATGAGTCCTGCGATGGTCATAGCTGCTGCGGTGAAAGGAGAAGTTGCAGATGTGAGAGAATTAATCTAAACTTATTCATCCCAATGTTGACATGGGACTTAGTGTTGATTGTTGATTGTAATTAATTATCAACTATCAACAACCAACCAATTAATCTTAAAAACTATACCTGAAAAATACGAAAGATATCATGTTGTGATATTAAGAGACTGGGAGAGTCGGGAAAAAGATTTGTAGCATCAATATTGTGTAATTGGGATCGATCCCGCTTTTTGGCAATTTTAGTACTATTTAAACTCTTTTTCATAAAGGAATAATAATTTATTGTAGGCTTCAAAGTCAGCATTGGCATCAATATACTCTTTTTCATGATCTGCTAAAATTCTGGCTTTTTTTTGCACAGATAAAGCAGTTTTATAAGTTTTTTCAATACCTACTTTGGTCTTTGGTTCTTCTGGATTTACTCCCAGATAGTTAAAAAGATGAATCATCTTTGAGCGATGGACAAAAAAATCTTCATATTTTACAAAATAGACTTTATAAAATCGCGCTAAATTTTGAATTTCTTGGATTCCTTCATTCCAATCATGTACTGCTTCAGAAAAATCTCTATTGGTTCGCCATTGTTTATCAAGTCCTTGAGCAGCATTACTGGCTCTAACATTATAAGAACAAGCGACATCATAAATATTCCGAAAAATATAAACAATTTTTGCTTGAGGTAAATTTAAAAAAGTGTTCTTCCAAGATTCAATAAATCTAGGTCTTTTGTCTCCAACATATTTGGCTGTATCAAATTTTTCTCTAATTGTTTCATAAAAATGAGGCCGTACTGAATAACCCTTACTATTCACATCAAAAAAATTTTCTTTTTCAAAAGACATAGCAGAAATATCATCTTCTTTCCCATATCTTTCAATACCCAAACAAATTTCTGGGCTAAAATTTAGTAATTTACCTAGGGCAGTTGTTCCCGATCTTGCATTCCCTATGGCAAATAGGTAATTCTTGTTTTTAGATAAATTTTCAGCCATAATTTTACGGCTTTTTTGAATTAAATTTAATTTATGGATAATCTGTTTATTGTTGGGCTTTTTAAGTTCATTTACCCCTAATTCTCGAAATTTTAAGGGATGAATTTTTATTTTACCAAAGTGGTTTTTTTGACCATTATCCAAAGTAATTATCAAGTCAAAATCTTGGTCTTTATCATTAATATTTACCCAACATTTCCATCGAGAATTAGAACTGCCTTTAATCTTAATAAGTCTTTGAGCCAGTTTAGAAGATAAAAATCCCAATTTTCCTGAAAAGTAAGATTTTTTTCCGAGAAAACTAATTTGTTTAATTGTAAATTCTTTACTGAGAGCGAGTCCACTAAAAGTAATTGATGGCTGGCAATTTAAAAACAACTGATCGTTTTGATGAGAGTCTAAAGATAATACGTGAAAATACTGTTGCCAATCTACTTTTTTTGTGGCATACAACTTAATCTGATAACCTATTCCTAATCTATCTATATCTTGTAAAATTGCTTCTTTGTCCCCGAACATAATCTCATCAAATTAAAATTAAATCAATTTAAACAACCGCGATTATAACCACAATTTTTTAAATCGACAAACAAAACAGAGACATCAGCAAAATTAGCTTTTCAATAAGTTTAAAATGCTTTAAACTTATTGGGTAATATTTATGTAATTAAATCAAGATAACTAAATTAATTAGGCAAAAATCAAAATCTTAAGGTACTAATGAATCTTTAATCACATCAACTAAACTCGAACCACCCCAAATAACAGCGATAATAATTGAAGTTGAGAGAACCACACCTAGAGCAGAGACTACTAAACCAGCTAAACTGATTACACCATCATCTTCTGCCAAACCAAAACCTGTGATAAAAATACCCATTGCAGGGAGAGTATTAGTTCCAGGGATAGGTATCATCATAGATATAGACATAAGTGCGATCGCAATACCAATTATAATTCTTCCTGGTAAGCTAGTACAGATAGAACTATACCGAGGTTTAGTTAGAGCCTCTATTCTCCTTAACCAAGGAATTCCCTTCTTGACAAAACTCTGTGCTATTTCAAGTTTCATCGAACCTTTGAGCATTTTTTCTGGTAGTAAAGGACGTTGACGACCTAACATAAGTTGTATTGCCAACAAAAACAGCACTATGCCAAAAGGAATCGAGTATCCAGGGGCTGGAATTGGTAAAGCAGAAGGTAAAGCTATTATTACAAATAAAAATCCGAAAGTTCGTTCTCCAGCCAAAGCTAGAACTTCTCCTAAAGTTACTTTAGCTTCTCTAGTTTCTTCAAAAAAATAACGATTTAATTCTGTAGAAAGTTTCGCCATTATCTAATATGTTAAAAAAAAATATAGGGTAAGCATTGCCCACCCTAGTTTAATTGCTAATTGTTAATGATCAAAGATCAGTTGTCAGTTTACTTAAGTTCCCACAGTCCAAGAATTGATGTATTCCTCTTGTTCAGCAGTGAGAGTATCAATTTCAATTCCCATTGCTTTTAGCTTAAGAGTTGCAATTTCTTGATCTACTTCTGTAGGAATAGAGTGCATCCCAGGCTCTAATTTGCCTTGATTTTTCACCAAATATTCACAAGCCAAAGCTTGGTTAGCAAAACTCATATCCATTACAGCACTAGGATGACCTTCCGCAGCAGCCAAATTAACTAGTCTGCCTTCACCCAAAACCACAATAGACTTACCATCAGGCATTTTATATTCTTGGGTAAAGTTACGAACTTCTTTAACTTCTGTTGCAGTCGCACCAAGAGATTTAAGATCGATTTCAATATCAAAGTGACCCGAATTACACACCATCGCCCCATCTTTCATGGTAGAAAAATGTTCAGGACGAATTACGTGCTTGTTTCCTGTAACAGTAACAAATAAATCTCCTTGGGGTGCAGCTTCAATCATTGGCATAACTCTAAAGCCATCCATCGCAGCTTCGATCGCTCTAACTGGGTTAATTTCCGTTACGATTACATTAGCACCCATGCCTTTAGCACGCATGGCAACACCTTTACCACACCAGCCATAACCAGCAACAACTATAGTTTTACCAGCTAGTAAAATGTTAGTGGCACGGATGATACCATCAAGAGTTGATTGACCAGTACCATAACGATTATCAAAGAAGTGCTTAGTTTCTGCATCGTTTACGTTCATCGCAGGGAAGGTAAGTACCCCATCTTTGAACATTGCTTCTAAGCGCACGATACCAGTAGTAGTTTCTTCTGTAGTGCCAATAAGATCGCTGAGTTGATCTTGTCTTTCTTTAACTAAAGTCGCTACTACATCACTACCATCATCAATAATAATATTGGGCTTGTGGTCGAGAGCAATCTGCACATGACGGTGATAGGTTTCGTTATCTTCTCCTTTAATGGCATATACAGGAATGTCATAATCTGCCACTAAGCAAGCAGCAACATCATCTTGAGTAGATAAGGGGTTACTAGCAATCAATAGTGCATCTGCACCACCAGCTTGTAGGGTAATAGCTAGATTAGCTGTTTCTGTAGTAACGTGACAACAAGCGACGAGTCTAATTCCTGCTAAAGGCTTTTCTTGAGCAAAACGCTCTCTAACTTGTTTAATTACGGGCATTTCTCTAGCTGCCCATTCAATTCTTTGTTTACCAACAGGAGCTAAAGCTAAATCTTTAACTTCATACTGGGGATGACTAGCAGTTGCAACCATAATTTCATTTTGTTTCACATAACATTGCTATGTCATCTTAACTCCATTCTAGGTTATGTGATAAACAATCCAAAGCAGGAAGGATCAAGGATGAGGAAGTAATAAGTAATAACAATCAATCCCTCTGACCCCTGACCTCTGACCTAACTCCTTACTCCTAATCCCTCATAATTTATCCCTATTCCTTGCAAATATAGCTCTTTCAATTTAGGATGAACACTATTGTTTTTAAAATCATATACTAAATGTCTGATATCCAAGAAAGATTAACCAAAGATATTGCAACAATTGATTGGCGAGATGTTCTC
>JAAUYD010000455.1_pt1 | contig 11358 bp, 8 predicted proteins | sample 7278101 | NCBI WGS metagenome assembly JAAUYD01 (sample SAMN14350128, study PRJNA611818) | marine sediment metagenome | isolation source: surface marine sediment (0.6m) | place: French Polynesia: Moorea | collected 2018-08 | reverse complement strand
TAAGCTGGCGGCTGGTTTCAATTTTTTTGTCGTTGACCTCCAAGATAATATCTTTGGGCTGGATGCCGGCTTCAGCGGCCGGGTCACCTTCAAAAACATCGGCAACCAGCACCCCTTTGCGATCCTTGAGTCCGTAGTACTCCGCCATCTCAGCAGTGAGATCCTGTATTGCAACACCCAACCATCCTCGGGTGACCTCGCCTTCGGATTTCAGCTGGCTGATAATTTTCTCGGCAAGATTGACCGGGATAGCAAATCCTATACCGGATCCAGCGGCGATAATGGCGGTATTGATGCCTACGACCTCGCCATTCAAATTAATCAAAGGTCCGCCGCTGTTTCCCGGGTTGATCGATGCGTCCGTCTGAATAAAATTATCATAGGGTCCCGATCCGATGACGCGCCCTTTTGCACTGACGATTCCGGCTGTCACGGTTCGCTCCAAACCAAATGGGCTGCCAATAGCGACAACCCATTGACCGATTTTGAGCTCATCTGAATCGCCGAGTTTGAGAACCGGAAGATCTCTCCCCGTTTTGATTTTCAGCAGCGCCAGATCTGTGTTTGCATCTCTACCGACCACTTCGGCATCATACTCCACATCACCTCCCAGCTTGACTTTGATCTGGTCGGCATCCTGGATCACATGGTTGTTGGTGACCACAAAACCTTCTTTGTCGATAATGAAGCCTGACCCGAGACTAGGCTGTTTGAACTCTCGTTGTGTATCATCGCCAAAAAATTTTTCAAAAAAGTCTTTGAAAGGATCATCGCCGCCATGGGGATTACGCCTGAAATTCCGAAATACGGGCCCCCCGCCTTTGATGGTTTTAACCGTCCGGATGTTGACCACGGCCGGGCCGGCCTTTTCGGCCAACTCGCTGAAGCTTGCCGGTACCATGACGACATCCGCTGCTTTGGCATACGCAGGTGTATTAACGTCAAAGTCGGCTAGCAGCATATAACCACCCAGTATCAATAAAGAGATGACGAAACCTCGTATCCTGCTTTTTTTCATTTTTGTTCCCATCGCAGCCATCGTAAATTAACTCCTTTCATTCTGTTAATGAATTCTTGCCGGTTATTTTTCTATACCGGCCCAAATGGTAAATTATTCTATAAGAAACTAAATTTATTCTAAAATAACACCTTGACAAGGTAAAAATCATACATAATATTCTTAAAAAAATTTTGGATCGGTGCCGCTGTCTTTAATTAGTATATATAATAATCCTATTTTTCAACATTGCCACATCCAACTATAAATTCTTGAAGTATTTTTAGATAGGAGAAGGTATGATCGAGGTCAAAAATTTGACAAAATATTATAGTGACTTATGTGCAGTCGATCAGATCAGCCTGGACATCCAGCAGGGGGAAATCCTTGGTCTTTTAGGACCCAACGGCGCCGGCAAGACCACCACGCTGCGCATGCTCACCGGCTTTTTAAAACCATCGTCCGGCAGCATTCAGGTCAAAGATTACAGCATTGATCAACATCCTCTTGAAATCAAAAAAATCCTTGGATACTTGCCGGAGTCAGCCCCCTTATATCATGACATGCTGGTCTTTGATTATCTGAATTATGTTGCCGACATTCGGGAAATAGACAATAGCTCGAAATTAAAACGAATTCGCAAATTGGGCGATCTATGCGGCATCAATGAAGTTATGCATCAACCCATCGACGTTTTATCAAAAGGCTACAAACAGCGGGTAGGATTGGCCCACGCTATGATGAATGACCCTGAGGTACTGGTCCTGGACGAGCCGACTTCGGGTCTGGATCCCAACCAGATCGTTGAAATTCGTCAAATTATCAAACAGATCGGTAAAGAAAAGACCATCATCCTTTCAACTCATATTCTGAGCGAAGCCGAAGCCACATGTGACCGGGTGGTGATCATAAATCGCGGAAAAATCGTCGCAGACGGTAGCATGGAAAGCCTGAAGGAATCTGCAGTGGATAAAAAAGATATTTACATTTCCCTGCAAAATACAGACTTCAAATCCGTCGAGTCCGCCCTGTCAGTCATTGACGGTATTACAAAGGTCACACGGGTTGAGGAATCCGCCGAGCAGTTGGATGTTCGACTGGACTGCCAGTCGGCCGCTGATCCTCGAGCGGCCATCTATGAAGCAATCAAACAAACCAATTGGGTACTGCTGGATTTTCACCAGGAAACCCAAACCCTTGAAATTATTTTCCGCGAACTTACCAGGGAGAGTGCATAATGCGACAGGCCATCACCATTTTTCAAAAAGAATTCAGATCTTATTTTGTATCTCCCATTGCCTACATCGTCATATCGATTTTTCTACTAGTAACCGGCTGGTTTTTTTTCGCAACCTTCTTTCTATTCGAGCAGGCCAGTCTAAGAAATTTTTTTACCCTGCTGCCGGTGATTTTCTCGTTTATCATCCCGGCCATTACCATGCGTCTGGTGTCCGAAGAACTGAATATTGGCTCCTACGAAATTCTGCTGACCATGCCGGTTACCTTTAACGATGTTATTTTTGGGAAATTTCTGGCGGCGATAGCCTTTGTGGCCGCCATGCTGATCCCGACCTTCGCCTATCCATTCACAGTGACGCTGCTCGGTCAGCTTGATTGGGGCCCGGTTGTCGGCGGGTATATCGGCGCTATCCTACTCGGAGCCGCTTTCTCTGCAATAGGGCTTTTCGCTTCCGCCATGACACGCAATCAGATCATAGCATTTATCACGGCCATGGCGATCTGCTTCGTATTAACTCTGATCGATAAAATGCTTTTTTTTCTGCCCCGGTCCCTGTTGGGAATTTTGGCATATCTGGGCGCGGATTTTCATTTTCAAAATATTTCAAAGGGAATTATTGATTCCCGAGATGTTGTTTATTTTTTAAGTGTTTGTTTTCTTGGCTTATACGGCGCCCATTTGGCACTTCGGGAGAAGCATTAGCAGGGCTTGACCCCAAAAACGCGAAACTGGGCCAGGCTGGAAAAGTACAATTTTACAATTAACATTGAGTGTATAGCATCTCGAAAATTACGCCTGAGAGGATACATATTATGGCAAGTAAGATAAAATCGGGCAAATACCTAAAATTCATTATTTATCTGGTAGTTATCGTGCTGGTTAACGTAGCCGGAATTACCTTGTTTTTCAGAATGGATCTGACAAAAAATAAAATTTACTCGATTTCGGCTGCCAGCAAAAAGGTAGTGGAGACCTTATCTGAACCTTTAACCATCAATGTCTTTTTTACCAAGGATCTTCCTTCTCCGCACAATAACACCGAGCGCTACCTGCATGACCTCTTGGCGGAGTATGCCATTCATGCCGATAAATTTTTCAATTATCGATTTTATGATGTCAGCCCGGAAGAGGGCGAAGTTACGGATGAAACCAAGGAGAATCAGGAGCTGGCCAGCAACTATGGGATTCATCCCATCCAGATTCAAGCCATCGATAAAGACGAGGTCAAATTTCAAAAAGCCTATATGGGACTGGTCTTAATCCATGGTGATCTGATTGAGCGGATTCCGACGATCACGACCACCGAGGGCCTGGAATATAAGCTGACCACGGCTATTCAGAAGATGAATAATAAAATTAGCGCCCTGCTGAGTCTTCCCGAAAAAATCCAAATCAAGCTATTTCTGTCCTCTTCCCTGGAATCTGTCGGACCGCACATGGGCATCGATAGTCTCGCACGCATCCCCGACGAGATGAAAGCGATGGTCGAAAAGTTGAACCAAAAAAATTATGGCAAACTGGAATATGAATTCTTAAATCCCACCGAAGACCAAGCGATACAGGCACTTTCACAAAAATACAACATCATGACCCTTTCATGGCCGGCGCTTTCCGATGGCAAAATTCCACCAGGCAAGGGGGCCATAGGACTCGTCATGGAATATGGTGAAAAGTCGCTGACTGTACCGCTGATGCAGGTCATTCGACTGCCGATTATAGGAACCCAATATCAACTCAGTGATATGGCCGAAATGGAGGAGACCATCGATGGCAATATCGAACGGCTCGTAGACATCAATGAAGATATAGGGTATCTAGCCGACCTTGGGACATTAAGTCTGACCGGAGCTCCCCCGAACCCGCTTCAGCGCCAGGGTCAGGATTCGGCGACGAATTTCCGAACCATGGTTTCAAAAACATACACTGTTAAATCCATAAATCTCAAAGATCAGCCCATACCTGAAAATTTGAACAGCTTGATCATCGCGCGCCCTACGGAAAAATTTTCCGATTATGAGCTGTATCAAATAGATCAGTTTCTGATGCAGGGTAAAAGCCTGGCCCTCGTCCTCGATCGTTTCAATGAGGTCTCGCCGGGCGGACAACAGGCAATGAATCCCGGACAACCCCCCATATTCCTGCCCCTGGATACCGGGCTAGAGAAATTGCTGGCCCACTATGGCATCCGTATCCAACAATCCCTGGTTTTGGATGAAAACTGCTTTCGGCAGCAAATGCCGGCCCAGTTTGGCGGCGGAGATCAGCCGATATACTATGCACCGCTGATCAAAAATCGCTTCATTAATAACGATTTGGATTTCATGAAAAATATCAAAATGTTGGTGGCGTTGAAAATATCTCCACTGGAGTTGGATGCTGAAATCATCAAACAACACTCGTTGAACGCCTATAAACTTATCTCTTCATCGGAAAAGTCCTGGCAAATGCGCGACCGTATTAATTTAAATCCCATGTTCATCAAGCCGCCGCCATCATCAGACGATATGCAAAGCTACCCTTTGGCATATCTCATCGAAGGAGAATTTCCCAGTTATTTTGCCGGCAAACAATTGCCGGAAAAAGAAGTAGACAAGAAAGAAGCAGATGATGACGAAAAAAAAGCTGAAGAAAAGCCCGTTGAGAAAACATCAGAAATCGATTTGTCGAAGATTGAACGCAGCGGGCAGTTCCTCGCCAAGGGCAAACCCGGTAAAGTTTTTATCATGGCCTCCGCCGATATGCTGAAAAACAATGTGCTGGATGCAGACGGCCAGGGTGCCAATTCAGTTTTTATTATGAATGTGATCGACTATCTGAATGGTCGGGAGGATATCGCAGTCATGCGCGGCAAAGAGCAGCGTTTTAACCCGCTGGAAGATACCCAGGCCGGCACAAAAACCTTCGTTAAAGCTTTTAATATCGCCGGTCTTCCGATACTGGTGGTTATTTTCGGCCTGGGAGTCTGGTTTCGGCGGCACTCTCGAAAAAAACATATCCAGATGATGTTTGGGAAATAGTTTGAGACGTTCAGCGTTTCAGCGTTCAGAGTTGAAAAAAACCAGTTAGAAAAGAGCTGGTTATAAATCCGTATCACTCGATGGGTTATGATGGATGTACCAAATTATATTTCACACATTGAGCAATATACATCGGTTGTAACCCATGAAGCTTGAACTTTGAACCCGGAACCGCCCAGTCATGGTAGAAGTAAAATTGAGATATAAGAATTGTGTAATAAATAATTCGCAACAGGGAAGTTAGGGATAAAGGATGAAGATAAAAAAAGAATATCTAATACTGGCCGTTATTATCGTCGCCTTATCTGTATATCTGGTCATGCGCCGCGACGACCGGACTTTATATGAACTGCCGGAAATGCCGCCGTTATCTCAAAAAGAAATTACCAGACTGGAAATTACCAAAGGCCAAACCGTTATTGATCTCAACAAAAAAGACAATAACTGGTATATCGCACCCAAAGAGTACCCGGCCGATACTGACCAGGTCAATGGCATGTTGGAGGGTATTGAAAAGCTTACCTTGACGGCACTGGTTTCGGAATCCAAAACGTATAATCTGTACGATCTTTCAGATGACACCAAGATAAATGTCAAGGCCTGGCAAGGTGACAATCTAAAGCAGGATATTGATGTCGGTAAAACCGCCTCATCATTTCGCCACACCTTTGTCAAACCTGCAGGCAATGACCGCGTCTATCATGCCCGGGGAAACCTCAGAAATACGTTCGAAACCACGGTAGAGGATCTCAGGGATAAAAAGGTATTGACGTTTACACCTGCCGACATCCAGGAAATTCAGATTATCAAAGAAAATCAATCCTTCGAGCTGGTTCGGGCCCAACAACCCACCACAGACGAGTCCACGGATGCCGACAAGAAAGAAAGCACACAACCGCCTGAAAAAACAACCGTTTGGCAAACTCGGGATGGTCAGACCGGTGATGAAGCAGGCGTCAATCAAATTCTTAACAAGCTTTCCAATCTGAGATGTGAAACATTTATTGAAGATCGTGAAAAAAAAGAATTTACTTCTCCATCGATCACCATTCAACTCAAAGGACCTCAGCAATACAACCTTTCAATATTTGCCAAATCCGAAGGGGAAGATTCCGGGCATCCGGCAACGTCTTCGGCAAGCAAGTATGCCTTTCTGTTGAGAGATAACGATTCGGAAAGCATAATGAAAAACGTGTCAAGTATTCTGAAAGAACCGGAAAAAGAAGAAGAAACAGCCGAAGCGGACAAGCCACAATCCGAATCGGCCAAAGAATAATTGAAAGGAGTTTCCAATGCCATTAATTACAATATCAGAAAACTTAGGCAGTGGAGGATTGTCCATTGCTCGACAAGTAGCCGAGAAGCTTGATGTCGTTCTTTACGATGATGACCGGCTTCAAAAGGAAGCTGTTGAACTGGGCATTCGAGCTGAGGATATAAAAATAGGTTGGGATGAAAAAGCGCCCGGATTCTTTGATCAAATTCTGGGTAAAAGACCGGATATCTACATGGATTTTATGGAGGCCCTGGTTTACGAAGTCTCCAGGCGCGGCGATGGGATTGTTTTTGGTCATTGCAGCCAGATGCTACTGCGGGATTTTGGTTGTGCGCTGCATGTCCGTATCCACAGTCCCTTGGTGACTCGCATTCAAAATCTAACCAAGCATCAGGGCATCAGCTCGGAAACTGCCGAGAAATTGATTCGCAAAAGTGATCATGAGCGTAGCGGATTTTTCAAATTCAACTTTCATATGGATTTGAATGATTCTTCTCTTTATGATCTGATCATCAATACGGATAAAATCGGCGAAAATACCGCCGTCAAATTTATCGTAGATTTAGCTGCATCCGAGGAAATCAAGGCCTGCAGTTTGACGGCCCTCGAGACCATGGAGCGCCTGGCCCTGGGAAAGAAAGTCCACGCCGAGCTGTTGAAGAGCGACATTGATTTAAAATTTCTCAACATCGATGTTCCGGAGCCCGGTATTGCCAAGATTTCCGGAATGGTTCTGACAACGGATGATCAAGCCAAGGTCAAAGAAATCGTGGGAAATGTTGCGGGCGTATCTTCGGTTGAGGCAAATGTCGTTCTGATGCCGACCGGGTATTCGTAAACTGAATTTCGATATGTGTAGGATCGGGGCCGCCCGGGCCTCGATATCTTTCGATGGCTAATCTTTGTACTTCTCGATATCGGCCAGAAGCCATTGTTCGATGGCCTCGGTGCCATGAATCAAGCTGTCTATTTCACCCATGTCATCGGGCTTGATTTTGTAAATCCACCCTGAGCCGTAGCAATCTTCATTTATAACGCTCGTATTGGTCTCCAGCTCTTCATTGCTTTCGATCAGTTCACCGTTCACCGGTGCGTAAACTTTGCCTAACCACTTGCCCGACTCCACCTTGGCAAACTTTTTTCCCTTTTTTAATTTCTTGCCTTCAAACGGCAGTTGAATGTAAACAATCTCCCCGGCCATCTTTTGAGCGAAATCGTCCATCCCCATCACCAAAAGATCACCTTCCACCCGCACCCAATAATGATTTTCCTCGTAGTGTAAATCTTCGGGCATGTTGTAACCCTGAATTTCCATCATTAAGTCTCCTTGTTTAAAGTCTTTGGATAGCAAGCCGGGACGTGGGGTCACCGAACAGGAATGGATAGGCTTTGTCATTCCTACGCTCGGACTTCCCGGTCAGCAACTATAAGTAAAGTCAAATCTAAATATCGTATTCGCCATGGTTGTGCAAGGATTTCTACCATCATTTCAGAACACAATTTTTCATTTGACAAACGCTTTTGAAAAAATCTATGTGGAGGTAAGTTCAAGTCGCTACCAGGAAAATTTCCATTCAGCGGGTCGGAACTTAAATGCCTTTCCGAACCCTTAGAGGTTTTTTCTAATTCTAACAGCAGCGGAGGATGATTGTGGCGTTGAATGTTAGCATGCCCAAATGGGGCCTGACAATGAAAGAAGGTACCATCAGCAAATGGTATAAATCAGAAGGCGACACCATTCAAAAAGGAGAGCCTTTTTTCGAAGTCGAGACGGAAAAGATTACCAACGTGGTTGAAGCGATGGCGGACGGTATTTTATTTCAAATCGTTGTTACCGTCGGTATGACGGTTCCAGTGGGGACCATCGTGGCGGTGGTGGCCGAGCCCGGGGAGCAGCCTGAACGGATCGAGGGAGTCCAGGCCGGCGAGCTGGTCGAAGAAGAGCCCGCCGCAGCGGGACCCGCGACCCCAGCTCCGGCCGGGAAGCCCGCGGAGAAGAAATTCGTGCCCTCTTCTCCGGCAGCCCGCCGCCTGGCCAAGGAGCTCGGGGTGGACATCACCCGGGTCGAAGGCACCGGACCCAACGGCAGGATCACCGAAGCCGATGTCCAACGGTTTCATGATGAGGGTCCGCCGCCACCCAAAATGACCCCAGTAGCTGCCGAAATGATCCGGCAGGAAGGATTGGATGCCGCAGCCATCGAAGGCACGGGCGAGGGCGGCAAGATTACCAAGGCGGATGTGGAGCGGGCCCTGAAGACGGGAGGCCCGGAGGAGAAGGCCGAACCGCCGAAGGTAATTCCTTTTACGGGCATGCGCAAGTCTGTTGCAGACAACATGTATGCTAGTCTCCAGAATACGGCCCAACTGACCTGTTTTACGGAAGTGGACGTAACGGAGATGGTACGGTTCCTGGAGCTTGTCTGGGAGGAGTATCGAAAGGATGAGTCAGTGAGGGTCTCTTACAATGATATCATCATCCATGTGACAGCCAGGGTACTGAAACGTTTCCCCATCATGAATTCAACCCTGGTGGGAGATGAGATCCTGCTCCACGATTCGGTGAACATGGGGATTGCCGTGGCCATTCCGGAAGGTTTGATTGTGCCGGTTCTGCAGGGCGCGGACGGGAAAGGGCTTCTACAGATCGCAAGGGAGGCCAGAGAGCTTGCCCGTAAGGCGCGGGAAGGCGCACTGAGTGTGGATGAGGTAACCAATGGGACATTTACAATTACCAATGTGAGCATGTTTAATGTGGACGGCTTCACCCCCATATTGAAACCACCTGAGACAGGCATCCTTGGGATCGGTCGAATCAAAGAGAAGGCGGCTGTCCATGAGGGAGAGATTGCCATCCGTTCCATGATGTTTCTGAGCCTTACTTTTGATCACCGGGTTGTGGACGGAGCTCCCGCCAATGATTTCCTGGGGACCGTGGCAAGGTATCTCCAGAATCCAACCCTGGCGATGACCTAACCATTGGTTGAAAACCACTCTTATCACCCCCTTCGGCTGGACTCGACGCCCGCGGAGGATGGTTCGGGAAAAGAGGAATAAGAGGTAATCTTATGCTTGATGTGTTCGTGATCGGTGGAGGGCCCGGCGGATATGCAGCTGCCATCCGTGCTTCCCAGCTGGGCGGTAAAGTTGCTTTGGCAGAGGCGACTGAAATCGGTGGAACCTGTGTCAACCAGGGATGTATTCCCACCAAGATCTGGCAGCACAGCGCCGGTCTACTGCACAACCTTCGAACGGCAACGGATTTCGGCATCAAAGCTGTGGTCGAAGCGCTTGATTTAAAGTCAATCGTGGACAGGAAAAACGGAGTGGCCGGTGACATCCGCATGGGAATGGAAGGACTGCTTGCCAACAACGGGGTGGAGGTGGTCAGGGGTCACGCGGTTATAAAAAATGCGCACCAGATAGATATTGACGGAAATGTCATGGAGACAAGCAAAATCATTGTCGCCACCGGTAGTCGTCTTGACATTCCCGATATACCCGGTCTCGAAGAGGCCGCGTTGACCTCGGACCAGTTTATGGATATTGATCAGGTTCCCACTTCCGTGCTCGTATTGGAATCCAACCCCATGGCAGTGGAAATCGCCAGCACACTCCGGATATTTGGATCCAAGGTGTATCTTATCACCCAAAATTCTCGCATCCTTGCCAGTGAAGATCATGACACCAGTCAACGGGTCGCCCAGTCTCTCAGAGAACAGGGGGTTGAATTGTTTCTGAAGTACAGTATCGATGCCCTCCGTCCATCTCAAAACGGTTTTGAGGCTGTATTAACCGGACCCAAAGATCAGACCGTGGAAGTGGAGAAAGTTCTAATTGCCTCCCGTAAGCCGGATACCGCCTCTGTCGGCTTGGATCAGGTCGGGGTCAATTTGAATGATGACGGCAGCATCGTTGTCAACAATCGCCTGGAGACTTCCGTACCAGGGATCTACGCCATTGGGGATGCCACCGGCGGATGGATGCTCAGCCATGCGGCTTCATCCATGGCGGTAACCGCAGCAGAAAATGCCATGGGCCAGGCCGGTACGTTCGCGTTTCATTTAATTCCGCGCGGCATTTGGACGATCCCCCAGGTAGGCGCAGTCGGCCTTTCAGAGGAAGAGGCTGAAAAACAAGGATTGAATGTCGACGTCGGCGATTTTCCATATGCCGTCAACGGCATGGCCATGGCCTGCAACGACATGAGCGGAGCCGTCAAAATCATCTCTGATTCACGCTACGGAGAAATTTTGGGAGTTCATATCGTTGGTGCCAATGCGACGGATATGATCGGCGAGGCCGTTTTGGCGATGCAATTGGAAGCCACCGTAAAGGAACTGACCCGCAGTATAAGAGTCCACCCCACCTTCTCAGAGTCGATTGTAGAAGCCGGCCGCGATTGTCTGGAGTGGGCCTTGTATCTGCCCAAACGGTAGAAACCATATGGGTGAGGATCAAGCGTTCGCACTAGGATAGCCGCTGGCCACAGGTGTCCATTCTGATCGGAAAAGAAACTTGATATTCCTGAATATGCTATATTTTGAGATAGGGGGAGCGGCTTCTATCTCAGATTAGGCGACGATAGCTATCGCACAATTTTCTTTTCGCGGCTGGAAGCCGCTCCCACTAGCAATTGCACCATTTTGGCATAATTTCAGAATTTTTAAGATATATTTTTATTGCAAAGGGAAAACCGGAAATGAATTCAAACCGAAAACGCTTTATTGTCGAAATTGGAACGGGAATTGACATTCACGGAGAAAACGTGACCAAAGCAGCATGTCGAGCCGTCAAGGATGCGGTTTCCAGAAGCTGCCTGTGCGGC
>JAAUYD010307759.1_pt1 | contig 11360 bp, 8 predicted proteins | sample 7278101 | NCBI WGS metagenome assembly JAAUYD01 (sample SAMN14350128, study PRJNA611818) | marine sediment metagenome | isolation source: surface marine sediment (0.6m) | place: French Polynesia: Moorea | collected 2018-08 | reverse complement strand
TTAGAGCTAATCAATAAATTTCTAGATCCCAAGAAATCCCAGAAACTAACCAGCAAAGAGCGAAAGCAATTAAACGATCTGGTCAGCTCTTTTAGTTCTAGGAGGAAATTTAGGGCGCTCGTAGATAAAGACGCTTCGAGAATAGCCAGAACTGAGATATCGGCGGCTTACAATTTCTCCAGGCTCGAAGCTTATCTGAGGCAAGGAGTAAAGTATGTCAAATGGCAAAATGCGATCGAAAATATCCGCGCGGGGATAGTTTGCCCGCTCTGCAAAGAACGAAACGGTTTAGTTTTTGAGATTGAGAGAGCTTTGAACGATCCAGAGCTACAGATACCAAGCCACCCAAATTGTGCCTGTTTCTGGGAGAAAGTAACGGAGCGCAAGGAAAAATTAGGTTTTAGGGAGAAGAATAAATTTAGGAATTCTATTATCGGCTTTACTTTGGGCGCTGCTGGCTTGGCTGGGGGTTATCTCGCCGATGCTTTTAGGGCTAGCCGTCCTACTATCAGATACCTAACTAAACCAGATCGAGTGTACGCTACAGCTAGAGCGATTAGGGGCGACGTTACAGCTCAGCAAGTACTTTTAGAAGACATCAAAAAAGAAGTCGAACAGTTACCAGTTATCAAAAAAAGACTTTCGCGCAGGCAAAAAAGAGCCGCTAAAAGAATAGCAGATTATCTAAATCAATTAAATATACAAAAAATTCAATTAAGACGAAAATACTCTGCAAATTGGCTCAAACAACAGGAACAAACGCTTAAAATTGATGCTGAAATAACAAAATTAAGGGTAATTTTAGGAGAAATAACAGCAAAACAAGCATCTGAAGAAATCACCCAGAATAAAATAGAACAGGCTTGGTTGGTAGTTAAAAAGACTCTTCTAAATCCTCCTAAAATTACCGATTACGAGTATCAATCTAATTTATCTCCTCTGCCAGAATTAGAAAAGAAATTAAAAAAAAGAAGGATTTTAGGTTTAATTAAACGGCTCGATCGAGAAGTAAGCTATCAAAGCAATCTTCCAACTGTACTCGAAAGAACTGAAGATATAAATAGAAAGTTGCAAATAGATTTAGAGAATTATTCTAAAAATATTAAAGCTAATCAATACTCTAATGCTTTGCTCGATTTAGATAATGCTATTTTAAAGTTAGAAGCTAGAGAGAGAGCTTTAAATGATATTCATACAAAAAGTGTCTCTCAGTATTCTGAATTAGAAATAGAGGTTAATGGCTACTTAACAGAAAAAAATATAGATTACGAACAAGTTCCATTATTGGAATCGGTAATTAGAGGGACTAAAACAGGTAAAAAGCTAATTCAGACTGAAAGATCGGCATTGAATTTGCTTTCTAAAAATCAAGAAGTTTTAAAAAAAGTTCGAGAAGATCGGGCGCAATTATTCGACGAACTAATAGGAGGTAACGCCGAAGCCCAATATAGAGACAATCAGAAAAAAATATTGTTGCAAATAAATAGAGAAATAAACAGTAGAAATCCTCAAGTAGTCAATAAAATATTTGACTTTGCCTCTAGAGTTATCGATGGGACTGGGGTAACTCGCGGGTACGATAGCAGAGAATTCTACAGAACTATGCTTCGAGTAAAAAGATTAGTAAGAGATAAAATTAGAGAGAAAACTCCAGCAGCAGGTAAAATTGAGCCTTTAATAGATTATAGAGAGTACTACGAATTAGAAACTGTTTTATTAAAGTATAAAGCACTATTCGATCGGGCTAAAAGAAACAGATTTAGGAGGTTTAAAAATTTAAATCTAGAATATTCCATAGATAATATAGACGCAATAATGGCGGCAACTAGAGTAAATCCAGCTCAAATACAAACCTTAAAATCTTTTTTAGAATCTGTTGAAACGAGAGACGACAAGATCGTCAAAGTTTCAGAGGCAATTGATAAAGCTCTATTGCAAATCAGAACTTTAAAAGAATTTACTCCTAGCTATAAATTACTTACTTCTAAAAGGGTAATTTTGCCCACAAGAGGAGTAGTAATTAAAGATAGAATTATCGACGATCGCTTTATCAATCCCAGAAGAGCAGCAGAAAGACAAGGTATTACCAAGCAAGCGGCGATTAAACGCAGAGAGCAAAGGATAGGCGAAATTAGGGAAGAACTCACCGATGGCATTCTCACCCAAGAAGAAGCCGATCGCGCCATACAAGCCCTAGAAGCTGAAATAGATGAAATAGATAGATTGTATTTTAACCAGGATAACAATAAAGGCTTGCTAGCCTTTTCTGACAATATAGAGAATAACATTATGAAATTAGAAGATTATAGCTCGCAGAAAATAAAGAGAGAAAGACCATACGCGATCGCCATTGGGGGTTTAGGAACTATTGGCGGTTCGGTTCTTGCTGCTAAAGCTGGCTCGGATTTGGGGGCTGGTCGGAATACGCGAGCAGCCCTTTTAGGGCTAGCTGGTGGGGGATTGATAGGAGGATCCCTAGGACTTGCCTACAAATACCGACTAAAAAGAACGAGAAGACTCAGAAATAATCGAGATCGACTTCAGTAAAAGTAAACCCACAACCAGCAGGAAAAAAATTGGCATTAGGGGTAAAGCTAAGGAAGCTACCATAAGTGCCAAATGGCTTAAAACTAATGCTATAATTAGCTTTGAGAGATAAATATTCTTTTTGGCGATCCACGTTGGGCGGATCCGCTACGCGGCGCGCTTTATTCTTTAATCAAAAAGTTCTCCTAAGTATTAGTGTCGGAACTTTTCTAAAAAAATGGGCACTGGTCAATATCACTTTCGCATCGAATTCAGGCAAAAAAATTCATAAGTTCTCATTCTCAAATCAAATTCAGAACTTTTTTTGTTTTCAGTTGGCACTTATGGCAGCTTCCTTAGCTTTAGGCCCATTACTAAAAAACGATCTCACACTTCCTTCTATGTCTCTAATCGAAAATATATAGCCAGATCTGAGCGTAATCCCAGAGGCTAAATCGTCTCGCTCTGGTCTCACCGCATCTTGAAGGACGATCGGAGTTTCGTTTATTAGTGCTGACTCGGCAATCTTTTCTATAGCATAAATAATATTGGGTTCTGGGCGAAAAATTTCGACAGCGATCGCGATTTCTTTTAGTCCTATTTTTAACTGTCTCCCGCAACCCGTGGAAATTAAACTATAACCGTTACCTCCAATATTTCTCTTATACTTGTCTGGCTGCACGAATAGAATTAAAGTTTTTTTGTCCTGTGAGAGTACGTAATCGGGTAGATTGTAACTCGCAACATTCAAATTCCCGATCGGTATCCCTAAAGTCTTGAACTCAACTGTATTACTTGTCGTCATTCTTCTATTCTGGGAAAGTAGTCTCTATAAGCCCCGTCTCGCCTGACTTTTGGCTAGGTTAATAGAACGTTAAGAAATTTGTAGTATATCCATAACATTCATTCTGGCTGGCTGGGGTCTGGCTGTTGCCGTTGTTCCTCTAGCTCAGCCGCTTCTGCTGCTTGTAGTTGTTGCATTTCTGCCTGAACTTGCTTTTTAAACTCAATTTCTTCTTCTGTAAGGGATTTAAAATCCAGGGTTCCCCGAATAGCTTGGATTACCTCTGTATCGTCGGGAGCAATTACCCCATTACCTATAGCCGCGTAGATATTTTGGGCGCGGTTCTGCTTGTAAATGGGGTTTTCCTGCTCTTTTGGTACAAATGTACCGTATTGTTCTTGCACTCCGAAGTTCCATACAATTAATGGTTTGTAAATCTTTTCCAACATCTCATCTTGGATTTGATTGGCTATGGGGGTCAAATTCGCGTCAAAAATCGTTAACTGGGTATCCGATAAGGTGTAGGAAGCTACCGATCGTTCCATGAGCAAGCTGGGAACCATCAAGCCGCGATAAATTTCCTCTTTGCAGATTTGGAGAGCGAGCGACCAAAAACGCTCGCCAGTAGGGAGATTTAAGGGAAAAACTTCGTCGCCTTTGGGCAATACCAAGCAGGAGAAGTTTCTCACGTTGAGAAGGTTATTAAATAAATTCTGCGCGCTGGTAATAGTGCGACCGCTTTTAATGGGCTTGCCGCTAGCATCTAGAATGTGTTCGTTTACCCTTACGTTTGTGTGGGATTTGCCCACTAAAATGCCAGTAGCTCTAGTCCTGGCTGCGACTGCCATCTGTTGATAAATAAATTCTTTGAGCTTGACAAAGGGAGCCACCCGAAAAAGCTCTGGAAAGCCGAAAAGTTTGCGCTTCCCAAAGCTAGTTAGCAAGCCGTTTTTTAAGTGCAGTACTTTCCACATAGGGATTTTAACCTTTCTCTCAGATTCCTGCACGTATAGATCGGTGGGTTTATTGTTTTCTAGTCGAAAACTAATAGTATTTTCTTCTGGATTGAGAAAGTTAAACCCCTGTAGCGTCCATTCTTTGCGCTTGTAGGTCTTAGAAACTTGGAATAATATCTCTTGGCAACTAAAGCCAAAAGGTATGGCAGAGGCACACTGTAAATATACTTCGGTAATAGAACCCGCCATATTAGCGAGATTTCGCTTGATAAATTTCTCTTTTTCCTTATCTGGGTTAGTATAAATTCCTATTAATTCTACTAATCTGGCTGCTTTTAGTTGAACGCAAGCGTAAACCGTAGGATCGTTGTTGAGGATCTCTATTAATCTGCCGATCGTATACTTGCTGTTGCTGGGATTGTAAGCCTCTTGCAAGCCCGAAGATATATCTTCTATCTCCGAAGAGATAGCTTGAGTGATTAGAGAAGATTCGCGGCTCAGCATATTAGCGATCGAATAGGGCGGTCACGTCGGCGAGATAGATCTCTTTCTCGAAAGGAAAATCGTTGTATTTTTGAAATTTAGCTTGAATTTGAACTATTTCTTCGTAGCATGGTGCGATCGCGTCTTCTACGCTCATTAAAAAACTAATAGCACTAGCACTTATGGGAACTTTATTTAATTCTAAATAGATATTGTATTTTAATTTTTCGTCATTGCAAGTATAAGCCGATTCGTTGATATTGAGATAATTTCTAATTTCAGCCACGCGATCGTCCAATTGCTTGCCCGTTCCTTCTTGATAAGTATAAATATTTTCGCCAATAATTACTCGATCGTCTTTTTCTAACTCTTCTACTATTTGAGTGAAGCTCATGTCGTCAACATAGAGATAAAGTTCTTTTGGTAGCTTGCAATCTTCGAGAATTTTAGCGACGATCGTTTTTGTGGTGCAGAGGTTTTTTTTGATTTTTTGACAGCAAGCAACTGTAAATTCTGCCGATAATTCTTGAAACTCCTTCTTAGTAATCCCTAACTCTCCGTCAGGAGCTAGATAAAGATAAACTTTTTGTAAAATCGGTTGTATTTCGACAGGGCGATTAAAGCCAACGTGAGAAGAAAACATAATTTAGAAGCCAGAATAAGGGAATATATTGCTACAAATGGCGGAGGAATTACCGAAGTAAAAACTCCTGCGGGAAAAATAGATGTGGTTTTTTACGAACGTCAAATAATCGTAGAAATCAAAAAAGTTAAACAGTGGAAACAGGCAATCGGGCAGCTAGTCTGCTATCGAGATGCCACCTCTAACGTTAGAGGTTATACTTCTCATTTGTTATTATTTGGGCGACCAGATATAAAACCATATCTTTACAGCGAGGTTAGTAAGAAAACATATCGAGAATTACAGAAACAATGCTCTAATTTAGAGATTAACTTTGAGTTTTTTCCTAAAGATACTTTAATAGAACTTGCTTTCCCCAGAAATATATTGCTATTTTAATATAGATATACATTTAAACACTTTAAAAATATGTCGAGTGTTTTGTATTTCGATTGTCCCACAATCTCTAGTAATATTGTCGGTTTTGACGCAGATGGCTCGCAATATTTGCGTAAATCGGCATTAATACTGTGCGAAGGTTCTTGGAAAGATAATAAGGGGGTAATTCACAGATTTAGTCCGAATCGTATCTATAAAATAGCCGAGCGGACTAACCAACTATATCAAGAAGGCAAAAAAGTAGGTATTTATAAAGATCACAAAGTAGATACCGACAATAAAATCGGCGATTATATTGGACAATTCTCGGTGAGGGAGATAACTCAAACCGATTTAGATTTAGAAAGTCATCCCAAACTAGAAAAGCTTTTGGGAAAGATGGCTATTTTTGCCGACAATCAAAATATAGTCCTCAAAGATCCAGAAATAATTAAAAAATACGAGAATGGCTTGATCGGGGGCATTTCTCCAGGAATAAATCAAGTCAGCGACACCATAGCCGAAATCTCCGTAACTCCTCGTCCGGCAATGGCTTACGCCACTTTGTTTATGGAGGGAGAAGCGGGGGCGATCGATCCCGATGCCACCCCTATAACTTGGGAGCAAATTAACAACTCTTACAGGGACTTTGAGGAAAAAGAAGCAAGGATAGACGAAATTAACTCTAAATTCAAACAACTATGCAAGAACATTATTAAATCTCAAAACGTACAAAACTCGCAGCAGCTTTTGATCGAAGCTGTTGAGGGACAAAAAAACCAATTACTAGAAGAATTAGGGGTTGTTGTTGAGGAGCCGAATTCTACTAATAGATCTCAGCAAGATGTTTATTCGTCCGACAATTCAGGGAGGTTCAAGGAAAGAATGAGTAGTTTAATCCAATTTGCCCAAGAGCAAGACCAACGTAGAGGCGGCGTTAGTTATACCGCTCTGGGCGCGGGGACTGCTGCGGCGGCTGGAGCTGGATACGGAATAAATAGACTGTTAAAAAGAGTTGGAGAAAGACAAGCTGAAGCGGGTAGACTGACTAGCTTAGGGCAAGCTAGAAAAATCCTTCAACAAAAAAATGCTGTAACTATAAACGAATCTAAAGCTCAAAGTCTTGCAAAACAAATAGACGACGTTAACAATCGAATTGCAAGAGCAAAAGAATTTAAGAAAAAAGGATTTTTTGGCAATCTTGGCGAAGTTACTAAAGAAGCTGTCAAGCAGCCTTTCCAAAAAGGTTCTGGATTCCGTAAGGTTGGAGCCAATATTATTGGAAAAACTACAAAAGGGCGTTTAACTCGTGCTGGAGTCTTGTTAGGTACGGGTGCATTAATTGGGGGCGGAGCTTATTTGGATAGTAATAGAAGGAGAGCTTAAAAAATGCAGGCAACGATCGCTTTGTATCAAGATTTAGCGGCAGAACTCAATAAAGCTTTAGAAGATGGAGAAATAGACGATCGCGAAGCTGCAATTCTAATTCCCAAAATGGAGAAGATTAGAAGCAGTCTCGAAGAAATGGGTCTAGAAGACGAGGACACGGCTAATGCTATCGATCTGAGTGAATTAGAGGAAGCAGTAGCAAGAGCTTACGAGGATGGGGAAATAGACGATGAAGAAGCAGAATTATTGTCTCAAAAGTTTGAATCGACACTCGCTAATTACAGTTCGGGCAACGAGTCTATAATTACTTTCTCCGAAGCGAGCGAAGAAATAGGTTCCGAAATGGGTGGCGCGCTTTTAGAGTTAGGAGAAATGCTGGGCTACGAAGATGCTGGGGAATTTATCACCGATGTAGCTGCTGAGATGAACTCTCCCGTCACCTATGTCGCTCAAATTATTAGAGGCGAAAACCTTCCCGATCCTTATTTCGCTCAAGATTTAGTACAGATCTTAATGGAAAGGCAAGCAGTAAGCCAGGACGAAGCCGAAGACCTACTCTTAGATCTGGTCGATTGCGGGAACGTAGACTACAAGCGCGCCGAAGAAATGGCTTTAGTAACTGGAGAGTCCGAGCGTACGCCCGATACGCTCCCTAAAGACGAATTTAAAAGCCGAGAGCGAGAATATTTTGAATCTTTACTGAGCCATATAGACGATCGGCAAAGAATGCAGCAAAGCAGCATCTCTCAAGAAGTTAACGAGGTTCGTTATAGCTTGGGACAACTTCAAGAAAACATTCAATTTCAACAAGATTACGAAAATCTCGCTACTGCTTTTGAGGAACAAAGACAGCGAGCCGAAAAATTAGTTAGTAATGGCGTTCTCACCCCTAATAACTACGAGTATTACTTCGGCAATCGCGAAGTTTATCCCGACAAGTACAAGCTTATTGAAGCTTTTGCTCGCAAAGCTGAAAAAGAAAGTACTAGTTTGGTTTCAGAATTCAATATCAACGAAAGGATTTTAGCGGATTTAGAGGATAAAAACTCGGAAGTAATGCAAAACTTCTATGCTGCTGGATCTTCTACCGTGCAGTTCAACGAACAAGAATCCCAACAGCGATCGGACTATTCCGTAGATCCTTATATTTACGGGATGTTAGAGCGAAATTATCCCGAATATGCCAGAAATTATGCCAATAACGGCAAGGAAGGACATAATTGATGGCGACCGACGCACCTATTTTTAAGGTGCGCCTTTATCGATAGGTTGTCGGCTAGCACAAATAAATTAATTGTTTTGAAGGTTTCCTTATTAAAAATGAGGTTTTTTGCATGGCGACCAATTTTTTAAAAAATTACCGCCACCCCAAGGTTGTCGTCATTCAACCTGGTTATGGCGTTACTGGCAATGCGGTAATTAATGCAGACACGCTTTCTCTCCCAGTAGAGAAGCGCATTATCGATACTGGCTTTTTTGTTGCTCAAGTTCGGGGAAATTCAAGAATCCTTCCTCGTTCCAAGACCGCCGAAGCTGCCGCGATCGGAGCTACTTCGATAAAACTAGATCCTTTCTCCGTCTTCATTCCAGGGGATACGATCGGTTACGTCGAGTCCTTTGCCGTCTTGACTCCTAGCCTTTATCAAGTCGGGCAAGAGTTTAACTTGATCGCCGATGGCGTTAAGGCGAAAGTCCTCATTCCTGCTCCTACTGCCAACGTGGGGACTTTTCTAGCCAATGCTATTAATACTAGCCGAATTAAGAGCAAAGTTTATGCTTTCTCTAACGCTCCCGATTTCGATACCTTATGGCTAGTTGCCAAAGAGCCAAGTGTTATTTTTCCCGTCCGAACGGAAAACGTCAATACTGTCGGCACTTTTATCGAAGATACGATCATCGCCCCTGCGGACGATCCGATCGCCACCATTCAAAGCATTAACGCCGAAACAGGCGAGATTTTCCTAACTGCTCCCTTAACCGTAGATTTAGAGCCAAATATCAAAGTAGGAGTAGAAATAGAGGGTATTTCGGGATTGATCACCGAGGAATATTCTCTCAGGTCGAGACCATTTGTTAACGTGACCCTCACCACTTCCAATCCTTTAGTGTACACGGAAAATTTGCCCTATATGGACGAAGAGATCAGGAAAACTTTCAACAACTTATACTTTAACAATTAACAATTATGCCAACAGCCCTAGGGAGTTTCGTCCCTGTCGAAGATTGGATCCGACTTAAAGAAATCGGGGGCAAAGTCCAGGAGATTATCAATGTCACCGATCGTCAACGGTTGCAGCGATCAAACCCCTTTAATGGATTCTTGCCTACTAGATTTCTCCAATCCACAGAATATGAAGGCTTGCGAGCCGACTACCAAACTCCGATCGCTAACGTGGTGGGACTGGATCAAATTGCTCCCCCAGTTAAAGGCGGACGCTTGCAAAACTTCCAAGTAGATTTCGTCAAAATGGTCTCTCGTCGGGTCTTTACCGAAGCCGAGCAAGAGAAACTTTATCGAGCAACCAACGAATATGGTTTGAATCTGGGGATTACTACCTATCCAGGAAAAAGTTGGGACGGGAGAGACTTGCCGCCAATTAAAAACGCGGATGGCAATCTAGAAATGGGGTGGATCCACCCAGGACATGATATTGCCGACTTTTTCTTTACTACGGGAATAATCCATCGCCGTCACGCAGTATTTGACATGATGGACTATCTCGCGGCTCAGTCCGTGCAATTTGGCAGGGCTACTTATGTAGACCCAGCTACCAACTACAGAGTCGAACTCGACTGGACTGACCCAGACGCGGACTATATTAATTTCCCTGCGCCACTAACTCAAACTGGCAATACAGCAGATCCTCAGAATAACGACTGGAGCGATCTCGAAAATGCCGCAGGTTTGCAATACTTGAGAAACGCTCACCTCAAATATATCGAGCGCAATGGTTTTGTAGCCGATAAAATCATTATGACCAGGATGACTTACTACAGGCTCCTGGATCAGCGCAAAACAAAGGAAGCTCTACAGAGTTACGTGTCCAACACGTCGCAGCTCTCGCTAATCTCCGCAGAGCAATTTAATCGTTATATTCAAAATTATGATATCCCACCCATTGAGTTAGTAGAGGATAAATTTGACTTTATCGCTGCTGACGGGACGATTCAACGCGCTAATTTCTTCAATAATAATCGGGTAACTTTCCTCAAGCGCAATATGGGGGCTAGATGTTGGGGAGTAGTAATGAAATCCAAACAAGGCTTGCAAGGCAGACCCAGACCTGGTATTTACTCCGATATCGTTCGCCCACACTCTGAAAGCGCGGCAAGAGTAGCCTATGCCGAGGGTAAAGGAATCCCAGTATTCCACAATCTAAAAACTCTCCAATCTCAACAAGTTTCAGTTGTCGAAGCAGATTTGAATTAGGAGAACGATCGTGACGGAAGAATCAAAGGAATTAATTGTTTATCTAACAATGCCTTACGTGTCCCCTCGTGGTGACACTTACCCTATACTGCCCAACGGATACAACCTAAGACATTTGCCTCCAGAGGTGATGAATTTTCCTCATAAAAAAATTGTGGGGAATAAAGAAGAACTGGATAAGTTTATTGCCGCCGAACGCAAAAAACAAAAGCTTAAAGATAGAGATTTAAGGGCTGAAGTAGATATAGACACTCCAGAAACTTCTAAGTTAAAAGAGCAAGTAAGTGAATTACAAAATCAGAATAAATCTTTACAAGAAAGTATGAACCAAATACTAGAGCAAATGAAATCTTTGCAGTCTCAATTAAAGCCTCCGTCAACTCAGTCTAAAACTACTAAAAAAGAGTAAACAATATGAGTGAATTCCAAGAAGAAGAACCCTATATTTCCTTGTATAGCGGTACTGGAGAGAAGTTATACTCTAATTACGAATACATTCAACGTAACCTGAGAAATCGTTTAAAAGTCTACCAAACCGAGGCTACTTCGGTAATTCCTATAAATAAAGTAGAGCAAAGAGTAAGTCCCTATTTGGTAGGGCAATATATAGACGAAGTACAAGCCTTTATAAACGGTCTTTTAGATGTAAAATACTGTATGCCTTTAAGATTGGTTCATCCCGATACAGTTTTAAAGCTCAGACAATGTTCTGGTCAATTAGTAATATTTAAATTGTTGAGACTGTATCAATACGGTTCTGGGATAGCATCTTTAGATCAGATTTCTCCCGAT
>JAAUYD010016884.1_pt1 | contig 11360 bp, 8 predicted proteins | sample 7278101 | NCBI WGS metagenome assembly JAAUYD01 (sample SAMN14350128, study PRJNA611818) | marine sediment metagenome | isolation source: surface marine sediment (0.6m) | place: French Polynesia: Moorea | collected 2018-08 | reverse complement strand
GGTCGTGTAGAGCTTGGGAATAAACCAGTTCTGCAAATAGTCCATCAGCACCCGAGGCTCGGTCAGCAGGCGTTCGAAAGCAGAGTAGTCGCGCGGCGCCAGCGGAATGAAGAACGTCGGTTGCAGGATACGGTCAACGAGGTAGCCAAAGACCGCGACAGTCGGTAGGCCCACAAACACGCCCGTCCAACGGATGTCGAGTGAGCCGTGTTGTTCGCGGCGACTGGCAAAGACGGTTGCTTCGACAGCTCCAACCAGGAGCGGCAGGAGGATACCGTTCTCCTTGGAGATCATCGCAAGAAAGGTGCACGCCGGCAGGGTCAGACTCATCCAGAGGTAAGCTCGCCACCTGTCCTCGGTCAACAGCAATCGTCCATGAATCCACGCTACGATGCCGACCAGCATGAACAAAGTCGATAACTGGGCCATGCGCTGCACGGCATATAACGTCGTCGATACGAGGAAGGGGTGCAGCAGCCAGCAGGTACCGGCAACGAGAGCAATCCAACGCCGGGACGTAAGATCGTAGCCGGACACTCGAAGCAGCTTTGACACCAGGACTCCCACGAGCATTCCGTTCAGCAGGTGGATGACCAGATTGGTGCGTTTGAATGGCCACGGGTCGGTTGGCCAATTGGTGCCGTCGATCAGAAAGCTGACCAACGACAGAGGCCGGCCTGTCGGGCCGGCCGTGCCGCCGAACACGAAGGCCTTGAAGGTCTCCCAGTCTCTGACTCCGTCAAAATCGCCGAGGCGTGCCAGGCTCGAGTGATCGTCGAGAACAAATGGCCCGACGAGCCCGGGGTAGTACGCGACGACGGTAGCAACCAGCGCCAGCACCCAGCAGGCGTAGTAGTACCACTCGCTTGAGCGTCCGTTCTCTTGGTGGTTCGCTAGGAGCATATCTGGCGGATTCGGGCAGTGAAGTTCGGGCGATTTTATCCTGACGGCTTTGCTAAATCATTGTATTGCGTATCAGATTTGCCACACGGGTGGCGCTGAAGCAGAATATCGTCATGGCCAAGCCCGCCAGTCAAATCACGCCCGAAGCAGCCGCCGCAGCGATGCATTACGAGCAGCCGTTGTCGGAGCGTATGCGCACGTTCTTGCGGCTTGAATTTCTTTACCAGCAGTTGCTTTTTAACCTCGAACAGAACGTGGACTGGGCGACGCGGGCGACTATCGGCACGCTACTCGATATCCTCGCCATCCTGTCTCGCGGCGACGTACGCAGCGACGTGCATAAAGAGCTCGACCACCAGCTGGAACAGCTCGAGCGCTATCAGAGCCAACCCGGCGTCGACGGGGGCCGCCTCGATACGCTGATCGGCAACCTGATTACCAGCCGCGATGAGCTGGGCCGCATCGGCACCTCGTATTTGCAGCCGCTCAAGGACTGCGAGTTTCTCAATGCGATCAAGCACCGCAGTTCAATCCCGGGCGGAACCTGTGAGTTCGATCTGCCGGAATATGGCCATTGGCTGCGCCAGCCACATGAGCGCCGGGCCGAGGATATGGACAAGTGGTTGCGGGCGATTCGCCCTGTTTGCGACGGCATGACCGAGCTGCTTTGGTTGGTGCGCGAGAGTGCACAGCCAAGGGAGAAGGTCGCAATCAATGGCATGTACCAACACAGCATGCAGAAAGACACCAATTGCCGGCTGCTGCGCGTCAGCATCGCCGGCGGCAGTTCGCTCTTTCCCGAGATCAGCGGCAGCCAGCACCGCTTCACGGTAAGATTCCTCGAATGGTCGACGATCGATTCCCGCGCGGTGCAGACCGGCCACGACGTCGCCTTCAAACTCTCTATCTGCTAGGCGTTATCGATCACTGACTCCGGCTGCGCGGCTGCTTGCCGCGGAGCATCGGACGTACGGGCGGCCGACATGCTTTGCCGGCCGGCTAAGATGCCTGGCCGGCAAACATCTCGTCCGCTTTGGCGACCGCGACACGGGTCGGCGCGGCGCGCGCGGAGCATTTCGCCACAAAGCGAGTTATCGAAGATTGTCCGAGCGACTGGCAATGCTCCGCGGCAAGCAACCGCGGTCGTGTCGCCGATCGATGACGAGGTCAGTGGTTCTGCTGCAGCGCTTCGATGATGGGAACATCGGCGGGCAGCAGCTCGTCAGCATCGAGTCGCTCTCGGGGCACCCAGCGCAGCGCCTGCCCTTCCCGTCCGACCGGTTCCGATTTCCAGTCACTGACGATGAAGAACTCGATCGTGACGATGCGATCGTCATATTCGTGGCGCAGATTCATAAAGGACGCGCAGGATGTCACTTCGATACCCAGCTCCTCTGCGAGTTCGCGCAGGAGAGCCTCGAGCGCAGTCTCGTCAGCACCGATCTTGCCGCCCGGAAACTCCCACAGACCATGAAACGGCCCGTCGCCGAGGCGCTCCGCGATGAGAACGCGGCCTTCGGGATCGCAGAGAATTCCCGCGGCAACGTTGAAGTGATTCATCAGCGCAGATTGCTCAGCCGAGTTTGCCGTGGCACTGCTTGAATTTCTTGCCTGAACCGCATGGGCACGGCTCGTTGCGCCCGACCTTGCGGCCGTCGCGAACAAACGGGGTCTGCGGAGGCGCCGCCTGCGCAGGCTGACCGGTCTGGCCGCCCTGGCCCGGCTGGGCGCCGAGCGCCGGTGCCTCGGCATGCTGGAACTTCATCTGTTCCTCTTTCTTGCGGCGCGCCTCGAGTTCAGCGAGCTCTTCCTCGCTCTGGATGCGGATGCGACAGAGAATGCTGACCGAGTCGTGCTTCACCTGTTCGATCATCTCGCCGAACATCTCGAACGCCTCGCGCTTGTACTCCTGCTTGGGATTCTTCTGCGCGTAGGATCGCAGACCGATGCCCTGGCGCAGATGATCCATCGCGGCGAGATGCTCTTTCCAGTGGAAGTCGAGCTGGCGCAGCATGATCTGCTTTTCGACGCCACGCATGAGATCGGGACCGATATCGCCGACCTTCTTCGTATAGGCCTTCTCGACCTCGTCGACGCAGCGCTCACTGATCGCCTCGGCTGTCAGCGTCGAATCTTCGCGGACCCAGCGCCCGACATCGGCTCGCACGCCGAAATCAGCCTCGAGTGCGTTGCTGAGGCCGTCCGCGTCCCAGAGTTCGTCGAGACTACCGGGCGGAATATGCTGGTGGGCCGCCCCCTCGACAACTTCTTCACGGATCGCAGAAATCGATTCCTCGATTTCGTCAGCCTCCATGAGGTCGTTGCGCATGACGTAGACCACCTTGCGTTGATCGTTGGCCACGTCATCGTATTCGAGCAGGTTCTTTCGGATATCGAAGTTGTGCGCCTCGACCTTGCGCTGCGCGCGCTCAATCTGGCGCGTCAGCAAGCGACTCTCGATCGCCTCACCCTCGCGCATGCCGGCGCGCGCCAGCAATGACTTCGTGCGCTCGGGGTCGCCGAAGATGCGCATCAGGGAATCTTCCATTGACAGATAGAAACGACTCGAACCCGGGTCGCCCTGGCGCCCCGCGCGACCGCGAAGCTGGTTGTCGATGCGGCGGGACTCGTGGCGCTCGGTACCGACGATATGGAGGCCACCGGCTTCAATGACCTCGTTATGCCGGTCCTGCCATTGCCGGCGCACGACGTCGCGCTCTGCTTCCGCGTCGACGTCAACCAAAGCTGCGTCGAGGCTGCCGCCGAGCACGATGTCCGTGCCACGACCGGCCATGTTTGTCGCAATCGTAATCGAGCCGGGCCTGCCCGCGTTTTGTACGATCAGCGCCTCGCGCTCGTGCTGCTTGGCGTTCAGCACCTCGTGCTTGATCTTCTTCTTCTTGAGGAAGTTCGACAGCAGCTCGGACGCCTCGATCGACGTCGTGCCGACGAGCACCGGCTGGCCCCGCCCGCTGCAGTCGACGATGTCCTCGACGATAGCCTCGTACTTGTCCTTCTCGGTCAGGTATACGAGGTCTGGCTGGTCGTCGCGAACCATCGGCTTGTGTGTCGGGATCACGACCACCTCGAGTCCGTAGATCGACTGGAACTCAAACGCCTCCGTGTCCGCGGTACCGGTCATACCCGACAGGTTGTTGTACAGGCGGAAGTAGTTCTGGAACGTGATCGATGCGACCGTCTGGTTTTCCTGGCGAATCGAAACGCCTTCCTTCGCCTCAACGGCCTGGTGCAGGCCATCGCCCCAGCGGCGACCCGGCATCGTGCGGCCCGTAAACTCGTCAACGATAACGACTTCGCCGTCCTTGATGACGTAATCCACGTCGCGGCGGTAGATCGAGTGTGCCCGCATCGCTGCCTGCAGATGATGCAGCAGGCGAATGTTAGCCGCGTCGTAGAGGCTCTCGCCTTCGTTGAGCAGTCCTGAGCCTCTCATGAGCGACTCGACCTTGGTATGGCCCTCTTCGGTCAGGAATGCCTGCTTCGCCTTGAGGTCGAGTGTGTAATCACCGCGCGGCAGGAAGCGAACCTTGGCCGGCTTCTGGTCGCCGTCGAGGAGGACGATATCCGCCTCATTCTGATCGGCCAGCGTGACGGCTTCGTCCAACGTCATTTCCGCGTCGCCCTCGTCCTGCAGCAAGACACGATTGGCGGGAACGTCGTAGTTGGTCGGCTCCTCGGTTTCTTCCTGGGCCGTCAGCCTCGGAATCAGCTTGTTGACTTGCGCATAGAGCTCGGTGCTCGCTTCTGCCGGACCGGAGATAATCAGCGGCGTCCTGGCCTCGTCGATCAGGATCGAGTCCACTTCATCGACGATCGCAAAGTTGAGCTGGCGCTGAACCTTGTCGGCTAGCGAGAACGCAAGATTATCGCGCAGGTAGTCGAAACCAAGTTCATTGTTCGTGGCGTACGTGATGTCGGCCGCGTAGGCGGCACGCTTGTCCTCGGGCATTTGGCCGGACTTCGAAACGCCAACGGTCAGACCCAGGAACTCATAGATAGGCCGCATCCAGTCGGCATCACGCTGGGCCAGGTATTCGTTGACCGTCACAATATGGACGCCATCGCCGCTGATTGCGTTGAGGTATGCGGGCAGTGTCGACATGAGTGTCTTGCCCTCGCCGGTGCGCATCTCGGCGATATTGCCGTTGTGCAGCACCATACCGCCGATCAGCTGTACGTCGAACGGCCGCAGGCCGAGAGTCCGAACCGAGGCTTCGCGGGCAACGGCAAAAGCCTCCGCCTGCAGCTCTTCGAGGCTCTCGCCGTCAGCGTAGCGCTGACGAAATTCGTCGGTCTTGGCTCGCAGTTCCGCGTCGCCGAGTGCCTGCAAGCCCTCCTCGAGAGAATTGATCCTCTTGACGACTTTGCCGTATTGGCGCAGCAGGCGCTGGTTGCGGCTGCCGAATATTCGGGTCAGGAAATTGGCCACGCGGGCTCCCCGGTCAAACAAAGGCCGCTATTCTACGGCCAATTGAACGTCAATGTCGCGATTTATGGGCGATTTTGGCGATCACAAGTCCGCGGCAAAACGTGGTCGGCCGGGGCCGCCATCCAGGGCACTGTGCGGGGGTTGAAAACCTACTTCGAGGATTCGCGGATGAACTTGACCGGGTTGACCCGGCGACCGTTGTGCAGCACTTCGAAGTGCAGGTTCGGACCGGTCGCGCGGCCTGTCTCACCCATCAGGGCGACGATCTGGCCTTTCTCGACCTCGTCGCCTACCGCGACGAGATTCTCTGAATTGTGCGCGTAACGGGTCGAGTAACCGTTGCCATGGTTGATTTCGACCATGATGCCGTAGCCGTAACGATCACCTGACCAGGTCACTACGCCGGCCGCGACGGCGACGATCTCGGCGCCGAGCTTGCCTGCGAAGTCAATGCCCGTGTGATTGGCCGGCTTGCCCGTGAACGGGTCGGTGCGCTTGCCGAAATAGGACGACAGCCAACCCGACTTGACGGGGCGGCCTTGCGGATAGACACGCTCGCTCAGATTCTGGTTCATAAGTACAGATTCGAGCACCGCGAGCTGCGCCTCACGATTGTCGAGCTGGTAACCCAGCGATGTCATCAACTCGAGCACTTCCGAAACCGGCACGTTGGAACCCGCGGACATCGGCTCTTCCGGACCACCGAGGGCCGGTTCGGAGTCGAAGTTGAATTCGCCGTCGTCAATGTCGGCCATTTCAGTCAGTCGACGACCGACCGCATCGAGACGAATCATGCGCGCATTCATTTGTGCGATCCGCACCGCGAGCGCGTCAAGCGTGTCTTCGTTGCCCTGGCGAATGGCATTGATCGTGTCGCGCTGTTCGTCGAGCTGCGCGTTCAGGCTGGTGAGTTCGTTCGAGCTTACGCCGGAACCGTTCATTGACGAGTACCAGTGGCCGCCCGCAAACCCGATGGCCATGATGAAGGCAAAGACGGCAACTGCAGCCAGGCCGGCTTTCGGGCCGGACAGACTGACCTGACGGGGTTTACCGAACCCCTTGCCGAAAACTACAACGTTCATCTATGACGCCCCGGGCATTTCATCGTTGTCTCATGGTCTATGTAGCAAGTCGCGGCTCCGTGAAGCGCATAGCCACGGCCGCGTATTCGCGTTCTGTTTAACTTGCTGTCCCTGCTCACTTCGGTAGCCCCGCTGCCCGGCGTATATTCCGTCCGGACCGGTGGTTTTGCGTCCCCGCCTCGCAGCGGGTTTGCCCTTTTCGTGTGCGACAATATGCATAATGTCGGTTTTCATTACAAGGCTGTGGTTCCCAGTCGAGACCCGGTCTCGTCGGCAGAGCGCAAAAGCGCCAACCACGTCACATTTTTATGCCCCAAAACGACCTTAAAAAGCTTCTAAATCCCAATAATGACGGGGAGTTAGCGGATGTTATACGGCGCGCCCGCGAGATGGGCGAACTGACGCACATACTGTGCGATCGCCTGCCCGGCGAGTTCGCCGGTGCCATCGCCGCGGCAAATGTTCGGGACGACGGAAGCCTCGTGGTAATCGCGACCTCGTCGGCCTGGGCGAGCCGCCTGCGCTACGAGACGGACGCACTGCTTGCTGCGGCAAGCGAAGCGGGCAATTGCGTCAGTCGCTGCCGGATCCGGGTTTCGCCAGGCTGACACCGAGTTCCTGCAGACGCGTGCGCACCTCCGGGACGATGTGGCGCGCGAAGCTCGCGGTCACGTGGGTCTTGTCGCGAAATACGGGCACACCGTCCAGCGTGGCCGCCGCGCACAGACCGCCCGGGCACACCACGTCAGAAAGATCCAGGACGTCTACGTTGGCGTGGCCCTGCGCCGCTGCTGAGAGATAGGCGCTGACCTCTTCGGGACGACGATCGTGGCGCGCCTCCTCACACTCGCGTGTACCGTCGATCAGACGAAACGAGAACCGCCATGGGTCCTCCAGGCAACTCGGCCCGTCGAACGAGAGCCGCGGGATCCCGGCGATCAACACGACTTGTTGCGCCTGCGGCGCCAGTCTGGTCAGAACTCGCGCTGTCCCGCCGATCCAGTCATCGGCCGAGAAGTTGTACACGGCCGAACTGCCAATAAAGACCAGATCAGGACCCAACTCCGACACATAGTCGATGACTTTTTCACGCCATTGCGTACAGACGACGTAGTCGCCGCCAGCTTTATCGTAGTACCAGGTTTTGTCCACGATGCCGCAGGCTGACTTGGTCAGCACGACGATCTGCCAGTCTGGCTCAGCAAGCAGACCGGATAGTGTCGGTGACCACTGCGCCCCAATACTGTCGCCAATCAATATGGCCAACTTTGGCCCGGCGGAATTACCAATGGTGCAGGGTACGAGATCGGCGCCGAGATGACCCCGATCGCAGTCACGCGAGGCCGAGTAGACTCGCGGATCGGCATCATTGCGCGGATCGTATGCCGTCGCGCTGGACAGGTCGAGCGGCGCACCAAACACCTGGCGCTCAAGCACGAAATAGGCCGTCGCACAGAGTACGATCGCGGTTGCTGCATGCAAGACCACGTGCCTGGGAATCACCTCCCGGAAGCGTCCCTTCCAGAACGGGTATTCGACAAATCGATAGCTCAGGTCGGCAATTACGAGCGCAACGGCGACCAGAACGGCTGCACCGACCGCGTTGGCGGTCACACCCATCGCGTTGCCGAGCATCAGAAAGGGCCAGTGCCACAGGTAGATGGAATATGACCGGTCGCCAACCCAGACGAATGGCCGGCTGCTGAGCACTGATGACACGCTGTGCCGCGGCATATGCGTGCCGGCCATGATGAGCAAGGCAGCGCCCACCGAAGGGAGCAACGCATACCAGCCGGGATAGACCAGCTCCGGCCCGAGCATCATGCCACTACCAATAACGAGCGCCGCTCCGGCAGCCCCTGCAAGCCAGTGCGATGGACCAGGCGCTGGATTGGAGTTGTGCGGTTCCCTGGCTACGTTCATCGCCGCGTAGACGATAGCGCCGAGCGCAAACTGCCAGATTCGCGACGGCATCATGTAGAAGGCCAGCAATGGCAAGTGCCGCGACAAGTACAGGCTGAGTATGAGGCTTGCGGCCAAAGTGATCACAAAGGCCGCAACGACGGTACGTCCGGCAACCGCGCGGCCCGTGCCATGCGTCTTGAGGCCGGCAAACACCAGAATCAGCCAGGGCCAGATCAGGTAGAACTGCTCTTCGACGCCGAGTGACCATGTGTGCAGGAAGAGGTCTTCGTCCTGCAGCGCTTTGAAGTAGTCGCGCTCTGCGAAGGCGAAAAAGAAATTGCTGATCCAGGCTGCGGCATACGGGAACGACCGGCTCTGCATGCGCATCTCATAGGCGGTGAGCAGCACCACGCTGATCAGCAGGATGACCAGCAACATCGTGAGCATGGCCGGCAATAATCGCCGCAGGCGGCGGGCGAGAAATTCCCTGTAACGGATCGACCCTGACGCGAGTCGTTCTTCCAGCAGCAAACCCGTAATCAGGTAGCCCGACAAGACGAAGAAAACGTCGACACCGATAAACCCGCCGGCGAAACCGGGCACGCCGGCATGCGCCAGAACGACCAGCACAACCGCAATAGCGCGCAGGCCCTGGATATCGGGCCGGAACGTGATGCCAGGTGTGCGCTCTGCCAATGCGCCGTCAGGCGTAGGCGGGTGTGGCGTAGGAAATCGGCGCCTTCTTCGGGTCCTTGAACGTGACCTCTTCGTAACTCGACTCGTCTTCCAGCATCGCGCGCAGCAGCCGATTGTTGAGATCGTGGCCGGACTTGTAGGCCCGCAGCTCACCGATGAGGCTGTGGCCCAGCAGATAGGCATCGCCGATCGCGTCGAGGATCTTGTGGACTACGAATTCGTTGGAATAACGCAGGCCGTCTTCATTGAGAATGCGGTAATCGTCGAGCACGATCGCATTGTCCATACTGCCGCCGAGCGTCAGGTTACGCTCACGCAACGCTTCGACATCGCGCAGGAAACAGAAAGTACGTGCGCGGCTGACTTCTTTGAGGAACGATGTCGACGAAAAGTCGATCGACGCATGTTGACTCAGCTTGTTGAACACCGGGTGATTGAAATACACCTCGAAGTTCACTTTGAATCCGTTGAAAGGCCGCAGCTCGGCCCACTTGTCGCCGTCCTCGACGCGCACCGGCTTTTTGATGCGAATAAACTTCTTGGCCGCATTCTGCTCTTCGATTCCGGCGGATTGCAGCAGAAAAACGAATGGGCCGGCGCTACCGTCCATAATCGGCACTTCGGATGCGGACAAATCGACATGCACGTTGTCGATACCGAGGCCGGCAAGCGCTGACATCAGGTGTTCGACCGTCGCAACCTTGACACCGTCCTTCACCAGCGTGGTCCCGAGCATGGTTTCGCCCACCAGCCGCGGATCGGCAGGCACGTCAACAGGATGATCGAGATCGACGCGGCGGAACGTGATGCCGGCATTTTCGGCCGCCGGGCGCAGGGTCATGTACACCTTTTCGCCCGAGTGCAGCCCGACGCCGGTTGCCCGGATCGCGGTTTTGAGAGTCCGTTGTCTCAGCATGTCGCGCGCAAGATTAGCATAGACGAAAAAAAATCTACAAGAATTAGATGCTTAGCGCACCGGTGTCAGGCCCAGTCGAGAAGTTGGCAGCGGTGGGATGGAAGGGGGCCGGCCCGGGCAGTCCCGGGCCGGCAAAGCGGAGTCGTCGCCCGCCGATGAGTGAGTAGCACTGCGGGCGGTCACCTTCCGTCAGGCCGCTAGCGCATATCCATGGGCGGCACGGCAGCGGACGTCCATGCCCTAGTCAGCCTGGCGCCGCAGGAATGCCGGAATGTCCAACAGCTCTTCCTGCAGGCCGGCTTCCTCGATGCCGTCACCCACGGCGCGCTTGCGCTGCACCGTCGGCTTGTCCAGCGTGTGGTAGTTCGGTTCGGCCTGGGCCTGCGTCCGACGCACTATGCGCATCGGCGACTCGGCACTCGCGGCTTGCTGGCCAAGACCGGTGGCAACGACCGTGACGCGAATTCTGTCGGTCATTTCCGGATCGATGACCGTACCGACGACAACGGTGGCGTCATCCGAGGCAAACTCTTTGACGGTCGCGCCGACTTCCTGGAACTCGCCGATCGACAAGTCCATGCCTGCGGTGACGTTGACCAGTATGCCGTTGGCGCCAGCCAGATTGATATCCTCGAGCAGCGGGCTCGAGACGGCAGACTCGGCGGCCTCGCGCGCGCGGTCCTCGCCTTGCGATACACCGGTGCCCATCATCGCCATGCCCATTTCGGACATCACGGTCCGCACATCGGCGAAGTCGACGTTAATCAGGCCCGGACGGGTGATCAGCTCGGCGATACCTTGAACAGCACCCTGCAGGACCTGGTTGGCTGAGCGGAATGCATCGAGCAGCGTCGTTTCGCCACCCAACACTGTCAGGAGCTTTTCATTCGGAATGGTGATCAGCGAGTCGACGTATTTGCCCAGTTCACCGATACCGTGATCCGCGATCTGCATGCGTTTGCCACCTTCCATGAGGAAGGGTTTGGTGACGACGGCCACAGTCAGTATCCCAAGTTCCTTGGCAACCTGCGCGACGACAGGTGCGGCGCCGGTGCCGGTGCCACCGCCCATGCCAGCCGTAATGAACAGCATGTCGGCGCCTTCGATGACCTCGTGAATCCGGTCGCGGTCTTCCATCGCGGCCTGGCGGCCGATGTCGGGATCGGAACCCGCACCGAGACCCTTGGTGATGTTGCAACCGATCTGCAGCGACGTCCGCGCTCGCGTGCTCTTCAGTGCCTGCGAATCGGTATTCGCACAAATGAAGTCGACGCCCTCGATACCGGTGTCGACCATGTGTCCGACGGCGTTGCCGCCACCGCCGCCGACGCCGATGACCTTGATCACCGCGCTCGAGCTATGGGCATCCATTAATTCAAACATTGAGTCTTCCTCCGCTTCTTTGCTT
>JAAUYD010182700.1_pt1 | contig 11366 bp, 11 predicted proteins | sample 7278101 | NCBI WGS metagenome assembly JAAUYD01 (sample SAMN14350128, study PRJNA611818) | marine sediment metagenome | isolation source: surface marine sediment (0.6m) | place: French Polynesia: Moorea | collected 2018-08 | reverse complement strand
GCCCGAGTAGTCGAACTCGCAGGCCTGTCCGATCACGATCGGACCCGACCCGATCACCAGGATGGTCTTGATGTCTTCTCTCTTCGGCACGTCAGTTCTTCCTTCGGTTCGGCGATTCGGCGGTTCGGCGAGTCGGACCCCGGGCGGGGCGAGTCGAGCCCCGGCCGGCGAGTCGATCAGGCGGCGTCTTCCTTCGCGATCGCGGCGCCCGAGATCGGATCGCCGGCCACGCTGCGCTCCACCATGCGGCGGAAGCGGCGGAAGAAGTACGCCGCGTCGTGCGGGCCGGGCGAGGCCTCGGGGTGGTACTGCACCGAGAAGATCGGCTTCTCGGCGTGCGCCAGGCCCTCGACGGTGCCGTCGTTCAGGTTCACGTGGGTGATCTCGACGGGCTCGCCGGCGTCGCGGAGCGACTGGGCGTCGACGGCGTAGCCGTGGTTCTCGGCGCAGATCGCGACCTTGCCGGTGGCGAGATCCTGGCCGGGCTGATTGCCGCCGTGGTGGCCGAACTTCAGCTTGTTCGTCTTGCCGCCGAGCGAGAGCCCGAGGATCTGGTGCCCGAGACAGATGCCGAAGAGCGGCTTGCTCGAGGCGAGCTCGCGCACGATCGGCTGCACCCCCTGCACGGCGGCCGGGTCACCGGGGCCGTTCGAGAGGAAGATCGCGTCGGGCTCGCGCGCGAGCGCTTCGGCGGCCGGCGTGGTGGCGGGCACCACCGTGACGTCGAAGCCCTCGTCGACCAGCATGCGCAGGATGTTGCGCTTCACGCCGAAGTCGTAGGCGACGAGCTTGAGCTTGCGGTCGGGCCGGGGGTCGCGGGGCACCTGACCATCGATGCCCTCCCAGCGACCGTCGGTCCAGTCGTAGGGCGCCTGGCACGTCACGTCGGCGACGAGGTCGCGCCCGTCGAGGCCCGGCGCGCTGCGGGCCCGCTCGACGAGCTCTTCTTCGCCCTGCACGGCCGGGTCGGTCGAGATGACGCCCACCTGCGCACCACCGGTGCGGATGCGCCGCACCAGCGCCCGCGTGTCGATGCCCGCGAGCCCGGGCACGCCCGCGTCGCGCATGCGCGCCGAGAGACCGCCCTCGGCGCGGTAGTTCGAGTGCACCTCGAAGAGCTCCTTCACGACGAAGCCCGAGAGGTAGGGCGCGAGGCTCTCCTCGTCCTCGGCGTTCACGCCGACGTTGCCGATCTGCGTGTAGGTCATCGTCACGATCTGCCCGGCGTACGAGGGATCGGTGAGGATCTCCTGGTAGCCCGTCATGCTCGTGTTGAAGACGACCTCGCCGTCCTGCACCGTCTCGGCGCCGAACGCCTGGCCGCGATAGACCGTGCCGTCGGCCAGCGCGAGCGCAGCCGGTCGGCCCGGATGGCGGATGCCGACCCGCCCCTCGTGCTCGGGGGCGTCGATTGCGGGGTTGCGGCTCACCTTGCTTCTCCTTCATCGCTTCCGGGTGTGACGTCGTGGACGCGGCGTCCCGCCACCCACACCGTGCGCACCCGGCCTTGCATCTCGTGCCCCGCCCAGGGCGAGTTGCGGCTCTTCGAGGCGCCGACGACGGGGTCGTAGCGCCACCGCTCGTCGGGATCGACCAGCACCACGTCCGCGACCGCACCCGCCGCGAGACCCCCGCCTTCGATGCCGAGGATCGCGGCCGGGGCCGTCGAGAGGCGCCGCACCAGCTCGAGGGGCGAGAGCTCGCCGGTGCGCACGAGGTCGAGGCAAACCGGCAGCGCCGTCTCGAAGCCGGTCACGCCGAAGGGCGCGGCCGTGAACTCGACGTCCTTCTCGTGCTCGGCGTGGGGCGCGTGATCGGTGGCGATGGCGTCGATGACGCCGTCGACCAGGCCGGCGCGCAGGGCCGCGACGTCCTCGGCCGTGCGCAGCGGCGGCGCCATCTTGAAGTTCGTGTCGTAGCCCGCGGTGGCCTCGTCCGTCAGCGTCAGGTGGTGCGGGGTCGCCTCGGCCGTCACGGCGAGGCCCGCCTCGCGCGCCTCGCGGATCAGCTGCACCGAGCCGCCCGCCGAGACGTGGGCGATGTGCAGGCGCGCGCCGGTGAGCGCCGCGAGCCGCAGGTCGCGCGCGACCATGATCTCCTCGGCCTCGACGGGGTTGCCCGGAAGGCCGATCACGGTCGAGACCCGGCCCTCGTTCACGACGCCCTCGCCCCGCAGACCACAGTCTTCGGCGTGCACGATGACGGGCTTGTCGACGAGGCGCGAGTACTCGAGCACCGAGCGCATGACCGACGCGTTCATGATCGTCGCGCCGTCGTCGCTGAACGCGACCGCGCCGGCCTCGACCAGCGCGGCCATCTCGGTCATGACCTCGCCCTCGAGCCCCCGGGTCGCCGCGGCGATCGGGTGCACGCGCGCCGGCGAATCCTTGGACGCGCGATCGAGGATGTACTTGGTCACCGAGGGGTCGTCGTTGACCGGGTGCGTGTTGGCCATGCAGGCGATCGCGGTGAAGCCGCCGGCCACGGCGGCGCGGCCGCCCGAGGCGAGATCCTCCTTGTACTCCTCGCCGGGCTCGCGCAGGTGCGTGTGCATGTCGACGAAGCCGGGCGCGACCCAGAGCCCCGACGCGTCGATCACGTCGGCGCCGTCGTCGGAGAGGCCCTGCCCCACCGCGACGATCGCCTCGCCCTCGATCAGCACGTCGAGCACGTCGTCGATGCCGGCCTTCGGGTCGAGCACCCGGCCACCGCGAATGAGCGTCTTCGCCATGGCTATTCGACTCCTTCGCGTCGGCGGCCCGCGATCAGGTAGAGCAGCGCCATGCGCAGGGCCACGCCGTTGCGCACCTGGTCGAGGATCACGCTGGGCTTCTGGTCGGTGAGCTCGTGGCTCAGCTCGACGCCGCGGTTCACGGGCCCGGGATGCATCACGATCGCGTCGGGTCGCGCGAACCTGAGCTTCTCGCGGTCGATGCCGAACGTCGCCGAGTACTCGCGCACGCTGGGGAAGCACGCGCCCTCGAGCCGCTCGTTCTGGATGCGCAGCGCCATCACGACGTCGACGCCGTCGAGGGCCTCGCGCAGCCGCGTGTAGGCCTTCACGCCGAGCGACTCGACGTAGGGCGGCAGCATGGTCGGCGGGCCACAGACCCGCACCTCGGCGCCGAGCTTCGTGAAGCCGTAGATGTTCGACCGCGCGACGCGCGAGTGCGCGATGTCGCCGATGATCGCGACCGTCAGCCCCTCGATGCGCTGCTTCGCCTGCAGCACCGTCAGCATGTCGAGCAGGGCCTGGGAGGGATGCTCGTGGGCGCCGTCGCCGGCGTTGATCACGGGGCACTCGAGCACGTCGGCGATGCGCTGGGGCACGCCGGCGACCTTGTGGCGCACGACCACCGCGTCGGGATCCATCGCGTCGAGCGTGCGCGCGGTGTCGAGGAGGCTCTCGGCCTTGGTCAGGCTCGAGCTCGAGGCCGAGAAGTTGACGACGTCGGCGGCGAGGCGCTTGCCGGCGATCTCGAAGCTCGCCAGCGTCCGCGACGAGGGCACGAAGAAGAGGAACACGATGTTGCGCCCGCGCAGGGTCGGCACCTTCTTGACCTCGCGGGTCCCGATCTCCTGCATCCGCTCGGCGGTCTCGAGGATCAGCTCGATGTCCTCGCGCGCGAGATCCTCGATCCCCAGCAGGTCCTGTCCGATCATCGCCCCCCCTCCGGCAGCTCGGCCTCGGTGCGCGGGAAGGTCTCGATCACGACCTCGAGCGCCTCCGCCCCCTCCAGCTCCACCTCGTCGCCACCCCCCGCCCGCAGCCGCACCTTGTCGCCGGGCTGGGTCGGGATGTTCTTGCCGACGTAGTCGATCTTGATGGGCAGCTCGCGGTGCCCGCGGTCGACGAGCGCCACGACGCGCACGGCCTTCGGGCGGCCGAAGTCCATGAGCGCATCCATGGCGGCGCGGATCGTGCGACCGGTGTTCACGACGTCTTCGACGAGCACCACGACGCGATCGTCGACGGTCGAGGGCATCTCGGTGCGGCGCAGCCGCGGCCGGGTGCCCCGCGTCGTCAGGTCGTCGCGGTAGAGGGTCGTGTCGAGGATGCCCACGGGCAGGTCGGCGTCGGCGACCTGCGCGAGGTTCTTCACCAGGATGCGGCCCAGCGGGACGCCGCCGTTCGGGATCGCCACGAGGTAGAGATCGGAGAGCTCGTCGCCGGTCTCGACGATCTCGTGCGCGATGCGCATCAACGCGCGGCGGATCGCGACGTCGTCGAGCACGACGCGCGTGCGCGCGGGCGGGCGGGCCTCTTCGGGCCGCAAGCTGGGGGGCGTCGGGCTCGTCACCAGTCACCTTTATCCGTCTCTCTGGACGGACTTAAAAGGTTCTGCGCGGGCGGACTCTAACGCGGATCGAGGCCACCCAACAGGGGCGCAACGAGTGTGAGTGCCCGGCGAGGGGCGGAAGGGGACGCAGAAATGCGCTGCTCCGCGCCGATTCGGGCCCGATGCGGGCGGCGCGCGGGCCGGCGGGGCGCATGCTCCCGCCGGCAACGGGGAATGGGCGGCGGTCGCGGCGCCCCCCGAGGCGGCGCCCTGCCCGGCCGCCACACGGGGCGCGGGCCCCAGCCCTAGGAGGTCGAGGCCTCGTCGCAGCGCACGCGCGAGAAGGTCCTGTCCCAGCGCTTCTCGGCGGTGAGCCAGTTCCACGGGTTGAGGAACTGGATGGCGCTGCCGTTCACGTCCCAGGACCAGTAGAGGAAGAACGCCGGGCCCTTCATCTCCTCGAGCCGCACCGTGCCCCAGACGCGGCTGTCGTTCGACCAGTCGCGGTTGTCGCCCATCATGAAGTAGCGGCCCTCGGGCACGACGAGCGTGCGCGGCGGGGCGCCGCCGACACCCGGGACGGGGTCGTCGAGTACGTCGTGGACGCAACCGTTCAACGACTCTCGATACCAGCTGAGCGTGCGGCCGTGGGCGTCGACGAAGGTCTCGCCCGAGTCGGCCCAGCTCATCTCCTCGCCGTTCACGAAGACGCGGCCGTTCACCACCGAGAGCTCGTCGCCCGGCAGCCCCACGATGCGCTTCACGAAGTCGTCCTGGGGCAGCTCGGGGCGCTCGTCGGCGGGGAAGATGCCCGAGTCGATCCCGCCCGGTCCGCGCGCGACCTCGAACACCACGATGTCGCCGCGCTCGGGCTCGCGCAGCCCGGGCAGGCGGATGTCGGTGAACGGGATGCGCGGCCCGTACACGAACTTGTTCACGAAGAGGTGATCGCCGATCAGCAACGTGGGCAGCATCGAGCCCGACGGGATCCGGAAGGGCTCGACGACGAAGGCGCGGATGCCCAGCGCGATCAGGATCGCGAGCCCGAGGGTCCAGGCCTGCTCCCAGATCGCGGCAGCGCGGGTCTGCCCCTCCTCCTCGGTGCCCTGCCCGTCCGAGTCGCCGTTCAGTGTGGGATCGTCCGTGGACGCGCTCATTCGTCCCCCAGCTTGAGTGCGGCGAGGAAGGCCTCCTGGGGGATCTCGACGGACCCCACCATCTTCATGCGCTTCTTGCCGGCCTTCTGCTTCTCGAGGAGCTTCCGCTTTCGGGTGATGTCGCCGCCGTAGCACCTCGCGATGACGTTCTTGCGCAGCGCCCGCACCGTGGTGCGCGCGATGATGCGCGAGCCCACCGCCGCCTGGATCGCCACGGGGAACTGCTGCCGCGGGATGTAGTCCTTCAGCTTGCGGGCGAGCTCGGCGCCCCGGTACTGGGCCTTGTCCTTGTGCACGATGAGTGAGAGTGCGTCGACGCTGTCTCCGTTCACCAGGACGTCGAGCTTCACCAGGGCGCTCGGCCGATACCCCGTCAGGTCGTAGTCGAAGCTGCCGTAGCCGCGCGTGGCGCTCTTCAGGCGGTCGTGGAAGTCGGTCACGATCTCGTTCAGCGGCAGCTCGTACACGATCTGCACGCGGTCGCCGTGGGTGATCATGTTCTTCTGGGTGCCCCGGCGATCCTGGCAGAGCGCGATCACGGCGCCGACGTACTCGCTCGGCACGTGGATGGTGGCCTCGATGACCGGCTCCTCGATCCGCTCGGTGTCCTGGGGCTCGGGCAGCGCCGCCGGGCTCTCGATCTCGAACGGCTCGCCGTCCTTGGGCACGACGCGGTAGCGCACGGTGGGCGCCGTCGTGATCAGGTTCAGGTCGTACTCGCGCTCGAGGCGCTCCTGGATGATCTCGGCGTGCAGGAAGCCGAGGAAGCCGCAGCGGTAGCCGAAGCCGAGCGCCGCGCTCGTCTCGGGCTCGTAGTCGAAGCTCGAGTCGTTGAGCTTGAGCTTCTCGAGCGCCGCCTTGAGGTCTTCGTAGTCCTCGGCGTCCACGGGGTAGAGCCCCGAGAACACCATCGGCTTGACCTCCTGGAAGCCCTCGAGCGGCTCATCGGCCGGGTTCTCGACCGTGGTCACGGTGTCGCCGATGTGCACGTCCGCGAGGCTCTTCACGCCGGCCACGACCATGCCCACCTCGCCCACCGACATGCTCTTCACCTTGCGCGGCGTGGGATCGATGACCGAGAGCTGGGTGATGTCGTACTCGCCGCCGCTCACCATGAAGCGCACCTTGTCGCCCTTGCGCAGCGTGCCGTCGACCACGCGCACGAGCATCACGGCGCCGACGTAGGTGTCGAACCAGCTGTCGAAGACGAGCGCACGGGGCGGCGCCTCGGGGTCGCCCTCGGGCGGCGGCACCTTGTCGACGATCGCCTGGAGCAGCGCCTCGATGCCCTGGCCCGTCTTCGCCGACACCGGCACGACGTCGAGCGCGTCGAGGCCGACCACGTCCTCGACCTCCTGGGCCACGCGATCGGGGTCGGCCGAGGGCAGATCGATCTTGTTGATGACGGGGACGATCTCGAGGTTGGCGTCGACCGCGAGGTAGGCGTTCGCGAGCGTCTGCGCCTCGATGCCCTGGGCCGCGTCGACGACCAGCAGCGCGCCTTCGCAGGCCGAGAGCGCGCGCGACACCTCGTACGAGAAGTCGACGTGGCCGGGCGTGTCGATCAGGTTGAGGATGTACGTCTCGCCATCGGCGGCCGTGAAGTTCATCCGCGCGGTCTGCGCCTTGATCGTGATACCGCGCTCCCGCTCGAGCTCCATGTTGTCGAGGAACTGATCCTTCTGCTCGCGCTCGCTGAGCGAGCCCGTCACCTCGAGCAGCCGATCGGCGATCGTGCTCTTGCCGTGGTCGATGTGCGCCACGATGCAGAAGTTGCGGATCTTCGAGGTGTCCACCGCGGGCATCAGACCCGTGCCTCCAGTGATGTGCCAGCGCCGGGCACCCCGCCCTCGCCCTCGATGTACAAGCCCCGGGACATCAGGCCCGTGCCTCCAGCAGCGCCGCCCCGTCGGGTGACGCGAGATAGTCGTCCAGCCCCTGCTCCCACGCCGGGAGCGTCACGCCGAGCGCGCCGGCCCGGCGCGTGTCGAGCACCGAGAAGGCGGGTCGTGCGGCCGGGAGATCGAGGCTCGCGGTCTCCGTGCGGTCGATCTCCAGATCGTCGTGGCCCGTGCGGTCGAGGATGCGCCGCGCGAAGCCCCACCAGGTCGTCGAGCCGCCCCCGCTCAGATGGTAGAGCCCGCGAACGGGTTCATCGCCGTCGCCGGCCGCTTCGCCCTCGAGGGCACGCTCGGCCAGCGCGACGAGGCCGGCCGCGAGGTGGTCGGCGTACGTCGGCGAGCCGACCTGGTCGTCGACGACGGAGAGCGGCCCTTCGGCCTCCCCCGTGCGGCGCTTGCGCGCCTGCTCGAGGATCGCCCCGACGAAGTTCCGCCCCGGCCCGAACACCCAGCTCGTCCGCACGACGATCGCCCGCGGTGACGCCTCGAGCGCGCCCCGCTCGCCAGCGAGCTTGGTGCGCCCGTAGGCGTTCACCGGGCCGGTCTCGGCCTGCTCCGCGTAGGGCGCGCGGGCGTCTCCAGAGAAGACGTAGTCGGTCGACACGTGCACGAGGAGGACTCCCCTCTCCTCGCAGCGCTGCGCCAGCCTGGCGACGCCCGCTGCGTTGATCTCGTGGGCGAGCGGCTCCTCCTGCTCGCACCGATCGACGGCGGTGTACGCCGCCGCGTTGAAGACGACCTCGGCCCCGAGGCCCCGCCCTTCGTCGAAGAGCCGCTCGACGTGCCCTGCGTGGCCCAGGTCGCACTCGGCGTGCCCCGGGGCGAACAGGAGCTCGTGCTCCGGCGCCGCCTCGAGGCGCCGCGAGAGGCATCGGCCCAGCTGGCCGCCGCTTCCCGTCACGACACAGCGCATCCCGAGACTCCTGAACCGACGTGCGCCCGCGCTCAGCTCTCGCGGACGCGCAGGATCCAGGTCGGCAGCCCCTCGTCGTCCTCGAGGCGCTTCGCCAGCCCTTCGGCGCGCTCGCGCGCAGCGACCGGACCGACGCGCACGCGGAAGCGGCCGTCGTCGGAGTTCGTCAGCACCTCGACCGCGTAGCCCTTGCCGCGCAGCGTCTCGGCGACCTCGCGGGCCGAGTCGCGGCTCTCGTACGCCCCGACCTGGATCAGGAAGCGGGGACCGGCAGAAGGCGCCGGACGCGGCGTGGTCGGCGCGACAGCGGCCTCGGTCGGTGCAGTCGGCTCGTCGAGGACCGACGCGGCCTGCGCCGGCGGCTCGTCGAGAAGCGAGCGCGGCGCCGCGCCCACCGGCGCGAGGTCGCCTTCGTCGCCGCGCGGGCGCAGATCGGACCGCGTGGCCGGCGGCGCAGCCGGGCCACCCGCGGCCCACTCGATCTCGGTGTCGCGCCCCGCCATGTGGCCGACGAGCAGCTCGGGCTCCTCGGACACGACGCCCGCCACGAGCCCCACCAGGAAGCCCGCGGCGATCCACACCGTGACGCCCAGGATCGTGAAGATCAGGCGCGACTCGGTGGATCGCTTGCGTGTGGAGGACTCGCGCGTCATCGGCTCGATCGCCCGTAGTTGAAGGACTCGCGCGTCATCCGCTCTGCCGCCCGTATGTGGAGGACTCGCGCGTCATCGGCTCTGCCGTCTCCGTCTTCTCAGCTGCGGGCGGGAGAGGCGTGCCCGCCTCCGCCGGCGCTCCCGCGCCGGAATCGGATCAGCACCTCACCCGGCCGAGCCAGGTCGAGATCCTCTCGAATCGCCCGCTCGATGGCCCAGGGGTGGGTGCGGAGCTCTTCGATCTGCCGCCGGAGCGAGACCGTCTCCGCCTCGAGCCGGCGAATGCGCGCATCGGACTGCGCGAGCTCCGAACGCAGCCTGAGCCACGTCCCGACGCCCGAATCGCGGTCCACGACCACGAGCGTCGCGGCGCACACCGCGAGCCCCAGCACCAGCAGCGACGATCTCAATCCACCCCCCGTGGACCCGGATGGAAGGGCTCTCGCCCCTCTCCGGCCGGGGAGCGTACCGAATCGTGCGGGGAGCGCCCCCCGAGCGGCCACTCGAGGCGTCGGATCGGCCCGAGAGCCCCGTGGGGCATGCGCAGCGTACGTGTGATCAGGGCGCTGCGAGCAGGCGCTCGACCCGCGCCACGTAGCCGGGCTCGTCCCAGGGCTTCGGCCCGACGTAGCGCTCGACGATCGTGCCCTCGCGGTCGAGCAGCAGCGACTCGGGGTAGCCCATGGTCTGGTAGGTGCGGGACGTCGCCTGGTCGGTATCGAGCAGCACCGGGAAGCTGAGCCCCATGCGCCGCACGAAGCCCTCGACGTCGGTCCCTGCGTCGTCGACCGAGATCGCCACCAGCTCGAAGCCGCGGTCGCGGGTGGCCTGGTAGAGCCGCTCCATGGCCGGCATCTCGTCTTCGCAGGGCTTGCACCAGGTGGCCCAGAAGTTGACGAGCACCACCCGACCCTCGAGGTCGGCCAGCGCCATCCGCTCGGCCGAGCCCAGGCGCGGCAGCTCGAACGCGGGCGCAGGGTCGCCACGCCGCAGCGGCGCGGGGCCGCTCTCGCCGAAGTGGATCAGGGCCCCCGCCATCGCGACGATCGCGAGGGCCAGCAGCCAGCCGCTGCCGCCGAGACCGCCCTGGCCCTGCCCTTCGGCCGCCGCCTCTGCCTCTTCACCCGCCATCGGGCAGCGGGCTACTCGGCGTCGGCGCGGTCGACGAGCTCGATGATCGACATCGGCGCCGCGTCACCGACGCGGTGGCCGACCTTGATCACGCGGGTGTAGCCGCCCGGCCGATCCCGGTAGCGATCCGCCAGCTCGTCGAAGAGCTTCTGGGTCACGTCCTTGCTGCGGATGTACGCCGCCGCCTGGCGCCGGGCGTGCAGGTCGCCGCGCTTGCCGAGCGTGATCATCCGCTCGGCCACGCCGCGCAGCTCCTTCGCCTTGGCGTGGGTCGTCTCGATCCGCTCGTGCTCCAGGAGCGAGGTGACCATGTTGCGGAACATGGCCTTCCTGTGGCTCTGGTCTCGTCCGAGCTTTCTTCCGCTCTTGCCGTGTCGCATGTCAGGCCTCGCGCTGCTCGCGCAGCTTCTCGAGATCCTTGCGCGAGGGCAGGTTCTCGATGGTCGAGCCGAGCGCGAGTCCCATGGAGGCGAGCACCTCCTTGATCTCGTTGAGGGACTTCCGCCCGAAGTTCTTGGTCTTGAGCATCTCGGCCTCGGTGCGCTGCACCAGCTCGCCGATGAACCGGATGTTCGCGTTCTGGAGGCAGTTCGCCGACCGGACCGAGAGCTCGAGCTCGTCGACGCTCTTGTAGAGGTTCGGGTTGAGCGGCTCGGGCTCCTCCTCCATCGCGGGCACCGACTCGGGCTCCTCGATGAAGTTGATGAAGATCGTCATCTGCTCCTTGACGATCTTCGCCGCGAACGCGAGCGCGTCGACGGGATCGACGGTGCCGTCGGTCCAGATCTCCATCGTGAGCTTGTCGAAGTCGGTCTCGCGGCCCACGCGCGCCGGCGTCACGGTGTAGTTCACCCGGCGGATCGGCGAGAACACGGAGTCGATCGGGATCGTCCCGATCGGCATCTCCTCGCCCTTGTTCTTGTCGGCGAGCACGTAGCCCTTGCCGTGGCCGACGGTGGCCTCGAGCTCGAACTCGGCGTCGGGCGACATCGTGCAGATCTTGTGGTCGCCGTTCACGACCTCGACCGTCTGATCGTCGCTCACGAAGTCGCGCGCGAAGACCTCACCCTCACCGTTCTTGCGAATGGTGATGCTCTTGGGCCCCTCGGCGTGCATCTGCAGACGCACCTCCTTGAGGTTCAGCACGACCTCGCTGACGTCCTCCATGACGCCGGGGATCGTCGAGAACTCGTGGAGCACGTTCGCGACGCGGATCTGGGTGATCGCGGCGCCCTGGAGCGACGAGATCAGCACGCGGCGCAGCGCGTTGCCGAGCGTCGTACCGAAGCCACGCTCGAGCGGCTCGCACGAGAACTTGCCGTACGAGCTCG
>JAAUYD010087901.1_pt1 | contig 11366 bp, 12 predicted proteins | sample 7278101 | NCBI WGS metagenome assembly JAAUYD01 (sample SAMN14350128, study PRJNA611818) | marine sediment metagenome | isolation source: surface marine sediment (0.6m) | place: French Polynesia: Moorea | collected 2018-08 | reverse complement strand
CTCCATAAGATAAGTATCAACTGTTACACAACAACTGCTAAAATCCCATGACCGATCCGAATTGATACACCATCACTGCCAAAATAAATGCCAGGACCGTATTAAACATTATTGAGAAGGCACCCCATTTCCAAGACCCCGATTCACGCATGATGCACACCACCGTAACGAAACAGGGGGCGTAAAAAATCGTGAAAATGATCAGGGCGACCGCCGTCAACGGGCGCCAACCCGATGCGGTGGCCAGGGTGGTTGACAATGTTTCGTCTTCTTCCGGATTGATTTCACCGAGTGAATAGGCCGTACCCAGGGTCGATACGATCACTTCCTTGGCGGCAAAACCACCAACCAGGGCAATATTGGTGCGCCAATCAAATCCGGCCCATTGACTAACCGCTTCCAAAGCGATGCCAATTCGTCCGGCCATGGAATTTTTAAGGGCTGATTCGGCCTCCTGCTGATTAATAGTGGCCAATTGATCCTTTAGCGCCATTGCCTCGTCGGACAAGATCGTTTTTTCTGAATTTTCAATTGCCGCTGCAATTTCCGGTGTCACGGATACCATGATCTGCGATCGGGCCTGGTCAAAAGCCTGCCGTTTTTGTTCAGATAATCCCGGAAAAGTCATCATCGCCCATAAGATCACCGATATCGCAAGAATGACCGTTCCGGCTTTTTTAATATATTGCCACGCGCGCTCCCAGGTATGGATCATGAGTCCTTTGAATGTAGGCAAGCGATAGGGGGGTAGTTCCATAACAAATGGTGTACTGGCACCCTGAATGACGGTCGTTCTTAAAAACTTGGCCGATAACAATGCTCCGCCCCAAGCGATCAAGGTAATGATCAACATCATGGTCGCTTCATTTCCGGTAAAAAATGCGGCTACCAATAAAGCGAATACAGGTAGTTTAGCGCCACAATTCATGAAAGGCACCGTGAGTAGGGTCGCCAACCGTTCTTTACGGGATTTCAACGTACGGGTGGCCATTACACCCGGCACGGCACATCCGCCGGCTATTCCTCCAGAGACGATAAAAGCCATTACTGAGCTGCCGTGAAGCCCGAACATGCGAAAAACGCGGTCAAGCATGTAGGCCATTCGGGCCATATAACCAGAGTCTTCTAAAAATGCGATGCCCAAAAACATAAACATGATAAGTGGTACAAAGCCCAATACACCGCCAACACCATCAATAATTCCGCTGATAATCAAAGATTTCAACAGCCCTTCGGGCAAAATTCGGTCAACCGCACTGCTTAGCCAACCAAAAACACTTTCCAGCCACCCAACGGGTAGTTCACTATAGGTGAATGTAAAATGGTAAAGCCCGAAAACCACCGCGAACATGATCAGCGGCCCGGCCAGACGATTGGTCAACACCTTATCGATTTTGTCGGAGATATAAAGACGATTGGGATCTTTGCTATGAGTAATGACATTGTCTTTAAGAAGGGATTTTATGAAACCGTACCGTTGATCGGCGATTACCGCCTCGGGATAGGTATCAAGGGTGTCTTCGAGGTGGTGGGCCACTTTTGTGACGATGGCGTCCAACCGGCGCGACAGCTCTTTGTTTTGCTGTTGTCCCAGCTCGCGAATCTGCTCGTCATTTTCCATATATTTCAAGGCCACCCAGCGCGCCGGGTAACGATCAGACATCAGGTTGGCTGATTGCACCAACGCTTCCATTTCGTTTAAAGCCGGGTCAATATCCTTGCCGTAAGAGATGGTTAGAGGGCGAATTTCGATATCGCCTTTGATTATCCCATCCGCCGAGGTAATCAACTTCTCCTTGCCCTTACCGCTGCGGGCCACTGTTGAAACGATGGGAATCCCCAGTGATTGCGATAGCATGTCGATATTAATGGAAATGCCCCTGGACTCGGCCACATCAACCATGTTCAGGGCCAAGCACACCGGAACCCCCAACTCCATGAACTGCAGCGTTAGATATAGATTGCGTTCCAAATTGGAGGCATCCACGATATCAATGACCACCTGGGGCTTTTCCTGCACTAAAAAATCACGTGTGACGACCTCCTCCAGAGAATAGGCCGTCAGGGAGTATGTACCGGGGAGATCCACCACCTTGAACTTATTGCCGTTTAAAATGGTGGTACCCTCTTTTTTTTCGACAGTCACACCCGGATAATTACCCACATGCTGACGCGCTCCAGTTAGTGCATTAAACAGCGTGGTTTTACCGGAGTTAGGATTTCCGGCAAGGGCGATGGTGGCGTACATATTATTCATTTACCTCAACGACGATATAATCGGCTTCACTGTTTCTAAGTGTCAGGGTAAACCCCATGACCCGCAACGATACCGGATCGTATAGGGGTGCATGCCCTTGAATTTTGATTTCCGCACCAGGCACCAACCCCATATCCCTGATCCGGCGTCCCAGTTCACCGGTAGCCTTTACGGCTGAAATCACACCGGATTGATTTTTTTTCATATTCCTCATGGGTAATTTCAACATCAAATGCTCCTGTTCGATTTAAATACAATCCAAAAGTTAGGTAAGCCAAATTTTATAAGATGTCAATAAAAATGTATTCAAACCAAAAATAAATATATTTTGACTTATAAACTTAGGCTTGCTAATAGATAGCATGATCTCATCATCAAATTGTTCTTGGATAGCGTCCCAAAAGTGACGAAAGGAATATAGATGGCGACCGCATCGGATCTATCAGAAAGCATGGAAAATTACCTGGAAGTGATCTTGGCCCTGGAAAATGAAACCAAAGTGGCCCGTGCCAAAGATATTGCGGAAAAGCTGCAGGTGCAAAGAGGATCTGTGACAGGTGCCTTGAAAAGCCTGGGTGAAAAGGGACTGATCAACTACGAACCCTACAGTTTCATTACCCTGACCCCCAGGGGCAAACAGATCGCCACGGAAATCACCAACCGACACCATGTATTAAAAGATTTTTTACTCAATGTTTTGCAAATCGATGCGAAAACTGCCGAAGACAACGCTTGCCGAATGGAACATGCCATTGATAAAAAAACCATCGAAAGACTCGTATTATTCATAGAATATATTCACGTCTGCCCAAGAGCCGGCAAAGACTGGTTAAAATCGTTCATCAACTACTGTAGAAAAGATGAAAGCCAACGGGCCGAGTGCGGTCAGTGTATCGATGACCTGAAGTCTTTAAATGCATGTAAATCCAATTGAACGCCAATACCGTATTCGCTCGTTTTTGCTCATGCGATACTAACGAAAATCCAACAATAAAATGATCAAATAGGAGAATCAAAATGACGACCTGAAAAAAGCTTAAAGCCGAAAGGGAGGAATTATTGCTTCGGCGAAAAGCGCATATGGTACACATTTCCAATTCAAAGAGAGGGAAAAAATGACCGGCCTGGAGTCAGGCTTAACCATTCTCGGCACCTCCAATGGGGTGGATCTCCTCCGCCACGGGCCGACTGCTAACTACCTGCCTGGGAACGGCCTGTATTACCTATTTAACACCTTTAACGCCCGCCTAAATCCAGTTTATTCTATTGCATATATGAAATCTATTTATAATGTTTGCAACAATTTATAAAAATAGACTTGCCAATGAAATCCGACTCAATTTTCACTTGACTTATCATATCAAAATGGTAGGTTTATATCCTATTAATTTTGTATGATTCACGTGTTGCCCAAGTTGTTCCAGAATCAAAAACCGTTCACCAATCAATTTGGATCAAGGAAGAGGCCCATGGCAGGGAAAAAAAGATTGATACCGCGGGCAGGGGTCGCCCTTACCGCTATATTCATTGGTATAATGATTTGCCTGTTTCATCTCAACACCCAGGCCGGTGATCCAAATATACGGCCGGACATTGTTCTGATCGATTTGCCGCCTGTCCCGGATGGTGAGCAGATGCCTGCCGTCCCTTTTCTTCACGATCTCCATTCCGCAGCCCTTGAAAATCCAAATGATTGCAGCACATGCCACCCCAAAACAAATGAAAGCTTCATCTTTAAATTCAAACGGACTGAAAACAGCAACTCGAAAATCGACATGGCCATTTACCATGACAATTGTATCGGCTGCCACCAGGAAACCATGGCATCAGGCAAACCGGCCGGTCCCATCGCCGGTGAATGCCGGGCTTGTCACAACCAGAAACCGGAAGCAACGTCATCATGGCAGCCAATAAAATTTAATAAATCGTTGCATTACCGTCACGAAAAAAGCGGGTTGATTCCTCCATCCCCGTCAGACAGTGACGCCAATTGCGGTGCCTGCCATCACAGCTTTGATGAAAAGACTAAAAAAACCGTTTATCTAAAAGGTGAAGAGGCTAACTGTCGCTATTGCCATAAAGAAGATATCACCGAAGTCTTCCCAACGGTTCAGACCCAATCCATCAAAATGGCTTCTCACTTTGCCTGTATCAATTGCCACCAAAAATTGGTATCGGCGTCCAAAAAGGGTGGCCCTGTTCAATGTGCCGGTTGTCATGATCTGGCAGAGCAAAAAAAGATCAAGGTCATGATGGATGTACCGAGATTGAAGCGCAATCAACCGGATATCCTCCTGTTGTCACCCAAAGAGAATTTTTTACAAACGGACGAAAAGAAGTCCAATCAATCCCATCTGCCAGCCGTGGCCTTTAACCATCGGGCCCATGAATCCAAAACGTCTGATTGTATCACTTGCCACCATGAATCGTTAAAAAGCTGCCGAGAGTGCCACACCAGCGAAGGAGACAAAAAAGGCGGGTTTGTGCGCTTGGAAGCAGCCATGCATGCCACCCAAACCCAAACGAGCTGCGTTGGCTGCCATGCTCAGGCTCAAAAAGATCGTAACTGTGCCGGATGCCATGACGCCTTACCAAAAAAATCGTTAAATGATCTAAACTGTAAAAGCTGCCACAGCGTCGATATGGAACGTATGGGTTTATCACCCTATTCTGAGAACCAGAAAACCGCCCTGGCGCAGGCAGTTTTGGATGCAAAAACACGTTTGCCTGCTCTGCCGAACAAAGAGGACATTCCCGAAACGGTCACCATTGGTGCCATGGCAGACAAATACGAGGCCGTCTCTTTGCCGCATGGTAAGATTATCCGCAGCTTGGCCGAAGGTATGGCTGACAACAAGATGGCACAGTTTTTTCATAACGAACCCGCAACCATGTGTATGGGGTGTCACCACAACAGTCCGGTTTCTACAAAACCGCCCAAATGCGCTTCTTGCCATGGTGAAGCTTTTAAAACTGGAAACGATGAACGCCCTGGTTTGATGGGGGCCTATCATGGCCAGTGTCTTTCATGTCACCAGGTCATGCAAATAGAAGTGCCGAAAGCGACCGATTGTGTCGCCTGCCATAAGAAACGCAGTTAATATAAAAGTTAATATAAAGTGCTTGATATCGAATAAGTCGATCCATTAAACGATTAACCCAAAGATAGGAACAACACAGGCAACGTTATGGGTGTCTCGAGAAGAAAATTTCTAGAATGGGTTGGTGCCGCAACCGTGGGATCCGCAACCATGATGGGATCCAATGCCCTCGCCGGGTCCAACAAGCAGTTTAAAGGGTATCCGGGAAGCGTGGGTGTATTGCACGACACCACCCGCTGTATCGGATGCCGGAAATGCGAGCAGGCCTGCAACCAGGTCAACGATCTCCCGGAACCTGAATCACCTTTTGATGATCAAACGGTTTTAGACGCATCCCGTCGAACCAGCGCGGCCGCATTCACAGTGGTCAATCGCTATGAGGGAAACCAGGCCCAGCCGATGGTGTTTGCAAAAAATCAATGCAATCATTGTCTTGAACCGGCCTGTGCATCGGCCTGTTTTGTCCGCGCCCTTAAAAAAGATAAAACCGGTGCGGTGGTGTACGACGCCTCTCTTTGCGTTGGATGTCGTTATTGCATGATAGCCTGCCCGTTTAATATTCCGGCCTATGAATACGACGAACCGCTGACACCGCGAATACGAAAATGTCACCTGTGCCAATTTCGCCTTATTGAAGGAAAGTTACCCGGTTGTGTTCTAAGCTGCCCTACCGAAGCATTGACTTTCGGTACAAGAGACAGGTTATTGAAAATAGCCCGCAAACGGATTGATCAATATCCTGATCGATATGTGGACCATATCTACGGTGAGTTTGAAATGGGGGGCACCAGCTGGCTTTATCTTTCCCCACAGCCATTTTCACATATCGGTATGCGTGAGGATTTGGGCAACCAGAGCGCTGCATCTCTCACCGCAGGTCCACTGAAAGCGGTTCCCATTGTGGTTGGCTTATGGCCGGTGCTTTTAACCGGTATCTATGCCATTTCCAAACGCAAGGATAAAATCGCCCAGCAGGAAAGAATTGAAGCCGTGGCCACCACGGTGGCTGATGCTAATGAGGAGATGAAGACCAAATTAGCTGAGCTGAAAGAAAAAATGACCCGTGAAAAAGAAGCGGCAATCAACCTGGAAGTGAAAAAAGCCCTGAAAGAGGCGGCCGAGAAGGAGGAAGAATAGATGCCGCAAGAGACGACCCATACTAATCGATCATTTTTTACACCGTTTAATATGGTAACAGGCGCGATCCTGGTCATAGGCGCTATTTTAACCATTTTACGGTTTACCAAAGGGCTGGACACGGTAACCAATCTGGATGACAACAATCCCTGGGGGATCTGGATCGGGTTTGACCTCCTGTGCGGTGTCGCCTTGGCTGCCGGCGGGTATGTCACCTCGGCCGCTTGCTATATCTTCGGCCTCAAGCGGTTTCATTCCGCGGTTCGTCCGGCGATTTTGACGGCCTTTTTGGGATACGCCCTGGTTGTGCTGGCCCTGCACTACGATGTGGGGCGTCCCTGGCGATTGCCCTATCCGATCTTTATCTCTCCGGGTACCACATCCCTTCTCTATGAAGTGGGGTTATGTGTGTTCCTTTATTTGACGGTTCTTTTTATCGAGTACAGCCCGGCCGCTCTGGAGTGGCTGGGATTAAAAAAGGTGCGCAATCTGGTTGTCCGCCTGACGCTGGTGTTGACCATTTTCGGTGTGGTACTTTCTACGTTGCATCAATCTTCTTTGGGGGCACTTTTCATGATCGCCCCATCCAAGCTGCACCCCCTGTGGTACTCGGGCTATCTTCCGGTCTACTTTTTTGTCTCAAGTATTTTTGCCGGTCTATCCATGGTGATTTTTGAAGGAACCCTAGCCCACCGCTATTTACACCACAAGATGGACGAAACCCATCTGAAAGAAGCCGACGGGGTGGTTTTAGGGTTCAGCAAGGCAGCCGCCTTTGTCATGATGGGGTACTTGGCCATTAAATTGATTGGTGTTTCACTGGACAATAACTGGTACTATTTTTTTACCGGCTGGGGATTATGGTTTTTGTTGGAGTTGATCGGTTTTGTGGCTCTTCCGGCATTTCTTTATGCTCTGGCAGTGCGGGAAAAAAGCTTGTTGATCGCACGGTGGGCAGCGGTCTGGACAGTTTTAGGTGTGGTTTTAAACCGGTTAAACATCTCCGTTATCGCTTTCAACTGGCACTTGCCTTCGGCTCAGCGTTACGTTCCGAGTTGGATGGAGGTGGGAACATCCATTTTTATCGTTACCCTGGGTGTGGTGATTTACCGTTTCATTACCACCCGCATGCCCATCTTATATGAACACCCGGAGTACCAGCACGACACCTAATGGCGCGAGGAAACCAATATGGATAATATTTTTTATACATTACATGATTACATGCTCCACACGGAAAGCATCACCTATATCATTCTGGGTGGTATCCTGATCGGGTTTCTGCTTTTCTGGCGTTTTTTAACCGGTCGGGATACCAAAAAAAGAACATATTAACCCCCAATCGTCACCTAATTGGTAGGCGTGGTTTAAAAGGAATCATCCATGTACGCATTTTTAACCGGTTTCATGCTCTGGCTGTCCGTGGCGGTCTGCTTCATCGGTCTGCTTGTTCGCCTGATCTGGTACATCAAAGGCCTTAGCTGGCAGCTTGACAGGGTTGCCTATAGCGCTTTTCCGGCAGTAGGCGTTAAAGGAGCAGTCAAATCTATCTACCGCTGGTTGTTACCCTTCGGTACCCATAGCTGGCGCAAACAGCCCTTTATGACAGTCATTTTTTTCGGGTTTCATATCGGCGCCGTTCTTGTTCCGTTATTTCTACTGGCTCATAATGAGCTGCTAAAAGAGAAAATGGGATTTTCATTGCCCACCCTAAATCCGACCCTGGCCGATATTCTCTCCTGGGCGGTGGTGATAAGCGCCGTACTGCTGGTTTTCAGAAGAATTGCACTACCGGAAGTACGAATTTTGACCACAGCTTATGATTACTTTATTCTGTTCATCGCTACAGCGCCGTTTATCACCGGGCTGATCGCCCGCTATCAGATAGGGGATTATTCTTTCTGGTTAACCCTTCACATCATTTGCGGTGAAGCCCTTTTAATCGCCATCCCCTTCACCAAGTTATCGCACATCATTTTATTTTTTGCTTCGCGGGCTCAGCTGGGAATGGACTACGCCATAAAAAGAGGTGGTATGAATGGTAAGGGGATGGCCTGGTAAACAAAGCACCCACGCCCACTTGTAAGGAGATATGACATATGCCCGAAGGGACACTTTGCAATAAACAGCCGATTGAAACGGAAGAAGCGCTAAAAACGCTTTTAGCCGATAAAAGCGGTAAAACATATTATGAGGAGATGAAAAACCTGGATGTGGACCAGAAACTGCTCTGGCAAACCATCCAGAATACCCTCAAGTCGCGTCTGCGCACCTGGCTGGAGATTTGCGCCCATTGCGGCATGTGCGCGGACAGCTGTTTTCTATACCTCATCAATAATCGCGATCCCAAACAGGTACCTGCGTATAAAATCCAGTCCACTTTGGGAGAGCTGGTTCGACGAAAAGGGAAAGTGGACAACGCATTCATGCACATGGCCATGGAAACAGCCTGGGCCAAATGCACTTGCTGTAACCGCTGCGGAATGTACTGCCCCCACGGCATCGACATGGGAGTCATGTTCGGTTATCTGCGTGGTCTACTATATCAGCAGGGATTTGTCCCATGGGAGCTGAAAATCGGAGCTGGTATGCATCGGGTTTATCGAGCCCAGATGGATGTCACCGATGAAGATTTCGTAGAAACATTTGAATGGATGGTGGAAGAATACGAAGATGATTATCCCGGCCTGGAAGTCCCGGTGGACAAGGTCGGAGCCGATATCATGTACACGGTCAATGCCCGGGAAGTAAAACACTATCCCGAAGATCTCGCCGAAGCAGCCATTTTATTTCATCTGGCTGGTGAAAGCTGGACGGTTCCATCCCAAGGCTGGGAGCAAACCAGCCTGGCGATGTTTGCCGGTGACTGGGCGGCCTGCAAAATGCAGGTGGAAAGCGTATATGCAGCCATGGAACGGCTCAAGCCCAAACGCATGGTTGGAACCGAATGTGGTCATGCCCATCGGGCCACAGTGATTGAAGGCCCCTATTGGGCCGGAAGAAAAACCGGTCAGACACCTGTGAAGTCAATTCATTATGTGGAATGGTTGGCCGAAGCCCTTCGTACCGGCAAATTGAAGGTCGACCCTGCCAAAAGGTTAAAAAAACAAGTAACCCTTCAGGATTCATGCAACTATATCAGAAACCACGGTTTAAAAGATATTACCCGCGAGATTATGAGCTATATTGTTGAACCGGGGTATTACTTTGAGATGACGCCCAATAAAGAGCATAACTATTGCTGCGGCGGTGGTGGCGGCTTTAACGGCATCGGGCTCTATCGCCCCCAGCGGAATCAGGCCTTGATCACCAAGCGTGACCAAATTCTTAATTGTGGGGCCAATTTAGTGATCGCCCCGTGTCACAACTGCTGGGATGCAATCAGGGATCTTGAGGAGGAATATAAGATAGGCATTGAGTGGTCTTTTTTGAAACCGCTTTTGATCAGTATGGTTGAAGTTCCCGAACACTTGCAACCAAAAGAATAAAGCCACTAGGACATCTAGATCTTCGCAGACGAGGTGACCCATGTTTAAAAAAATTATGTTCGCCACTTCCGCCACCGCGGCCAGTGATTATGCCGCCCGTGTTGCATTTGACATGGCCGGTCGCTACGATGCCGAACTCACGCTTTTTCATGTGCTGGGTGTTCCCACCAGAGGGTACAGCCAAGTGGTATTGGATGTCAAAACCGGTGAAAAAGTGGAATTGGATGACGAGTATGTGGCCTGGGTTGAGGAGGAGATCAAAACATACTATACCAAACAACTGGAAGCCGCCAAGAAAGTCGATTTAAAAATCGTTATTGGTTATCCGCATCGTGAGATCTTGCGGGAGGCCCGTTCATTATCTCCTGATCTATTGATCATGGGCGGTAGTACCGAAGAAGAAGATGTTTCCGTTTACAAAAAAAGCCTGGTGGGATCCACCCTGCAGCGCGTCGCCAAAGCGGCCAACTGTCCGGTATTGGTAGTAAACCGTGCAGCCGCCTCCTTTTGGGGAGGCATGTCCAATGTGGTATTTGGCACCGATTTTTCCAAAGCATCGGACGCCGCATTTCGGTTTGCCTTGGAGGTCACCCAGGCGCTCAAATGTGAACTGCATATTTTCCATGCCATGGATATCAGTGACGTACATCTTGGTAAGTTGTTAACCCAGGATGAAATCGAAACAAAGATTCGAGAAGCGTTAAAACGCATTCGAGGCAAATATGTTGCACGTCTGAAAAAAGGCCAAGACTACTCCTTTGATGTTTGGGAGGGTATTCCTTATATTGAAATTGTGAAATATGCGCGCGAAAAATATGCCGATCTGATCGTTATGGCCCATCACACGCGAAAAATGGATGCCGAAGACAAAAGACTGGGCAGCAACATCGAACAGGTCATTGTCAGAGCCGGATGCCCGGTAATCAGCATCAACAAATAACTTTTTACGACCGCAAAAAAAAATCAGCAAAAAGGAACCAGCCATGGGTAAAAAAATATTAGTCGTTGATGATGATCCCAACATAGTCGATTACCTCGTAACCCTCTTCGAAGATAACGGCTATACTGTCTTTTCTGCGGAAAACGCTTCCAAAGGTATTGAGATTGCAAAAAAAGAGATTCCGGATCTCATAACGCTCGATATTGAAATGCCGGATGAATGGGGACCAAGGTTTTACCGTAAGATGACCCAGGACAAAGATATTAAAAACATTCCGGTTATTGTTATCAGCGGCTTGAGCGGAATCGAGCATGCTATAGCTAAGGCCGTCGCAACCATCAGCAAACCATTTGATCGTGATAGGTTACTAAGGATCGTAAAAGAAAATATTCTCTAGAATTATTCCACATTATTATAGTCAGTAATTATTCCGTCAAAAGGCT
>JAAUYD010068623.1_pt1 | contig 11366 bp, 10 predicted proteins | sample 7278101 | NCBI WGS metagenome assembly JAAUYD01 (sample SAMN14350128, study PRJNA611818) | marine sediment metagenome | isolation source: surface marine sediment (0.6m) | place: French Polynesia: Moorea | collected 2018-08 | reverse complement strand
ATTAGAGGCCAGCATTTTTAATAATTCTAATCCTCGTACTTCCGGATTAATTTCCGAGCTAGTGAAGTTCAGAAAAGACGTGCTGAAACACAAAAAGGGCCATATCCATGTGGTCTCCCATTTACAAACGAAATGGTAATTATGTTTTTACTAAAAACTGAAAGACTATGGCGAAAGGCTCATCTAAATTAAAACTTATTTCTAATTTCATAGATATCTCACCTTTGTCCTACACTATTTATGACTTGGTTAAAGATACTCTTCTCATCACCACCAAAGATCCTATGGAAATGCTCGGTATAAGTCGTAAAGAACTTGCAGAAATGAGCCATACGTACTACCAATATATTATTCACCCTGATGACTACCCTTTGATTAGTGCCAGCTATGAAAAAATGAAAAGAGCCGGCTTAAATGATTATTTTGAACATACGGTCAGGGTCAGACACAAAGATGGCCATTACATTTGGATACACGCCATATATCGTATACATGAAGTAGATGAACTTGGGAATGCTTCAAAAATGTTAGGGGTAGTAGAGGATATTTCTGAACTTAAAGAGCTGGAAAGTCGCCTGGATGTTACTGTGAAGAAGCTTAATAAAATTAGCTATCGCGACTCGCACATACTTCGAGCTCCAATAGCTTCTATTTTAGGTTTGGTCGAGCTTTTGGAGGTTGAGCCTTCGCTGCCTACTCCCTGCAAGTCCATTATATCTCATCTAAAATCAACAGTAAGAAAGCTTGATAAGATCGTTACGGACATAAATCAAAGATAAAAGGGACAATTGACGATTTTCTTGGTGTAACTTTGAGTTTTCTTTGTGTATCTCTGTGCCAAAGCGATGCGTAGGCATAAAATCCATGGAGAAGTCACATAGAGACAATTTCATTTACGAATATCAGGAGCTCTGAAATTCAGCAAGTACAGACATGGCTCAAATCAAACTCTTGTACTCTTTTTTGAAAGCTGAACATTAACGAACAATATTAAATTGCGAAGTGGGTAGTAAGGTTAGAACTTTACATCAACAAGATACAATCGAGAGTATCGAGTTTTCACAATAATAGTTGAGTTAGACCGGCAAAGCGCCATTCTTTGCCGGTCATTTTCACACACCTCCACCACTTGACTTTTTTATACGATTATCAGTTGAAAATTTATCCTGTATTCTAAGTTCCTTAAAACCAACTAACTTATTGTACAGCAACCAGATTGAATTCATGATGATAATGTCTTGAGTAAGCCACGGTTTCTTCGCGTCTCCGCGCCTTGGCGTGCGATAGTCGGGTATCATGAATGATCAAGGTTGGCCACGCTATTGTACTTTGTTTTCTTTTCTAAAAACCGAACATTAACAAACAACATTAAATTGCAAAGCGGGTTGTAAGGTTAGAACTTCACATCAACAAGATACAAACGACAGTATCGAGTTTTCACTTACAGTAATAGTTGAGTTAGACCGGCAAAGCTCCATTCTTTGCCGGTCATTTTCACGCACTTCCATCTCTTGACCTTCTTCCAAGATCATCTGTTCAAAATTTGTAGTAATCTGAATTCGAAGACATAAAAAACGTCCATAAGCCGGCTCACTTTTTCACAGCAACCAGATTGAATTCGCGGTGATAATGTCTTGAGTAAGCCACGGTTTCTTCGCTTCTCCTCGCCTTGGCGTGCGATAGTCAGGTATCATGAATGATCAAGGTTGGCCACGCTATTGTACTTTGTTTTCTTTTCTAAAAACCGAACAAGGATAGCCCGTAGAACAACAACACATAGTTGTCAAAATAGTCATATTTATAATAGCATAAATTAGGGATGAAAAGAGAAACGCTGATCTAACATTGCCTTATGCAGGTGTAAAAAAAAGAAAGTCGCCTCTTTAAAGACGACTTTCAGCTTAATTAGCAAAAAGACTTAAATCTTGTACAACACATTTTCTATTATACTGCCCCTAAACCTATGAGACTCAAGTCCATTTTAACTAACACAAAGCTATTGGGCTTTTACACAATTTTATATACAACATTGTACAGGTCAACAACCTTCAATTTCTGCCTGTCATGAGTGTCAATAATAAAGCGAAATGGATTGACACTGGTTACCTTCAGTTCGCACAAATAGGGCCTGAATCACTTAAAGTCGAACGGTTATCCATGATCATGGCGCTGAACAGATCTAGTTTTTATCACTATTTTGGGGAGGTTAGTGTTTTTGAAAAGTATTTACTTGAACGTCATATTGGGTGCTTTAAACGGATGAGTAAAACATTTGAAACTTGTAAAAATTTTCATCCGGATCTCATTAGAAAAACCACACAATATAGATCAGAGCTATTATTTCACCGTCAATTGCTTATCCATGAGTCCACGCCTCGCTATCGTGAGTGTTTTAATACTGCCAAAGCGTTCACCGAAAAAAAAGTGTTTAAGCTCTGGGCTACACATATCAATTATCAAAACAATATAGATAAGTACTTCAGCTTATACAGTGCGGTAAGAGATTATTTTCTTATTCACTTCAATCAGTTGGAGGAGAAAGAAATACAACCTGTAATTAGAGATATTGAGGTACTGTTGCATGGGTACTAGCCAATGTAAAAATTTACGCTACTTATTGCTATGAGGAAGACATCATTCATCTACTTACATGACACACTGGTTTCGGTTATTGAATTAATTGGAAATTCTCAAAAGAAATGTTGGTTTACTCTCTCATATTCCTACATACAACTATAAATATTATTGCATTGTATTTTCTGATAGCGGATGGTAGCAGACCGATTCGCATATGGGCGTGGATTTTAGTCATTCTATTCTTACCATTACTCGGTGCGACCCTCTATTATTTCTTTGGAGTAAATCTCAGAAAACGAAAGATATTCAACCTAAAGAAAGTGATCGATTACAATCAGTTTGAAGAATTTATAAGTACTCATGGGAAGAAGATAGAACAAGAAATAGAAGATAGAAAAGGGATCACCTCCACATATTTGAATCTTATTAAACTTCTTGCAAAGACTAATGGATCATTATTGACTTTCAACAATAAAGTGAAAATTCTTAGCGATGGCCCTGAAACTTTTGAGACGATATTTGAAGCTTGCAGGAGAGCCAAAGAGTATATTCATTTACAATATTATATATTCCTGGATGGTGAATTGGCAGATCAGTTTTATGATATATTCTCGACAAAAATCAAGGAGGGAGTGGCGATACGACTAATTTATGATCACCTGGGTAGTTGGGAAATATCACACGATTTTTTACGACGACTGAAAGAAATAGGGGTTAAGGTCTATCCATTTATGCCAGTAAAATTTGGAGCGTTGGCCAGAGTCAATTACCGTAACCATCGTAAAATTCTAATAGTAGATGGTAAGGTCGGGTTTACGGGAGGAATCAATGTGGACGATAAATACATACATGATGACCCTGGACTTGGTCATTGGACAGATACACATATCCGTATTGAAGGGATGTCTGTGAATTTTTTACATTTTATTTTTTTGTGTGATTGGCAGTTTGTATCCGAGGAAAACCTTATCGATGCCTCTGTATTTTCTTTTATGAGACCAATAGCCACCACTCCTGTGCAGATCGTTTCCAGCGGACCCGATACCGACTATTCTAATATTCTGCAGCAGTATTTATATATCCTATATCAAGCCAATAAATATGTTTACATTGTCAATCCATATATTGTACCAGATGTAACACTCAGAGCAGCCATAAAAACCGTAGCCCTCAGCGGAATAGAAGTAAGAATGATAGTACCTGAGAAGTCGGAATCATCGATCATTCACTGGACAGTAAGATCTTTTTTTAGTGAATTTTTACAGGCTGGCGTCCAGATTTTTCTATACAAAAAAGGCTTTGTACATTCTAAAATCATTTTATCTGATGACTCTGTATGCTCAGTTGGGACAGCCAATTTGGACATTAGAAGTTTTGAGCAAAATTTTGAGGTAAATGCCCTGATTTACGAAAAAAACACGACAATGCAACTAAAATCTCAGTTTTATAGTTTTTTATCAGACAGTGATCAGTTGTATCCCGTAAATTATTCCAAGAGACCCACGATCCATAAAGTAAAAGAAAAACTTGCTCGATTAACCAGCCCGCTGATGTAGGTTCAGTTTTTTCTCTATCTCAGGCATCACCTTAACAGCATGACGATATCCTATTTCACATATCTCCTTGGTCTTTTTCATATCAAACATCCCGTAGTTCTCAAGTCTTGGTGGACGAATTAACCAATCGCATTTATCAAAATTTTTAAGGGATGAATGTCTATTGGCTATGCCGTAAACACGGTTCAACATACCAAGAGTATTTTGTAAATTATCATTATGTATAGCCTTTAACGGATTTACATACACTCCTAATACATAATCAACTTTGCTGAATATGCTTTCAACAGGAAAGTTATTAACTATTCCTCCATCAGAATATATTATACTACCAATCTTCTTAGGGTGGAAAACGAATGGAAAGGCACAAGAAGCTAATAACGGAGGGATTATAGGGCCGGATTTGAATGTAACACTTTCGGCATTGATAAGATCGGTAGCAACAATACGAAGGTTATTTTTAAGCTTTTGAAATGTTTTGGTCTTTAGATGTACTTCAAAAAAAAGACCAAATTTATCGATGTCTAAAAGCCCCGGAAGCTTCCTGCCGAACTTACTTACAGCGAATAGATCTGATCTGGCGAATAGTTCACAGATATCTTTGGGCGAATAGCCATCAGCATAAAAAGCCCCTATCAAAGCTCCCGCACTCGTACCTGATACGAAGTCAGGACTTATTTTATATTCCAAAAGAGCTTGTAATACACCAATATGGGCCGCCGCCTTTACACCACCACCGGAAAGTACAAGTCCAAGCTTGTAATCGTTCATAGACAGGACTGATTTAAGTATTCATTTTGTTTTGGCTAAAATGTTTAAATCGAATATCCGCAAGTACTAACATTTAATTTCCCGGAAACGGGCAATTGATGTATTGCCTCATTGAATCAGTACAAACCACTTCAGGATAAAGGCTTCAAAAACATCTGCTCCGACTAATTTAGATTCATACCAAATCGAAAATCTGACTATCCTACAACATGAAAGTTGCACGTAGATTGTTCTTATTTATATTGTGTTTTCCATTCCTGGTCAAAGCACAAGATACGACAGCAATAAAACGAAAGTCCAAATTTTATCTCACGTCAAGTGGAGAATTCATTTTTTCGTGGGCCAATGTGGACAATAATGGTGTAAAAGGTGGGGTTATAACACGGTTTTCTGCCTACCTCCATTTGCAATCTTTGATTAACCGCGATTTCAACGAATCTATTGGCGTATTTTCAGGTATGGCTATGAGAAACGTTGGCTTTATTTACGACGACCCCGAAGACTCACAGATACGACGAAAGTTCAGAACCTATAATGTAGGTATACCTGTAGGACTAAAGTTGGGTAATATGAATGGCCGCCTACTTTACTTGGGGTATGAGCTGGAAATACCCTTCAACTATAAGGAAAAGACATTTATTAATGAGAATAAGGAGGACAAATTTCATGTTTGGTTCAGTGACCGCACACCCACAGTTTATCATTCCGTATTTTTTGGGATAAATGATAAAAGTGGCGTTGGTTTGAAATTTAAGTATTATCTGACCGAGTTTTTTAACCGCGACTTTACACTTAGCGAAGATGGCGTTACAACGAAGCCTTTTGCTGATTTGAAGGTGAATGTATTTTATGTTTCGCTTAACATGAATTTATTCGGTACCCGGAAATTGCGTCGAGAACACTCTCGTAAAACCTCAACCAGCCTGTGAACAAAAAATTTATGAAAATGAATACGAAACAATTTTTATGTGCATGGACACTCCTATTTTCCCTTTCATGCACAAGTACCAACAGTACGAATAATGAAACTACAGCTCAAATTGTATTTTCAAACAATACTGAAACACCTATTGATGGACCCCCTGGTATGGTTTGGATTCCTGGAGGGGAATTTAGCATGGGAGCCCTGGATGACGATAATCAGGCCCGTGGAGATGAACGACCTGCTCACCGGGTAAAAGTTAGTGGCTTTTGGATGGATGCTACTGAAGTTACCAACAAAGAATTTGCTGAATTCGTATCCTCTACAAATTACATTACCACTGCAGAGAAAAAACCAGACTGGAATGAGCTAAAAAAGCAATTACCACCTAATACGCCCCAACCCCATGACTCCTTATTGGTGGCAGCTTCCATGGTATTTACCCCAGTGCCCGTAAATAATTTATTCGACTGGTCTCAATGGTGGCGCTGGGTACCCGGAGCAGATTGGAAACACCCTCAAGGAACAGGAACTAGCCTGGTAGGAAAAGAAAATCATCCGGTGGTGCAAGTATCGTGGGATGATGCTCAAGCTTATCTCCAGTGGGCTGGCAAGAGATTTCCCACAGAGGCGGAATGGGAATTTGCGGCACGTGGAGGGCTTAAAAACAGACTTTATCCGTGGGGTGATCAAAACAATATTACAATTTGTGGCAACACGTGGCAGGGGAAATTCCCACAACATAATAGTCAGGCCGATGGCTTTTTAAACACAGCTCCGGTAAAATCATTCCTACCGAACGCTTTTGGTTTGTACGATATGGCTGGCAATGTTTGGGAGTGGACAAGTGATTGGTACAATGTAAACTACTATGCCGAATGTCAAACTAAAGGTCTTATGATTGATCCCAAGGGAGCCCAAATATACTTCGATCCGAGACAGCCAAACATGCCGCAACGTGTTCAACGCGGCGGATCATTCTTATGTAACGAAAGCTATTGTAGCAGTTATAGATCAAGCGCCAGAATGCACTCTAGCCCAGACACCGGACAGGATCATGTGGGTTTTAGAGGTGTAATGACACAAGAAATGTGGCAAAGAATAAAAAGTAAGGATTAGTCTATATCCAGAAAAAGAACTTTCTCGGTTCCGACCAAGCCGCCGCCTTCGTTTTCAGAGGTTCTGAAAAAGATTCAAGATTTCTACGGAATGACTTCTAAGATAAGACGGCGTTAGGTTTTAACACCCTCTCCACCTCAGTAAGTCATCCCGTTAGGGACCTTTACCACACAGCAAGTCCGGCGAAAGGACCTCGATGAGACATCTAATCAACAAAATGGCTTAATGCCCTAATTGGTAAGATCGTTCGTATCGAGAAATTCTTTAGTTACTTTACTTCTCGGACGTACCGAGCGGGAAAAGATTACTACAGAATGAACCGATACAAAAAAAACTAAGCTTTCAAAAGAGTGTAATGCTTCTTTTGTATGAGCCCAAAAGCCTTAGGTTGACCGCTATGGTGAAAACACAGACCATGGATGTGAGAACCGAGGAGAGTGAAGTATTTTCTTAGAGGTGCTGGTCAGCATCACATCCCAAGCTCCATATCAACCCTTAATTTGTAGCGTTTCTCAGAATGTAAACAGTTGCCCCGAATCAAGTCAAACATGTGTAACAGGCGTTTCAGAAATTGCATTAATTAAGTGATTCAAATTTATCATTATGAAAAATATACTGTCATTGGTCATTCTAATCATCATAGGTAGTAGCTGCGCAAATACTGACGAAAGGGTTGCAAAGGCCAATGTGGATATCATCAAACAATACCTTGAGGCTGTAAGAACACGAAATTATAATACCATGGAGTTGTTGCTGGCTGAGAATTATCTTGGACTTGGGCCCTATGTGGGAGATACTGTAAACAAGCAACAAGCTCTGGACAACTGGAAATGGAACAGCGAAAACCTCTACAAATCGGTAAACTATGAATTCTCTGAATTACTTCCGGCTTCCATTAAACAGGGGCCTACAGCTGGTGATTGGGTCTCTAACTGGACTTACGTTACCATCAAATATCGAGATGGAAGCGGACCGGTCAATATTTGGGTAAATGCCGTTTACAAAATCGAAAATGGCAAAATCGCAAGAAGCAGGACATTTTACAATGTCGCTGATGCTATGGGGCAGCTGGGTTACAGGGTTTTACCTCCGGTTAATATTCCCGATTCAGAACAACCATTTTAAAAGATTTCATCATGAAACCATTCAAATACGTCACCACATTGATCAGCCTACTTTCAATTAGTGTCATTGGAAACGGTCAGTCCAACATTTCCGGGCCGCTCGACATATATGTTTATCCAGCGAAAGATCAAGACCAGGATCAACAAGAACTGGATGAATACAAATGCTATAAGTGGGCCCAGGAACAAACCGGCATTAACCCTATAGCCCTCCCTGAGGTAGAGCCTGAAAAACAAAATACGGGTCCTGATGGATCCGGTATTCGCGGTGCAGCCAGAGGTGCCGCCGCAGGGGCAGCTATAGGCGCTATCGCGGGGGATACTGGCAAAGGTGCCGCAATTGGAGCAACAGCAGGGGCACTTAGAGGTGCAGGTAACCGAGCTCGTAGAGAGGCGTATAGCCAACAACAAGCAATAAGAGAAGCAGAAGATAAGGAAAAGGCCATGCTAACAAGTTTCAAGAAAGCCTACGCAGCATGCCTGGAAGGAAAGGGGTACACGGTGAAGTATTAGAGGTTTATGCACAAGAAAGTCCATGGCTCACAAGACTTACCATGTTCAAAAACTTATATGATTTGACAAAACTGTTTTTCCTACTGTTCACTACCTGTTGGATAATAATTTTATCTTACTCTTTCAATGCTAAAGCGCAGAAAAAGAAGGCCACAAATAAAAAGTCGTTTTGGGCCAATATAGACTCACTAAGAACAGCGAGAATAGAGGTAGGAAAGTCCCTCTTTACACCGTTTGTTGCCCCCTCCTACTCACCAGAATTGGAATTTTTACTTTCAGCCGGAGGACTCTACACCTTTAAAATAGAGAAGGAAAATCCGTTTTTGGAACGTTCCTCATTACCTTTTTCTGTTGGCCTCAGCAGTAATGGTTCCATTCAGATCAGCGCAAAACTAACACTATATGGAAAAGGTGACAGGAACCGAGGGATAGGAGAATTTTGGCTTAAAGACATGCCGGATAACTATTGGGGCGTTGGATATAACAATGGCAGAAACAGGGACATTTCAGACTCTACCACTGCCTATCAGCGGAAATGGAGGAAATTGTATTATAAACATGTACGTCGGTTGGGCGCTCATATGTTTGTCGGAGTTATTCTTGATGTAAATCGTACCATGGCCTCAGAACTCAATCCGTTAATGAAAGAAGATCCGTCTATTATTGAATTTGGCACAAACATCAGTAATTCCGGACTTGGAATAGCGGTACAGTATGACAGCCGAGATTTGATTGTTAATGCTTATAAAGGGCTATTTCTTGATTTTAGTTTGATATACTATGACAAATTTTTAGGAGGTAAGCATCAGTTTACTTCTTTAGAGATAGACTATCGCCAATATGCTAACCTTGGCAGGGAAAGAAGTACACTAGCCTGGCAAATTAAAACGAGGAACACTTTTGGAGATACCCCATGGACGGACCTATCACAATTGGGGACCCCATTTGATTTGAGAGGATATAGATGGGGAAGATTCAGAGATAAAGCCACATTACTTGGGCTTGTGGAATATAGACATATGTTTAATCGCAGAAGGCCTAATAAAAAGGGCAGCTTGCAAAGCAGATCTGGCTTCGTAGGTTGGGTTGGCACCGGCACATTAGGTGATAATATTTCTGAATATAAGCGTTGGATCCCTAACTACGGTGTAGGGTTCAGGTTTGAAACGCAGAAAAGAATGAATGTGCGTATTGACTATGGTTTTGGAATTGATTCCAGTGCAATATATGTGACCTTTAATGAAGCCTATTAAATTTTCAATAAATGGCTCATTGCGACGGTTAATGATCGCTTTCATGAGCATGATTTCTACAGTTACTAATGGTCAGGAAGAAACTTGCTTCTCGCAATATTGGGTGACCGGAGAAATAAGATATCCGGTCGACGTCAGCCTATTACTTAAAGGTCAATTGGGCTATCGATCCGTTTATGATGCGGGTGAGCGTTGGCGAGCTTGGAATTTCAGTGCAGAGGTACGTTATTCAGCTTTTCCCACTATAGATCTGGTCGGGGCATTGAGGGTATTTTACACCAACCAAAATGATACCATCAACAGTACGGAAATAAGGCCAACGATTGGTGCGACAATCGATATAATTAGGAGGGGACGATTTATTGTTAGTGATTACGTGCGCTACGAGTGGCAACATCATTTTTATAATTTTTCGGAGCTGAATGAAACTACTCATCGCCTCAGGAACAAAATCGATATCACCTTCTCCATTAACAAAAAACAACCTTCATATGACAAAGCACTCAATATCATCATCTCTTATGAAGCGTTTATAATAAGAGATGATGAGTTAAAAGACAGGTTTTCCAATCGTCGCCGATTTGAGGGAGGGCTAAGCTACAGGTTCAATAAAAACTGGAGATTCAATATGTCTTATTATCGTCAGAATTCTCGTAACCAGATTGAATCTTCTTTTGATACCCGAGAGAATATTTTAGCACTCAAAGCAACGTACGTACTGTGAACAATTGTAGCCGTTTCGGATTAAGGGTTGCGATCATTTGTCATGTTTTAAGGACTCATAATGTGGTTTTGATAGTACTACTAATTTTCTTTAATTTCTACCTCTCTTCAAGTTCTAAAGGACAAAAAAAGTCGGAAAAATTTGAATTTGATAGCACATATGTTGTCTTTGAGAATAGCTGGTCCTTACGTCTTCACACTACATTTAAATTTCAAAATATAATATTGCGGAACAAAGAAAATGGAAATGCCACTAAGTATGTACCAAGAAATCCATTGGGGGTGGGAATAGGATTTGCCAGCAGACAAATAGTTTTGGACTTAGGGATCAACCTGCGCGCCGATAAAGAAAGCCCGCAATCGCAATTCGACTTTCAGACCTCATTGTTGGTTAAGAAAGAAGCGCTGGACCTGTTTATCCAAAGGTATAAAGGGTTTGAGGGCAAATTTGCTAATAAAAATGAGACGATTCGTGATGATATAACCACATTGAACCTTGGAGTAAACTATGCCCACATTTTCAGAGCAAATAAGATGTCAATGGCTTCTGTACTGCATGGCGTTGGCACTCAAAAGAAAAGTGTTGGATCGTTTCTTGCAGGATTTTACTTTGGGTATTATCAGCTACAATCCGACTCCAGTATTGTACCCCCCTCAGAAAAAATGAATTTTAATGCGTTTGCCAATATCCGAAAAAACAACTTTTACAATTTTGGTATAATCCTCGGATATGCTCACATTTTCATTCTTCCTAATAATTATTACGTCTTTCTTAGCATATTCCCTGGCGTAGGTGCTACTTCAGGAT
>JAAUYD010245616.1_pt1 | contig 11367 bp, 11 predicted proteins | sample 7278101 | NCBI WGS metagenome assembly JAAUYD01 (sample SAMN14350128, study PRJNA611818) | marine sediment metagenome | isolation source: surface marine sediment (0.6m) | place: French Polynesia: Moorea | collected 2018-08 | reverse complement strand
TGTTATATAAAGATTGTGTATCAAAACTGTAAATTGTGTGAACCGATAAACCCTGCGTCCAAATTCATCCCGTCGATAAATCGAGGGACTTCATAGGAGCAAGAAGTTAAATCAAAAAAGACAATATTCCAACATTTATGTATTGTCCACAGAAATTTGCTTCAAGGAGAAACTACTGTAACTTCTACTGCTTTTACTTCTACCGCAGGTTCATCTTTAGTAAAAACTAATTTATTATCAACACAATCAACTAAAATTGTATCTCCTTCAGTAAAAGCGTTTTCTAGGATTTTAGTGGCAATAGTATTCTCTAATTCTCTTTGAATTGCTCGCTTCAACGGACGCGCACCAAAAGCAGGGTCATAACCCACCTCTACTATACGGTCAATAGCTGATTCTGAGAGTTGAATAGAAATTTTTTGTTCTGCGAGTAACTTCTCAATTCTCTTGATTTGAATACTGACAATATCTCGTAATTGTTCTCGTTTTAAGGAGTGGAAAATAATTAGATCGTCGATACGGTTGACGAATTCAGGACGGAAATGTTTTCTTAAAGCCTGATTGACTCTTTTTTCTACTTCTTCGTAATTAGTATCATCATCTCCCGATATATTAAGGATATGCTCACTACCCACGTTACTGGTCATCACAATGATAGTGTTGCGGAAATCTACTACACGCCCTTGAGAATCGGTAATACGCCCATCATCTAGTACTTGTAGCAAAATATTAAACACATCCTTGTGGGCTTTTTCTACTTCATCTAGTAGCACCACAGAATAGGGACGACGACGGATTGCTTCTGAGAGTTGACCACCTTCTTCATAACCCACATACCCAGGAGGCGCACCAACAAGACGAGATACCGCGTGTTTCTCCATATATTCCGACATATCAATCCGCACCATCGCATCTTCACTGTCAAAAAGCAAGGCTGCTAACGCCCTAGCTAACTCAGTTTTACCGACCCCTGTAGGACCCATAAACATAAATGAACCGATGGGTCTTCCTGGGTCTTTCATACCTGCTCTAGCCCTTCTAATTGCAGCAGCTACTACGGCTACAGCTTCTTCTTGTCCGATGACTCTTTGGTGTAGATGTCCTTCTAATTGGAGTAATTTTTGTTTTTCAGATTCTAAAAGACGAGTTACAGGTACTCCTGTCCAGTTAGCAACAATTTCTGCAATATCAGATTCGGTTACTTGTTCTCGTAATAGGGCTGTTTCTTGCGCCTGAACTTCTAGTAATTTGGCTTCCTTGGTTTCTAAATCTCGTTGTAAGACTTCTAATTTACCGTATTTTAACTGGGCTGCTTTATTAAGATCGTAGGCTCTTTCTGCTTGTTCTACTTGGAGGCGTAATTTTTCTTCTTCTTCTTTCAGGGCGTTAATTTCTTCCAATAGTTCTTTTTCTGATGTCCATTGGGAAGATAATTCAGTTTGTTTGGCTTCAAGTTCTTTGATTTCTGCTTTAATCCGTTCTAATCTTTCCCGAGAAGCAGGGTCTAAAACTACAATCCCAGGGCGTTGACTTTGATTTTCTGCTTCTAAAGACAGCTTTTCCATTTGTAGCTGCATTACCCTGCGATCGATCGCCTCTAATTCTACAGGTTTAGAAGTAATTTCCATCTTCAGTTTAGCTGCTGCTTCATCTACTAAGTCGATCGCCTTGTCAGGAAGAAATCGGTCAGTAATATAGCGATGAGATAAATTAGCTGCTGCGACTAAAGCGGAGTCAGTAATCTTAACCCCGTGATGAACTTCATATCTTTCTTTGAGTCCCCGTAAAATAGAAATAGTATCTTCTACACTGGGTTGTTTGACATAAACTTGTTGAAAGCGTCTTTCTAGTGCGGGGTCTTTTTCGATATGCTTACGATATTCATCTAGGGTAGTTGCACCGATACAGCGTAACTCACCACGGGCTAACATGGGTTTAAGAAGATTTCCTGCATCCATTGCGCCACCGCCTTCCCTAGCACCAGCACCTACAACAGTATGCACCTCATCAATAAACAGAACTATTTGTCCCCCTGATTCTGTTACTTCTTTGAGGACATTTCTGAGTCTGTCTTCAAATTCTCCTCGATATTTCGCCCCTGCGATGAGACTTCCCATATCTAGAGAAATCAACTGACGGTTTTTGAGAGATTCTGGAACATCACTGTTAACAATGCGTTGTGCCAATCCTTCAGCGATCGCAGTTTTTCCCACCCCAGGTTCACCGATTAACACGGGATTATTCTTAGAACGACGGGAAAGTACCTGAATTACTCTGCGTATCTCTTCATCTCTCCCGATTACAGGGTCTAGCTTCCCTGCTTTTGCCTCTTCTGTTAAATCTCTACCGTATTTTTCTAAAGCTTGATATTGTTCTTCTTGATTTTGTTCTGTGACTTTTTGTGTACCCCGAATCGACTTGATAACCTTTTCTAAATCTTGAGGATCGAGGTTAAAACCCCTCAGAGTACGTTTCCCAATGCGCCCATCTTCCGCAAATGCCAGAATAATATGTCCTACAGAAATATACTTATCATCCCAACTGATTCTACAAGCTTCTGCCCTATCCAGCATTTGATCTAAAGCTTGACCCAAATAAAGCTGTGAACCCCCTATTTTGGGTTGACGATTGGTAAAAACTTCTATTTGTTGCTTGAGACGAGGAATGTCTATATTAGCTTTGGTAAGTATAGTATTAGCTAAACCTTCCTGTTCCAGCAAAGCCAGAATTACGTGTTCTACTTCTAGATTTTGGTTCTGAAATTGTTTGGCGATCTCTTGTGATTTAACAATTCCATCCCATGCTTGTTCGGTAAATTTACTAGAATCGGTAGGCTGCATACTAAAATTTACTATAAATTGCTTCTTATAAAATTAATTGTAGTGGTAAGTATAGCAAGGTTAGGAATCATTAAACATTTATCATTAAACACTTATCATTGAGTATTTAGGCTTAACTGCTCCGGAAGTAGAAAGAATTACTGTGCGCGATCGCATTTTCTCTCCCAGAGAGCGATCGCCCTAGGGAAAAATCTGATAAATTTCTCTAGGATGTGCAACTCGTTGACAAATAATAGTTTGATTTTTTTTATGGAGCGTTAAACCAATTCTATAATCTCCAACTCTAATTTTATATTTATCTTTATAGCCTTTCATTTACATAGTTTTTGTTAATTTCTAGCATTTAGTTAACTCCAAAAGCACTATTAATAATTAATACTAGCCGATCACGTCTTTAATGCTTTGGTTTTTAGAGAGGGCAGTACCTACCATTTCAAAAAAGCAATTCAGATAATGGGATCAGCTAGACGCTTCAATACACTTCATCATGAGTTCCAATCGCTTCTAAAAGAATTGCTTGTGTCTGTTCATATTCAACAAATTTAAATATAATTCTGAGATCGTAACCCACAGTACAAGCATAAGAATCTTTAAGTTCCCCTTTCAATTTGTGAGTTTTCAATCGTGGTTGAAATGGGTCTAAAGATAGTAACTCTAAGGTATCTTGAAGATTTCCAGCTAATTCAGGCTGTTTTCTGATAATTTTTCGAGCATTCCTAATAAAAGCATTCGACCGCAATAAAACAAATGTCATGAAAGAATTTCCTTCATCAGTTGTTCGGGTGTAACGGGTTGACATTTACCTTGTGCAAACTCTTGTTGAGCTTCACGAACATCTTTAACCAGATCTGCTCTTTTTCTATCTCTCAGTCTATTTTTTAAAATACGAATCAAGTCTTCTCGGTCTTCAAGTGAAAGTTGTTCAGCTGCTTCTAAAATTTCTGCAAAGCTTATTTGTGTCATGATATTGTTTGCTTGTAATAGCTCGATCTATTCAAATTATAGTTACTCAAACCAGAAAAACGCGATCGCGTCATGATAAATGTGTTTTTTACAAGTGATCGCCTAGGTAAAAAATCTGATAAATTTCTCTACAATGTGCAACTAGTTAACAAATAATAGTTTGATTTTTTTTATCGAGCGTTAAACCAATTCTATAATCTCCAACTCTAATTTTATATTTATCTTTATAGCCTTTAATTTACATAGTTTTTGTTAATTTCTAGCATTTAGTTAACTCCAAAAGCACTATTAATAATTAATACTAGCCGATCGCTTTTGAGCATAAAAATATCAATCTAGTATAAGCGATTGCCATAGTAAAATCCCATAGATCGCACTATATTTTAGTAACTATTTAAGAACCACTCATAACCTTTTTTTAGTTGCTCTTGTGCATTATTTTCCACAATGCTACCATGAGCCATAATCACTCTTTGGAAATCCCAATTAAGTATTTTTTCCACAGATGTTTTTACCTTTTGTTTGTCTTCAATAACTAACTTTTCCAACAGTGAAGGTCTAAGATTGTCATAACTAGCCATAAGTTTTGCTGCTAGTTGAGTTATCCAGGGAAAATTGCGATCAAAGTTAAAAGCCGTATCTGTTAGGATCAGGGTCTTACTTTCTCGATGATAAAAAACTATTTCATTTAAAGTTGCAGCTTTAGGAATATCAAAAACTTGAAATCCTGTGAACCAAATATATTCAAGCTCAGAGTTAAACTCAATTTTATCTTGAAAAAAGACTCGATCGATTTCAAGGTTAGGCTGTTTAGTTTCTAATCCTGGTGGTGCTAAGATTTTTGCTGTTTGATAAATATTTTTACATTCTTCAAGATATAAATAATGAAAGAGATTAGGAGCAATAATATATTCTACTGTTCCGAGAGCATTTATTTCTTGTTGAGTTTGTGGCTCTAGTTTAATGGGGGAAATAAGAACAATGCGGTTTTCTGATAAATGAATCACCGTCATTCTTGTACCAACTTCTAAACCCAAATATTTTAAAGGCTGTTCTTTAACCCAAATATTGCGCCCAACTTGTCTTAACATAACTACCTAAGCAAAATTATTTGTACATTGAATATTCCCTATCTCAACTATCGCGACCTATTGAAGTGCATAACTACTTAACTCATATCAAGCACTAGCGCGATACATTACCAAGAAATAAATTTCTTGGCTGATACAGAAAAGTCCTCTCAAGAGGACTAATACCAATTTGATAAATGTTTGTTACACATAAATTCAATCCAAAGGTAGGGCGAGGCACACCCCACCCTACCTTTATCTGTTGCATTTTTTCTTCCAATTGGTATAATACTAAATCCGATGACCAAAGCATACTTTTATTTATGTCTGAAACCAAGTTATCACAATATTTGTAGTCTATTTTAATAGACTTACTATTTTAGCCATTAACTTCAGTTAATGGCAGTTGTGTATCAAGGTGCAAGATATGAGTATAACCTTTGAATCATCTTAGATTATGTTCGAGAGTATTTGAGCAAAATTTTAATCGCCAATCACCAAAGCCTACTTCGTCAAGAGACAATAGTAACGCTACAGAAGTATCAGGAAGATTTTGTACAGCAGGTTATTGATGAAGGGTTTTCTCTCGTAGATATACCAGATGTGTTTCACTCCTATGAGCAAGTGCGACGCTGGGTTGGTAGTCACATGTCCGCCAAGCAATCTGCTCATAAGGACGCATTTTCTCCCTTTTGTACCCGTCCTTTTATCAAAGCAGCTTATTCTATACCCGCCATGCGACGGTATTCTGAACACACACACTATGAATTACTAAAATATTTAGTACCAGATTTACATCGTTTCCCTTTTACCAACAACTGGTCTCCTCAACAACCAATTCTTAATCTTATTTATTCATTCTGGGAGCGGACACTTAAGAAAAAACTATCGATACCCATAACAAAAATTGTTACTGGCAAATCTAAGGACATAACTCTCGATGTCAATCATCAACTTAAAAAATTCCATCGCTTAGAGTTCAAAAGGTCTCAGCTTAGGGAACTTTGTTTAGATCAATCTGATTCAGCCCTATGGAATTTTATTAATCGATCTGAGTTCGAGCGCATTACATCTAGTGATACTAATACATCGGAACGTAAACAGCACTTAATGTTTTTGTGGCATATATTCACATTGTTTCAATATGCAGATATGCAGCAATTATAATATTAGCAAGGCTATTCTTTAACCTAAATATTGCGCCCAACTTGTCTTAACATTAACTGTAACATAACTGCCTAGGCAAAATTATTTGTACATTCCTTATTCACTATTGCCTATTGCCTATTGCCTATTTTCTATTCCCTATCTCAACTATTTAATTAATGAGTACATCTACTACTTACTTTTGATAATTAGCGGTATTTCTGACGATGATATTACTATCTTGAGATAAAATTTCTCGAATTGATTGAGGTGTGTTAGGATTAATGGCGATCGCGTATCTTTCAATCCAATATATCGATCTAGCATTAGATGCTAATACTGAAGGTTGTGCATGGGGACTAAAAAAAACTGCTAAACGAGACAACCAAAGCCAACGAATTTGGCTTTGATCTTTTGCCCAAAAATTAAAAATATTTTTTTGGATTTCTAGACTACAGTTAGGGTGAGACAAAACAAAAAGTAAAGTGTTTAAACTGCAATATTTAATTAATTCCTGAAGAACTAGTGCAGTAGCGTTGGGATTGAGAGCAATTCGATGATAAATGTTACTATCAGAGTTTCGATCTTGGATTAGCTTCAATAAAGTTTCAGGAGGAGTACTAGAATTACCAGCTAATTGATACTTTATATTGTAGTCTTTGATTGTACTCAATTCTTGAAGAATCAAACCTGGTGTACTAGAATTACCAGCTAATCGACGACTAGCTAAGATATGTTTATTTTTGGCTAGTTCTATCAGAATCTCCACTGGAGTATTAGTGTTTTTAGCAATTTCGTGGCGCACTCCATATTTAGGCTCTGCGAGGAATTCCAGAATAGAAGCTGGAGTATGAGGGCTTTTCGCAACACTAGCACGAACTGACTTGTGTTTATCTTCTGCTAATTGTCGGCGCAGGTATAGAGGAAGATTAGGGTTTTTGGCTGCATGGCAACGAACTGATTTATTATTATCTGTGACCAACTGTTGAAGAGTTTTAATTGGAGTGTCAGGATTTTTGGCTGTCAAAAAGCGATTCACATAATCTTCCCAATCTTGATGGTTATATTTGTGAATTAATCTCTGTTTATAGATATTTCGTTGATATTGAATAGTCCATTGGTTTTCATTATTAGCACTATGGGGAAGGGTTGCTGGATGATGAAATTTTATAGAGTTTTGTTGATAGACAGAAAGTTTACTCTTGATATTTTTTGGAATCAAGTCATGCAACCAAGGAAGATGGTATCTAAAATCATTGGGGATTTTTCTATCGAAGTTTCTGATAGCTGTTGCGATATGTTTATTTTTTTGTTGGGAATTGATTTTGGATGAATATTTAAAGTGTAAACTAGCAGCTTGGGATAATTGTGGAGATTGGTGTCTAACTAACTTTTCCAGAGTAGCCAAGGAGATTTTAGGATTGGCAATTGCTGCTAACAGTATTACTTTATTGTCAACACCGCGATTAGAGATGCTTCCTAGCCGGAAGCCTCTCTCGCGGTCATGTTGTTGGGCTGCCCAATTTAACAAATACTCTGGTACTTCTTCTAAAGGCAATATAGCAGCTAAAGTATTAAGGGGTATTTTTGTGAAAAAGTTACTGTCTTCTAAGAGCAATAAGTCAAGTAGAGGATTAGCTAACAGTTGATGGGGAAATTCCTCACCCAAATTAAACAGAATTCTAGTTGGGGTATTAGGATTTTCAGTAACAGCTTGACGCACTAAACTATTTTTATGTTTGGCTAATGCTTCTAAACGTTGAGGCGGAGTAGTTTCTGATTTTGCCTCCTGTAAAATATAATTTAATTCTGCCTGATTCATTTATGTTTTAGCGGAAAATAACTTGTAGCTTCTTGAAGATGTTTAATTAACGTCTTGGTTGGTAATGCGCCGTGGAGATGATGCCAAGGTAGTATTTGCTCTTGACTCCAATTACGATGAACATAAAAATCTAGAGTAGGTATTTTACCTCGTAATTGCTTAAAAGCCCGTTTATAACTACCAACAGAATCACCATATTCTCTAGTTAATTCTAAAAGAGAAGCTAAACGGCGATCTCCTCTAGAAATTAAAGCCTGAATAACTGACCAGTTATAGCTTTCGGGACGAAAATCTATACCTCTTTTCCTGAGTTGCTTTTCTAGATACTTCAGTCTGGTTTTGGCTTCGGGGTTGACTCCAAACCATTGAAAAGGAGTATGAGATTTCGGAACAAAAGTACTGCAACCGAGAGTCAGACGCAAGCCTGGTGCAGCTTTCTTAACTGCTTCCATCATGGTTATTGTCTGTTCGATATCTTCTGTGGTTTCCCCAGGAATACCAGCCATCCCATAAAACTTAATGGCTTTTAAACCTCCTGCTTTAGCATTAACAGCAGCTTGGATAATCTCTTCATTGCTCAGTTTCTTGTTAACAATTTGACGTAGTCTTTCCGAACCACTTTCTACAGCAATAGTAATAGAGCGAGTGTCTCTTTTTGTAAGGGTTTGAGCCAGTTTTTCGGTAACAGTATTAGTTCTGACTGAAGCAATACTGAGACGTACATCTTCATATTGAGGTTGAGATAAATAATCTAATAGGGTTTCAAATTTAGGATGTTGAGTAACAGATGCACCTAGTAACCCCAGACGGTTAGTCACTTTTAAACCCTTATTTATTGCAGGAATTAAAGAATCTTCTAAAGAAGCAGTACGAAACGGGAGAGTAAGATAACTCGCCAAGCAAAAGCGACACATTTCGGGACAACTCCGCACCACTTCTACCATGTAGATGTTTTCCCAAGCAGCTTTTTCTGTCACCACCGTAGAAGCAGAAAGAGTATTACCGCGATAGGTTTGTTTTTGTATCGTGTCGGGGATATCTGTATCTATGGGTTGAATGGATTTTATTTCACCTTCACTATCTTCGTAAGTAACCTCGTACAAACTAGGAATATAAATGCCTGGAACTTTTGCTAAGTGACGTAGTTTAGTTGTGCGGTTGGCTTTTCTGACTTCTTGATAAGCGTCTATAAAACTATCCAGTAAGTTTTCTCCGTCTCCGAGAAGGATAACATCAAAAAAATCTGCTAGAGGTTCAGGGTTTGCTGTTAAAACTGAACCACCACCAAACACTAGAGGATGATGATCTTCTCTTTCAGTAGAATGCAGGGGAATACCAAGAGACTCTAGAAGATTGAAAATATTAATATAGTCCAGTTCCCAAGAAACGGAAAATCCTAATAGTTCTGGCGTTCTAGGTAAAGGTTCTTGAGTATCAGTAAATAAACGAGCCACATCCACATCAGAACGCATTGCGAAAGTAGCCCATACTATCTGATAACCTAAGCTGGTAATCCCCACACTATATTCATTAGGGAAAGCGAAGATTAAGGGGATAGCGTTGTTGTCTGGGGTAGCAGGGGTAAATAGGAGATGTTCTTGATTAAATACTGTCATTAAGGGATTAGGGATTAGGGAGACTGGGATTGGGAATTGGGAATTGGGGAATTGGGGAACTGGGGGGTACGGGGATGATTGTTACTTATTACTTATTACTTATTATTTCCTCATCCTTCATCCTTCATTACTTATTACTTAATCACTAGACTCGCAGCATCTCGATCTAAAAATAAAGTAGCTTGGGGTTGCTTTCTCAAGATGGAAGCTGGACATTCTGGGGAAATTGCACCATAGAACATACTTTTTATTATGTCGGCTTTTTTCTTTCCTGGTGCTAAACATAAAATTTGCTTTGCCCTACAGATAGCAGGAATAGTTAGAGTATAAGCATATTGGGGTACTGCATCTAGGTTAGGAAAGTAACCACCGTTAACTTGTTGCTGACGAGTTTTAGTTTCTAGTTTGACAATTTTAACTGTTTCAGTGTCTTGAAAATCAGCTACAGATGGTTCGTTAAATGCAATATGTCCATTATCCCCAATTCCCAACAGACACAGATCGATCGCATATTTTTGTAGTAATTTTGTATAGCGATCGCATTCCCCTATAGGTTGTAAAGCATCTCCTTCAATATAGTGAAATTTATTGGGTTTAACTCGCTGTTCTACTTTGGAGGATAGATAATAACGAAAACTCCCTGGATGGTTTGCTCCAATTCCTAAGTATTCATCCAAGTGAAATAAAACCATTCTTGACCAATCTAAATCACTGTTTCTGAGTAAAGCATCTAAAAATTGTAATTGAGAATTACCTGTTGCTAGAACAATACTAACGGTATCTTGTTGAGCTAATAAAGACTTGAGATAATCTATAGCTAAAAGTGCTGCTTTTTCGCTTAATTCTTCCGATGAAGCGCAAATTTTTACTGATAAATCATCCACCAAACCACCCTCATCGGGCAAAAATGATAAAGTACGATGTGGCATATTTAATAAAATTTAATTGGGAGCGAAACTGAACATGAGTGCTACTATATCTGATATAGCGGTTAAAACTATCGACGGTAAAGAGAAGAAACTGGCTGAATATGCAGGTAAAGTCTTATTAATTGTCAATGTGGCTTCCTATTGCGGTTATACTTCCCAATACTCAGGATTAGAAGAATTAAATCATAAATATGGCGATCGCGGTTTAAAGGTACTAGGTTTTCCCTGTAATGATTTTGGCGCACAAGAGCCAGGAACTAACGAAGAGATTGCACAATTTAGTGAAACTAAATACGGTGTTACTTTCGATATGTTTGATAAGGTTCATGCTAAAGGTTCTAGCCAACATCCTTTATATCAAACTCTGACTAGTTGCGTCGCGCCTACAGGAGATGTAGCTTGGAACTTTGAGAAGTTTCTAGTTAACAAACAAGGAGAAGTTGTAGCCAGATTTAAAAGTGGTGTAACTCCTAACGATCCTGAGTTAATTCAAGCTATTGAAGCGGAATTAGCTAATTGACATCCTCCCTCGACAGAGCGGAGGGATTCTTTTGAATCTAGAGGTTCTTGGTTCAACAAGTCCACTTGAACTAAGTTCCTTGCAGCGCTTAGCCCAGAGGTGGTTCTTTCCCCAAGCGTTACTTTTGGACTGCCCGCCCATAGTTGCAACTACGCAAAATTTGTTTGAGTTTAAGAGATGTTTTATTTTTAATTGCTGTTCGTCCAGTTCCCTTGAAAATTTTACCCACTCCAGGGGGGAGATACTGAAACTGCGGAGTAGAACCGTATATTTTCAATTGTCAAGGTGCAGCTAAGGTAACGTGTTAGGTTACTGAGGTTTTTATACAGGTTAACTACCCTTGATCAAAGGTCAGCACCCCGCAATAAATTGACGGGGCTTCAAGCCTCGCAGTTTATTTAGCTGACCAGCTTAAGACATCAAAATCTACGTTATTGGCAAGAGTTAAAAGACCTACCTTG
>JAAUYD010294607.1_pt1 | contig 11369 bp, 10 predicted proteins | sample 7278101 | NCBI WGS metagenome assembly JAAUYD01 (sample SAMN14350128, study PRJNA611818) | marine sediment metagenome | isolation source: surface marine sediment (0.6m) | place: French Polynesia: Moorea | collected 2018-08 | reverse complement strand
TGGAAGATGCGTTCGGCAACGTGCTGGAGGAGCACATCGTGCGCGGCACCAAAGTGCTCGATCCTTCCACGGCCTATCAGGTGGTGGATATGATGCAGGGGGTGGTGGACAACGGCACCGGTCGTGTGATCCGCAAACTCGGCTTTTACAAGCCGGCGGCTGGAAAAACCGGCACGACAAATGGATACAAGGATGCCTGGTTTACCGGATTTACCCCCACCTTGAGCGCTTCGGTGTGGGTTGGTTTCGACCGCGAGACCGGGCTCAAAGACGCCTATCGCACCGGGATTACCGGCGGCCGTGGTGCTGCGCCGATTTGGGCGCGTTTCATGGCCAAGGCCACCGAGGGGGAACCACCGCGGCCCTTCATCCAACCGATGGGCATCGTCTTCGAAAACCGTGACGAAACCACCGGACAACCGGTATATGACGGATCGCCCACGGCGATCCGTGTGGCGCTGCGACCCTCCGCCGAAGGCGTCAACACGCCACAGTTCGGGAGTCCGAAATGAATGCCGCGATGAGACATCTGGCTGTTCGATTCTGGCTCACCGCACTTATCGGTGGCGCGACCGCCATCCTGCTGTTGCCGTGGTGGCAGCAGTTGCTCGGGGTGGATTGGCTGATCGTGCCATCCATTGCCCTCATGGCGGGCTGCTTTGCCGGTGTGGGCTGGTTGATGAATCGCATCGGCCTGGGATTTCTAAAACGACATGTCAATGAGGCCGCAGTCTGGGAGCGGGCCGGCATGGCCGCCGAGTCGCAGACCGCTTTTGGCAAGGCCATGGCAACCTTTGATAGTTTCTGGATATCCCCGATGTCACGGCGTGGAAAATTCCAATGGTTTTCTGGTGTTATGGCCCGGTTTCATATGGGGCGGCACCCGGATCGCCCCTTTTCCCGGTCTTTGATTGCAGCCCATCTGCGTCAGTTCCCCCAGGATGCGTCCGCGGCCGAACCATGGCTGGAGAGTCTGCTGGCGCATGAGCGTCATCTGCCCCAAGAGCATGAGGCGGTTGAACTCATCAGCTTGCGGCAGGGCCGGCATCAGCGAATTCAGCGTCTCATTATGCAGTTCTACATGGTGAACGGCCGGACCGACTTCGATGCCACCCAAACCTATCGCAGGGTGTGGAAAGAACAGGGACCGCTGCCAGCCGAAACCGTCAGCGACCTGGCCTGCCTGCTGCGCAATGACCATGTGCTGAACCCATGGGCGCTGAAGGTTTACCTTGCGGCCCATGAAGCGGGGGACGAGGGCGCGATAGAGGGGATTGCCGCTGCCGTGCGCTGGCTGCCGGCCACGGAAGAGAGCCGCCCCCTTCTGAAGCGAGCCGAACAGATCATGGACGCTTCGGACCGTTCGCTGTCAGAGGGAACAGCACTCGAGCGCTTCAGACCGGACGCGGTGATTGCAGTGCGTCCAAAGGAAAAGGCGCGACGATCCAGTAGCGCCCAATCCCGTAAACGGCCCATTGCGCGTGATGCGATGGCCCGGCTCACAGCCCGACTTGGGTTCAGGAAAAAAACATCGCAGGATAGGGCTGGAAAATGGCTGGCGGCGATACCGCTGCGGCAGGCGCTGCCCTTTGTCGCGGGCCTATTGATCGTTGCGCTGGTGGCAGTTGCCGGATGGCGGTTTTATGACCGGCCGGCCCAGGAGGTCGAAACCGATCCGAAAAAGATTGCGGAAGAGGTGGTGATCACCGATCCGTTTACCATCCAGGTGGCGGCCTACCTCAAGAGTGAGGATGCCCAGCGGTTGGTGGATCAATTGATCCAGACCGGACTGGATGCGTTCTGGACCCAGGCGGCCAGCGCCAATCGCTCCTGGTACCAGGTCAAGGTCTCCCATTTTGCCACCCGGGAGGCGGCCCAGGCGTACGGCCGGGATTTGAAGTCAAAGGGATTGATCGACGATTTTTACGTGGCCAACTATGAGCACGCCCGTAGAAATGCAGGTAAACCCTGATAAGAAGCTATCTCAAAAAAGTATTTTGGCCCAAAATCCGTTTTTGAGACAGCTCCTATTACGGTTTTAACCATCCGCTCTGCGGATGCGCGTTGACTTTCACGCTATCGTAGCAAACGTATGGTATTAATTGCACAGCTGAGGAGGGGACATGGAAAAACAAGATTTAATGAAGATCGCTGATGGGTTGCGGATGATCGAAGAGGGTGTGATGAAGATCCAGGGGGTCATGCGGTCCAAAAACATCAAATCCCTGCAGGAAGTCGCTGCCGAAATGATACCGTTTTTCAAGGCGGATGATGACGCCCTTACAGATTCGGTGATTCAGAAGTTGGAATCTCGTTAACGGGGTATCTATACCCGAATGGGCCGTCAGGCTGGCGCAGGTGGCCAATGAGGGCTGTAGGCGTTAGAATGATTTGGAAAAGCCCATGAACTGATCGTACTGGGCATCCAGTTCTTTGCCGTCGGCATCCTTGCCTTTGAAGCTGAACACGATGTGAGACGGATCGATGGTGCCGTCGGCCGTCGGGTTCTGGGTCAGATTAAAATAGACCGTAGCGGTCATCTTGTCCGGATCGTAATAGACATTTGTCGGCAACGGCGGAAGATCAACCTCGGTGGAAGGTGGGGCTACGCCGTGGTTGTATTGCATGCCCGGTGTGGTTTCTTCTGATTTTCCGATGCTCCAATTGACGATGTTCTCCACGGATTCCCGGTCCATGTCCTTGTTGAACTGGAAGACCATGGAGACGCCTTTCTGTGCGTTGGCGTTGGCGAGATAGCCGTCGATCACCGAAAGTTGTGTCTTTGGTGCCCTGAAATAGGGAAATGTGCTGTCTGCGTATGCGAACATTATCTTGGGCGTCGTGGCCTTGCTGATGTAGGCCCTCAAAAGGCTTGAAACGCCTTCATTCTTATCTTTCAAAAAATCCCGGATGTTCCTGGCCTCGTCCATTCGACCTGCATCGGCATGGGCATATCCCATTTCCTCGTAAGCGGCGTAAAATTCGCGATCTTTTGCCAGGGCAAGCTCGAATTGCTCGATGGCGTCATCGTATTTTTCCTGGGACCGCAATGCCTGCCCCATTCCAAAATAGCCGTTACGGCTTTCCAGACCACCCCTGCGGATTATTTTTTCGAACTGGTTTTCAGCATCGCTGTAGCGTCCGGATCGCATGTAGGCCTGCCCCAAAGAGAAACGGTTGGTGCTGTCGTCATAGAGTCGGACGGCTTCTTCGTAGGAAGCGATCGCCTCTCCATGCCGATCCTGTCCGATGAGCAGGTTCCCCATTTCAAGGTGGAGGCGATCGTCGGTCTGATTCACCGAGATGGCCTGCTCGTACATGCCAATGGCGCTCTCCGTGTCTCCCAGGGCCTGGTAGGCCATGGAACCATACTTGGTGGCTTCGTAGGCAAAATTGGAATAGGGCGAAAGGCCGAAGGCGCGTTTGAAGTCTACGGCGGCGCCTTCATAATCTTTTTGCTGGAATTTACCGATGCCGCTATTCAGCGCCTGGTTGGCCAATGTCTCCATTCCGGCGTATTGGTTGCCGGATGCGCTGAACAAATTGTCGGCTAAAGCTGCGGTGTATAAATCCATTCGCACCACCTGTTCAATTGAGCCCAATGGTCTGACTTAAGGGCATGGTCGTCTCAAATTGTGTATCGGCCGGTTGAATGGAACCTTTAGCGGATTCATGATTTTTTTGGGGGGCTGGGTATCCGCCCCACCGCCAATAGTCTCTCGCCCAAGGTGTTGCAATAAACAACATATTGTATTAGCTTGACAAAGTAGTGAGCACCGCTCATTCATCCACCAGCAAGCACAACTCTCAACCAGCAAGAGATGGACCTAATCAACTATATTTGCAACTGGTTTTCGTCACGGGTGCAGCATCGTTCCACAGTTTGGTCAATTTAACTTTTTCACACCACGGAACCCCACCTGAAAGGAGAAAACAATGCAATACACACCAAAACTCCGGAATGAACATCTCAATAGCGATAACCTGCCCAAACGCATCCTGACATTGGACGGAGGAGGGCTTAAAGGCATTCTCACCCTGGGTATTTTACAAAAGATAGAAGATGTGCTTCGCCAACGGCATGGCGGTGCTGCAGCGTTTCGCCTCAGCCACTATTTCGACTTGGTCGCCGGAACCTCTACCGGCGCTATCATTGCCGCCGGACTGGCCATCGGTATGTCGGTGGAAGAACTGCGTGCCAAGTACATGGCGCTGGGCGAGCGTGTTTTTGAAAAGAGTTTTTTCAGGAAGGGATTGCTCAGGGCCAAATACGATAACAAGAAATTGAATGAGGAGCTCAAAGCCGTTTACGGGGAGGATACGACCCTGGGCGGCGATGCCATCCAAACCGGCTTACTGATCATGACCAAACGCCTCGACACGGGAAGCCCCTGGCCGGTCAGCAACAACCCGCGGGGCAAGTACTATGGTTCACGGCCGGGAGGTACCATCGGAAACAGTGATTATCCTCTGTGGCAGGTCGTGCGAGCTTCGACAGCGGCCCCGGCCTTTTTTGATACTGAAGAGATTACCATCGTCGAAAAACCGGATCACAAGCCCACCAGGGGAGAATTCGTGGACGGCGGGGTCAGCCCCTTCAACAATCCATCGCTGCAGGCCTTTATGTATGCGACCATGGACGGCTATCGCATTGGTTGGGACACAGGTCCTGAGAAACTGCTGTTGGTGTCGGTGGGGACCGGACGACCGAATCCTGAGGTGAAAAAGCAGGGGATCACTGCCGCCCATGCGGTGAGCGCTTTGGTATCGCTAATGGATGACTGCGCATCCCTGCAGGAGACGCTGCTCCAGTGGATGTCGTCCAGCCGCACCGCCCGATCCATTGACCGTGAACTTGGCGATCTGCGTCACGATCTGGTTGCTAAGGCACCGTTGTTGACCTATTTACGATACAATGCGGATTTGAGTCGGGAAGGTGTGCAGGCGATCTATCCTGATTTAACCGATAACGAAAAAATCGAATCCCTGAGCGCCATGGACGATCCGGAGAACATGCCGCTGCTGCATGAACTTGGAAAGGCAGCTGCGGCGCGGGATGTCCAGGATTCCGATTTTCCATCCACATTCGATCTGATTTAGCCTGGAGAAGATCTTGTCTCCTCTTCTCCGAAGTAAAAGGAACCAGTGACCATGGGAGAGCGTCGTCGATACCGAAAAAAAGCAAATCAATTCATCATTGCTGTTCAACTCAACCTTGAGACTGATGGTCTCGTCTACCAAAAATGGGGCAGTGAGCAACACTGCAAACCTGGAGATTGGCTGGTGGACAATCAAGGCGACGTTTACACCGTGGATCGTGAGACATTTGAAAGCACATATGCGCAAAAAGGACCGGGCATCTATCTAAAAACAACTCCCGTATGGGCTGAGCAGGCCACCGAACCTGGAAAGGTGGCCACCAAGGAAGGCTTTTCCCACTACCGCGCCGGCGACTATCTGGTCTTCAACAACGAGGATGGTACAGATGCATATTGCATCAGTGCCAAAAAGTTTGAATCCATGTATAAACCGGATGATTAGAAGACATCTCAAAAAAACCATTTAACCCCAAATTCGTTTTTCGATACAGGTTCCAGTTGATTTCAAACCGGGTGCTATGCACCCGGTTACAACTGCAACAATCGAAGAACTGCGTGCTTTGCATGCGGTGGTCAAGACAAACCCAAATCATCCGTTTTGCGGGTGGTCGTTGACTCGCCATAAGTGTAACTGAGCCTTGCTACCAAATGTTCCCTCCCTAAAATATGGTATTCCGCTGACACTCCCAATTACCCTTTAGCCTGACTTTAGTAGGGTCGCAGGTTCGTGCGCTTTATTGAGTGGTCTATTCGGAGACATGGATTAGGGCCTTGCTTCTCAATGATGTGTATCCTCATGTGCACTCTGATTTGCCCAAAAGAATACACCCCCAGCGAAATCCCGCATTGCGCGGGTAAGATTTTGTTTAAAAAATTTATACATGAAGGGTGGTTATACCATGCGTCCGGAGGTGGCATCCGAATTGCTGTACTTCTTTTCCGGCGGCGGACCCGGTTTGGGATACCTATATCGAATTAATGGTTATCGACCTTTTAATTCAGCAACAAGGAGAAGGGGTATGAGCAGATTATTCCGATTATCACTGGTGCTTTTGTTGGTACTGAACATTTCGGCACCGACATGGGCCTTTGGAGGTTCAAATGAAAAGCACAAAAGGTACTATCAAAAGAGTAAAAAATATAGTTACTACTTCTCTTACGCACGATATCAAAAGTGGAAAACGTGGCTTCAGTATAGAAGGTTGATGCGCGCCTATGATAGGGCAGGGCAGGATGCCCGCCAAAAATTCCTCGGCAAGATCGGAATGGATCAGCCGGATGTGAGCGGGGAGATCCAGCGGATCAGAGAAGAATACGAACAGCAGATCGCTCAACTCAACAGTACCATCGCTTCCAATGAGGAACAAATTGCCGAGCTGAACAGCACGATTGCTTCCAACGGGCAACAGATCGGTGAGCTCAACAGTACCATTGCTTCCAACGAGCAGCGGATCGCTGAACTGAACAATACAGTTGTTGCCAACGAGCAGCAGATTATTCAGCTCAACAATACCATTTCATCCCACAACCAGCAGTTGGCTGGCCTGAGAGCAGAGCACCAGGAACAGTTGGTCACATTGGAGGCGGATTGGCGTCGACAGGCCGATGAAGAATATGAACGGGGCCTGGAAGAAGGCAGGGCATCCTGTGAGGAGACACCCTCGGGTACAGGTGCCCACGCGATGATCAATTCATGGAATACCGAAGGGTTCACTCCGGATGCCATCGATGTGGATGGTGCCGGTAATGTCTATATCCTTGACAATGAAGGTCGTGCCGTGGTGCGTTACGATACCGGCGGCAATCTAGATTTCGTTTGGGGATCGTCCATGTTTCAATCGACTGTGGATCTGGCCACCAACTCCCAAGGTGAAATTTTCATTCTGGATCAGGAATCTGCGTTCCACTTACAGAAATACAACCGCTACGGCACCTGGGTCGATCTGCCGTCTGAACTCCAGCAGTTGGTCGCACCGACCGGCTTTTTCATTGATGCCAGCGATACGATCTACGTGGCGGACAGTAGGGGAGGAACATACGGCGGCAGTCGTATCCTCGTCTTTCATCCCGCTGGCGATTTGATGATGCAATTTGGCGATGATCCGGATCTGTCCGGTGAAGTATACCGTGATATTGCGGTGAACCCGCAAGATCAGTCAAAGATCGTTCTGACAGATACCAAAGTGGTCGTTTTCGACCAAAATGGCAACTACGTCAGGGACTGGCAGGGCAACTTCAGCGCTCCGTCCGGTTTGGTCATCGGTGGCCAGGGTGAGATCTACGTGGTAGACAGCATTGGTCATCAGGTTTTCGAGTACGATCAGAATGGAACCCTGATCGACACCTTTGGTGCGGCCGATCTGGTGGATCCAGGCAGGCAGGGTGTGGATGCCAATGGTTTGATTTATGTCGGCGATAAAGAACAACTGATGATAAAGGTCTTTCAATAAGAACTGCGTCTTTCGGCAATTTGCAATTGCCGATGAAAAATATCTAATCCGCCCCGGTTGGCATGCAATGCATGTTGGCCGGGGCTTCTTTGATGTTTACATGCATCGGGTTGTTGCCGGCAGATGACGACCCGGTCTTCATCTCTGTGGTTGTTTTTGCTTGGACTAATAAAAGCAAATATAACAAATAGTTATAGTATTAATAGATCTGCATACGTAATTTAGTACCGTATTAATACGGCAATATTTGAGTGTTGACGGATTTCCCTCCTATTGCTAACCATTCAGAAGTCACGACCCTTTAAGTTTGAATACAACATATTGATATTGAAGTGAATATTCTATCTGGATGATGGATCGGCGCAAGCCGAACCAGCTAAGCTCAGTGTACAGTTGAACGGAATGAAAAGAACCGCAGATCCACACCTTCTTCTCTTGGAGCCTCTTCCAATTCTCCGAAAAAGCAACAGGCTATCGACCTCGACAGCCGTTAGCGAGTGCATCCTGCCCTTCAGATCATTCCTTTTGCGGATACCGGACCATCTTTGGTGGTGAGGTGATTCGCAGCTTCAGTTTTTGATGCATGCTGTGATCAAGAAGGGAAAGGGTTGATATTGAAAAAAATCTTCGTGCTACTTCTGTTGATTGGTGTAGGTTGTATTGTCTACCAGCAGCACCAGAAGAACCATATCAATGTGCTTGAACCAAGATACGAATTACCTTATGTGGTGGTCTATGGGAAGACCGATTCGACCTGGACGATGAAAAGCGTGCGCGAGTTGGAGGCCAAAGGGATCGATCCTATTTTTGAGAATATGGACGAACCGGATGTTAAAAAGGAGATTTTTGAGCGAGTAGAGGAAGCCGGTTACAGCCGCCATCAAATCGTTCTCCCGATTATCGAAGTAAACGGTAATATTGTGATCGGGCACCAGACCGACAAAGTATTCGCATTTTACAACGCAATCGAAGAATGAGCCGGTCTGTTTCGCATATTTATCATAAGCGAGCTTCGGTGATCAGATCTTGCGCACCGCAAAATCCTTGGGTTCGGGAATAAAATCCCGTGTCAGTTGCTCGGTATGATAGGCGCTGATCAGTTTTTCCGCAATAAGCCCGAAGGTCAGCACAGCCATCCAACCTAAGTCCACCTGAAATCCCTGATTCAAAGCAATGGCGTACAGCAGCAACTTGGTCATCAATACGATTTCTGCGATCCCCAATAGGGTGCCTAAAACTGGGTGGCGGCTGTAGAAATAGCCACCGCCGGGGATGAGCAGGGAGCGCAGTTTGGCTTGAAAGCCGGATTTGAATTTAAGCTTGCAGGTGGGGCAGAGGTTGCTTTTGGGATCCAGCACATTGGTGCAACTGGGACAGAGGTAGACCCGGGCGTTCAGATTACCGGCCGCTTTGGGTTTAAGTTCGATGGACGCCAGCAGCACCTTCAATTTTTTTCTCTCTCTGCGGCCGATGTAGGCGAATTGTTCTTCAGTTCCGTTCTTGTACTTCACCACAAGCGTACGACCCTTAAACCCTATATGGGCACAATCTTCATACCAGATCTGAGATACTGAGCTGACGGTAGAACGGTCAAAACGGGTGGGGATGTGAAGAATACGTCTGTCGGTAAACACGAATGTGGCGCGTTTGAAAAAAAGAAACGCCAGTCCCGTATAAAACTGCTCCAGGGCGGTGATAGGGGAGTAGCCTGTGGTCAGGCATCGGATGCTCTCGTCGTGATGGAGGAAAAATTTAATGAAGGTGGATTTGACGATCAGTTTGCGCTGCCGCTTTTCAATTCGACTTTTGTACCGGCCCTTGTAGTCCGAAAAAATGGTCTCGCGGTCAACGGGCACACCGAAAATAGAGAGGGGGCGTCCGAAGATATTTAAGCTTTGGGTGGTGCCTGAAGATGCAGCTTCGGCTTGGGACATGATCGTGATCCTCCTTCATGGTCTAAAAATGTATAGTGTTCCATAGGTTGATAGCAAATCACATACCATCTGTATGACGCCTTCTATTATGTTACAGCCATATCCGGTGATGTTTCATATATAAAAAAATAACAGTTTGTTATGATGTCGTAAGGGGGCGGTGCGGTTCCTTCGAAAAACCCTGCCTGGCAGATTGTGTGTGTCCAATAGTATACATTCTGCTGTATCCTTTTGGTCCTGTCACTAAATGTGAAAAACCGAAATAATGTGCCGGTCATCGCCGGCACCTTATCGCTGCTGGGTAAATGCCCTCTTTGGAATTGTTCTTGTAAGGCAAGCGTCCGGGGATTATTACGATGCACTGAAGGTATGAATCCCTGCATCCGGACACCCACAACTCTGTGCATCATCACCGGTTGCCGAGCATCTTCAGGGGAGCGCATGGCCGCAAAAAACACCACCATTCGATATGTCGAGTTCATCTTTTTGTTTTTCGCCATTCCCTGTGGGCTGTATTTCATACGGCAGCACTTGGCGTTCCGGGTCTTTTACCTGCTCCTTCTTGTTTCCGCAGCATGCACCGTCATTCTCCTTAACGACTCCCGATTTGACCGTGCGGTCTTGAAACGGAGCCTCACATTGGTGCAAATACGATCGATCGTACAAGTGTTTTTGCCTTCCGCTGTCATTCTAACCCTTTATACCTATTTTTTCCTTCCCTCGAAGTTTATGGCCTTTCCAACGGCCAAGCCATTTGTTTGGGCAATCGTTATGATCCTCTATCCCCTCCTGCTGGTGCTGCCTCAGGAACTCCTGTTTCGCTGCTTTTTCTTCCATCGCTATCAGGCCTTATTCGATAGCAGACCCCGCTTATTCATAGTGCTGAACGCTCTCAGTTTTGCACTTTCTCACCTTTTCTACGCCAACTGGGTGGCGCCGGTTTTTTCCTTCCTCGGTGGACTCCTGTTCGCCTGGCGTTACCGCAGATCGCAATCACTCATGGTTGTCACTGTGGAACATGCCATTTGGGGAAACTTCCTTTTTACCACCGGGATCGGTTGGTATTTGTACAGCGGATCGATTCAGTGAAGAGCTGTTGGCTATAGCTCCGCATGCACAGACAAAGCATCCGTGGTCTATCCATGTGTGGTAGTTTTGGCCTACCATTAAACGACAAACTCGCTCGCATTGCGTTTTTGAGCCTCTGCTGTAATTTGTTTTCAACTGAGAGGGAAAACAAAAAACAACAAAAAAACAGAAAGCATGAGGTGACACCATGGCCGATGATAGAAATCAAGATTACTTTGACGATAGCAATGAAGGACACGTAGATACCCGCGAAGCCAATCATGAATGTGAGAACAAAGACCCCCATCTGGGATGTGATATGGGAATTGATGTGGCCGGCTAAATGGAAGAGCAGGAAAACGGCAGAGCTTCAAGGCAAAAGATTCAATCGCCGTAAGATATAGGCGATAACATAAAAGGGCCGGGCCTCTAACGAGGCTCTGCCTTTTTGTTTTTAAGGTGCGAGAATCATGATTCGACTCGGTCTATGCTGTATCTTCACCAAAGCCCCCATCCGTTTTCGTCGAACGACGGCCACTTATCAGGCCAAGTTCTCCCGGGCGGAACAGCTTTTCCGCCTCAGTGATTTGTGTTTGCACAATGCCGAAGCATTGATGAATGCGCTCTCCTATTGTCGGAAAACCGGTATTGGTGCCTTCCGGATCAACAGTCAGATTCTCCCACTGTTGACACATCCCCAACAGGGTTATGATATTACCGATCTGCCCGCGCATGCGAAGATCGAGGATGCCTTTCGCCAATGTGGTGAGTTCGCAGGCCGCCATGGTATCCGCACCAGTTTCCATCCGGATCAATTT
>JAAUYD010304054.1_pt1 | contig 11372 bp, 13 predicted proteins | sample 7278101 | NCBI WGS metagenome assembly JAAUYD01 (sample SAMN14350128, study PRJNA611818) | marine sediment metagenome | isolation source: surface marine sediment (0.6m) | place: French Polynesia: Moorea | collected 2018-08 | reverse complement strand
TATTGATGACGACATAGCCCGGATCCGCCAGCAGGAAATGCGCGCCGAACGCACTCAGGAACAGGACGACGACGACGATGATGCCGAATTTCACTGCGCGTTCTCGCTCAGAGTTCGGAACTGACGCAGCAGCCGCAGCGATTCGGAAATATCCGGCACGTCAGTTGTAAATACATGCTGACGGATCTCGGCGATGGTGGCGAGGGCGCCCTGAACCGCAGCACTGTCCGCGTCGAAGTAGTCATCCAGAAGCGCGCTCGTGTCGTCGAGTGTCTGTTCGAAAATGGCCTGTTCGCCGCGCAGCAATGCGAGCCGGGCAGACTGCAGCTGCAGCGCGATGTTGTTGCGCAGGAAGAACTCGGCATCCGGCGACAACTGCACCAGCTTGGCGCGTTCGGGAGGCGTCACCTTGACCAGGCCCGACATCGCGCTCTTGACGGATGCCCACGCTCGGCCTGCGCCACTGAGCTCGGGATCGATTTCGGGTGCCGGTTCATCGTCATCGGCAGCGCTTGCCAGCGGTAGCGAATCGACGACGCGAGCGAGGCTCGCGAGCGTTAACGTGGCGCCCTCGATGTCGGGTCGCTCCATGATTTCCAGCGCTGCCAGTTCATCCGAGATCGCACGCCGAACGTCAGTCAGCGCGGGGTTGGCCAGCTGAACAATACGTTCGTCGGCCAGCTTCAGCGCCAGTGCGGCGAGGTGCGGGTTGTTGGCGAGCTGCAGCTGTGCATTGGCTATCTGCATGTAGTACTCGGACTCGGCAATAACCCATGCGTCGCGAGCGCCTTCGGATACGCCCGCCAAAGCGGCAACGGAACTCTCGAGCGTCGACATGCGCGGCGGCAGGGAATTCAACAACCGGATACGTTCATCGACATCCTGTCGCAGCGCGGCAAGGTCGGCATCGATGCCGGAATCGCGTCCCGCGAGTTCCGCCAGCCGCCCTTCGAGATCGGCAATGGTTTCGTTGGTCGTCGCTAACCGGTCCTCGACGCGCTCGAGCGCGTCGTCGGTACTTGTGTCGACCGGTGCGCGCCAGTCGTTCCACGCAACATAGCCTGATGCGGCCAGCGCAATAATGGCAACGAGGAAAGCCACAAAACCGACGGCACTGGCGGATCGTGATTTTCGAGGTTTCGCAGGTCTGTCGGGCGCAGGCGACTCTGCGACCGGCTCTTCAACGGCTGCCGCCTCTTCAACAGCCGGCATCTCTTCGACGGGATCGTCGACAGGCGCACTCTCTTCTTCGGCAGCCAGAGGTTCCTGTTCGTTATCTTTGTCACTCATGGTGCTGTTCCGGCGTCGCTGTGTTGCAACGCGATGATGGCCTGGACCATGTCCTCGGCGCCGGGTCCGGCGGCAAGCACTGGCCGGGAGGCCGGATAGCGGTCTAGCGCTTCTTTTAACACACGACCCGAGGGCGTCACCAGTGGGGTGGATGCGACTTGCGCAGCACACCACTCGGGCAGGATTGTGGACAGGTTGGCGAGGGATTCGACGCTCATGACCGTGATGACATTAAGGTCGCCCTGGCGCCAGCAGCGCTCGAGTTCCGCGAGAGTGTCCGGGTCGACATCGGGCACGCGACGCTCGTAGACCGACAGGTATTCCACGGTTGCGCCGCGCGCGCGCAATTCCTCGGCCAGTAACTCGCGACCTTGTGAGCCGCGAATGATACGAACGTGTTTTCCGTCAACTTCGTGCAACGGTGTTTCGGCCAGCAGATGCTCGCTGTCATAACCGCTCGCCGGTTGGATATCGACGACGCGACCTGCTGCCTCGACCGCTGCTGCGGTCGCCGGGCCGATCACGGCGATGCGCGCGCCGTCGGTGTATCGGATGCCATGCTCGACAGCATTGCGACTGATAAAGACGACAACGTCAGGTGTGGGTTGTTCGTCGGCAACTTCACGAATGACCTGCGGCTCCAGCGGCACGATTTCAATCGCTGGCAAACAGAAGGCCCGGCCGCCTGCTCGCTCGATCGCGTCGGCGAGCGCGGCGGCCTGAGTGCGCGGGCGCGTAACCAGCACGCCCATACCGGTCAGCGGTCCATTAGCCATGGGTCGCGGCGCGCTCCAGTAGTTCGCCGGCCCCGCTGCCGAGCATGCGCTGCGCAAGTTCGCCGCCCAGTGCCTCCGCGTCCTGCGGTTTGCCGCAGATCGAATCGCGAATCGATTCGCTGCCGTCAGGCATTGCCGCGAGTGCGCGAACCCGGAGTTCTCCGGCAACGATTTCGGCAAACGACGCAACCGGTGACTGGCAGCTGGCCTGAAGACTGCGGGCAACCGCGCGCTCGGCGAGTGTGGTATGCACAGTCGCTTCATGGTTGAGCTGCGCAAGCAGCGCGCGAAGCTCGTCGCGCTGCTCAAGGCATTCGATGCCGAGAACTCCCTGGGCCGTCGCGGGAAGCATTTGCCCCGTCTGGAACTGCTCGGTGATGTAGTCGTCGAGCTCGAGCCGTTGCAATCCGACCGCAGCCAGGATGATCGCGTCAAAATCACCAGCTTCGAGCCTGGCAAGGCGGGTATTGACGTTGCCGCGCAGCGGTTCGATGTGCAGGTCCGGCCGGAGCATGCGCAGCTGTGCCTGGCGACGCAGGCTCGAACTGCCAATGCGCGCGCCTTTCGGCAAATCGTCGAACCCGACATGACCGTGCGATACGAGGGCATCGACCGGGTTCGCGCGCTCGAGCATGCTCGCGAGGCAAAAGCCGGGTGGCATGTCCGCCGGTACGTCTTTCATCGAGTGTACGGCAACGTCCGCGTCGCCGCGTTGCATCGCAACCTCGAGTTCCTTGATGAACAGACCTTTGCCGCCGACCTTCTGCAGGCTGCGGTCGAGGATTTCGTCGCCCTTGGTCGACATCGGTACGAGTTTGACCTCGCTTACTTCGGGCATAGCCTGCAGGCGCGCGGCAACGTGCTCGGCCTGCCACAGGGCGAGGGCGGATTTGCGGGTGGCAATGCGGACTATCACGATTCTTTCAGACGCTTCTTGACCTCGGCGACATGCCGGCGACTGATTATCAGGTCTTTGTCGTCCACTTGCGAGTCGTTTCGGAGCACGACGCGGTGCTTGCCCTCAGCGTTGCGCTCGACCCGCTCAATCCGGTTCACGGCAACCAGCGCGCTGCGATGAATGCGGACGAAGCGGTCGCCGAATTCCGACTCCAGCGATTTGAGCGAATCGTCAATCAGGTCCTCGCCGTGGTCATGTGCGACACAAACGTATTTCTGATCGGCCCGAAAACTGGTCACGTCGGCAACGGGTATGAGCTTGAGCTCGCCCTGCACCAGCGCGCATACGTTCTCCCGCCCGGTACCGAGCTGGGCAGCGGTCTCACCGAGGCCGGAAGGTGCGAGACGAGCTGCCTGTTCCAGCGCACTGACAAGGCGCGACCGCCGCACTGGCTTTAGCACATAGCCGATCGCTCGCGCCTCGAAGGCGTCAATCGCATACTCATCGTACGCAGTCGTAAATACGACAGCCGGCGGGTGTGGCAGCTCATTGAGATGATGAGCGGTTTCGATGCCCCCCATCCCGGGCATGCGAATGTCGAGCAGCACGATGTCCGGCTCAAGCTCGGACGTCCGTTGCAAAGCATCATTGCCATTGCCGGCTTCGCCGACAACCTCGTAGCCATCCTCATCCGAGAGAATCTGCGCTAACCGGTCGCGGGCAGGCTGTTCGTCGTCGACGATCAGGATTTTCATAATGCGTCATCCTCGGCGGCGGGAAAGCGCAGCGTGACGAGGAATCGATCATTGCTGTCATCGACGTCAACGCTGCCACGGCTGCCGTAGGCAAGTTCGAAGCGCTGGCGAATGTTGGCCATCGCCATCTTGTTGCCTTCGCTGCTGCGCTGTTTGCCCGGCGCGATCGGGTTGCTGACTTCGATGACAAGGTACTTGCCGTCGCGCTTGCCACTAACAGCAACGGTACCGCCATCGGGCAACAACTCGATGCCGTGATAGATGGCATTCTCGATCAATGGCTGGATTGTGAGGCTAGGGATGCGGGCCCGCATCGGCAGGTCTGCGATGTCCCAGCGAACGTTGAGTCGCTCGCCAAGGCGCAGTTTCTCAATGCGCTGGTAGATCGCCGCAACCTCGAGCTCCTGTTTCAGGCTCGAGCGATTGCCGGTGCTCGAGAGACTTGCCCGCAGGAGGTCCGACAGGTCCTCGACGGCCTCCTCGGCCTGGCGCGGATCCGTCCGCGTCAGTGACGCAATTGTATTCATGCTGTTGAACAGGAAGTGAGGCCTGATCAGGGCCTGCAAAGCGCTGATGCGTGCCTGCGCTTCGAGGACAATACTGCGCCGCCATTCGCTCGAAACGTACAGGTAGCGCATTGCGAGAGCGATGATGATCGAGCTGATCGCGAAAGTTCGCAGGATAAACTCGGAATGCGAGTCATCGATGATGCCAGCGCCGCCGAAGCGCAGCGTCAATTGCCAGGCGGCCTCGGCAACCACGAGGCACAGAACCTCGAGCACGACAAAACTGATGATGAAGGCGCGAAGCTTGCCGGCGCTTTCGAGTCTCGAGCGTAGCTGGCACATGACGGCCGTGCCGAGCAGCGCAAGCCACAGGACAAAGAACGAGGTCTTGGATAGTTCGAGCAGGAACTGGCTTTGCGGCTCGTGCGCCGCGAGAGCGAGCACGATCGCAACCAGCTCAGCGACGAGCAGAACGATGAACAGGGCGCCCGCCGAGCAGAAATCCGGCAGGTAAACCTGGGTATCTTCGTTGTGGGCCTCGGGTGCAGCCGTCAAGCGCGCGCTCCGTCACAAACTGCGGGCATTGTAGCGCCCGCGAGCCCGCGCCGCTTGGATGGAAGTCTAGTTACAGAGTTCGGCGATTCGTTGCTCGATCCGGCGGCTCGCTTGCTGGCGCTGTTCGTCGTCGAGGTAGACGCGCTCGCCGTTCTCGTCAGCCTTGTACAGCCGGCGATCGGAGCGGTAAGTCTCGAGGCTTGCCCGGGCCGATTCGCAGGCCTTTTGCTGTTCGGCGGCGATCTCGGCTTCTTCGGCCGCTTCCTGGGCGGTTTTCTCGGCTTCTGCCTTGGCTTCGTCGCGCGCTGTTTTCGCTTCGCGGCGGGCCTCGACCCGAGCCTCGACGGCACTGCCGTCCGTCCGCGCGTAACTCAGCTGCAGGCGTTCTTCGGTGGCTACGCCGCTCGGCCGGTCCCCGTAGTGCACGTTGCCTTCGGCATCGACCCAGCGATAGATTTCATTGGCCGCTGCGCCGCCGGCGAAAGTCATTGCCATCACTGCGCAACCGAGAATCAGTTTTCTTGTTTTCATCGGGTCTTCCCCCAACTGGCAACGAATGCCGCTTTTAAGTCACTGAACGTTAACGCATTAGAGCATGATTGGGGAGGCCGTTTTGTGAAGTGGATCACACTCGATTCGGGGATTACGGTGGCCTGTTTGCGCAAAAAAAGCGGGCCTTGCGGCCCGCTAAGCTTCTGACTTAATTGGGAAATTATCGTCAGGGGGAAACTTCTGGTCGCTGTGTGCCGGACTCTGTTATGACAAGTCCGGCACACAACCAGTGGATTACTCCGCAGAGGTGAATTCGGGATAGGCCTCCAGGCCACACTCGCCGATGTCGACCCCTTCGTACTCTTCTTCCTCGGATACCCGGATGCCGATCGTCTTCTTCAGGATGAACCAGACGATGAGGCTCGTTACGAATACCCAGGCGAAGATCGAGAAGATGCCGTACAGCTGCCACAGCAGCGACGCGTCTTCGTTCGTGAAGCAGACCGCGAGCAGGCCCCAGATACCGACGACGCCATGTACCGAGATCGCGCCGACCGGGTCGTCGATCTTGAGCTTGTCGAGGGTCACGATCGAGACGACGACGAGCAAGCCACCGACCGCACCGATCAGGGTGGCAGCAAACGGTGACGGCGTCAGCGGCTCAGCCGTGATCGCGACGAGGCCGGCGAGTGCGCCGTTCAATGCCATCGTCAGGTCCGCTTTGCCGAACCAGAGGCGGGCGAGCAGCAGCGCGAAGACGAGTCCACCCGCGGCGGCCATATTCGTGTTGACGAAGATCAATGCGACGGCGTTGGCGTTGTCGACGCCGGTCACCTGTAGCTGTGAACCGCCGTTGAAGCCGAACCAGCCGAGCCAGAGGATCAGCGTACCGATCGCCGCGAGCGGGAGATTTGCACCCGGAATGGCATTGACCTGGCCGTCCTTGCCGTACTTGCCCTTGCGAGCTCCGAGCAACAGGACGCCCGCGAGTGCGGCAGCAGCGCCACACATGTGCACGACGCCCGAGCCGGCGAAGTCGAGGAACCCGCCAGCGTTGAGCCAGCCGCTGCCCCATTTCCAGAAACCCTGTACCGGGTAGATGAAGCCCGTCAGCACAACGGTAAACGCGAAGAACGACCACAGCTTCATGCGTTCGGCCACGGCGCCCGACACGATCGACATTGCAGTGGCGACGAATACCACCTGGAAGAAAAAGTCGGACAGGTTCGAGTAGTAAGCGTCGCCGGCCACGACGGCTGCCGCGTCATTGTCGGCAGAGCCGAGCAGTCCGGAGCCAATCGTCGAGAGCGACTGGAAAAGGCCGCCCTCGAAGTCGCCGGGGTACATGATGCTGTATCCCATCAACATGTACATGATGCAGGCGATCGAGTAGAGACCAACGTTCTTGGTTAGAATTTCAGCTGTGTTCTTGGCACGTACGAGGCCCGACTCGAGCATCGTGAAGCCCGCCGCCATCCACATGACGAGCGCGCCACAGATCAGAAAGTAAAATGTGTCCAGCGCGTAGGAGAGTTCCGTCACCTGCGCCGCTACTTGTGTTGCTTCCACGATATATCCTCCGTGTTATTAAACGGCTTCGGCGCCGGTTTCACCGGTGCGAATGCGAATGGCTTCGGCGAGTTCGGTAACGAAGATCTTGCCGTCACCGATCTTGCCCGTACGGGCCGTGTTGGCGATTGCCTCCACGACCTGCTCCGCGACGTCGTCTGCAACAGCGAGTTCGATCTTCGCTTTGGGCAGAAAGTCGACGACGTATTCGGCGCCACGGTAGAGCTCGGTGTGGCCGCGCTGGCGACCGAAACCCTTGACCTCGGTGACCGTGATGCCCTGGATACCGATATCGGCGACGGCTTCGCGCACGTCGTCGAGTTTGAACGGCTTGATAATTGCCGTGATCATCTTCATTGCGTATTCCCCTTGAGAATTGAGATTGGGCGGCCCGAAGGCCGCCCGTCTGTCCGTGACTTAAAGATCGAAAGATTTGCCGAGCGTGAATACGATCGACTCTTCCTCGTCGCCGACGAGGTCATCGTTGGCGAGAATGACGGCGACACCGAGGTCGATCTCAGCGACCGTAGTGCCGTAGCCGAATTCGAGGTACTCACCGTCGGCGTCCTGTGAGAAGCCGCCGAACTTGCCGTACAGACCGTCTTTTTCGACCGTCAGCGCGTAGTACGTGTAGTCCTGCGTCGGACCGGTGAAGTTGTCGTACTCGCCCACGGCAACCTCGAGCGATACGAGGCCAAAACCCGCGCCGAGATTGATCTCCTGGTAGGTGTCATCAAAGTCGCCGGTATAGAAGTAGCCCGTGTAGCCAAAGCTCAGGTCGATCTCGCCGACCTTCATGCCGTAGCCGAAGTAGCCATCGACCTCGAGGCCGTCACCGACATCCGCAGCCCAGGTACCTGCGTAGAAGCCGCCCTGTTCGAAGTCGATGCCGCCGCTGGCGGATGAGTTCTTCTGCAGGATGCCGCGGAAGTGGTATTCGCTGGCATAACCGACATTGGCGGACCAGTCGGCCTGGGCCAGGCTGCTCATTCCGAGCACCGTGGCGACAACAGCTGTTTTGATAAAGGTTTTCATGATTACGCTCCCATTGGTTTGGTTTTCGATTTCATGCTCCGTTGAGCAGGAACCGTGCCAACTCCGAAAACGGGATTTGTTTCAAGGCCTTAACAAAAACGCGCCGAAGTCGGTGCTTCGTAGTGGTGCACGTATGTGGGTGTTTGCCCCAAATTGGCACTGGTTTTCGGGCCATGGCTGGGGTATCACTGCGCCATGATCAACGAATCCATTGAAGACATCGCCCGCAAGCTGACAGAGGCACTGCCCGAGGGCCTGCGATCGGTACGTGAAGACCTCGAAGCCAACTTTCGAGGCGTTCTGCAGAGCTCGCTTGCGAAACTCGATCTCGTCACGCGCGAAGAGTTCGAGGTGCAGGAGGCCGTGCTCGAGAAGACACGCGCCAAGCTCGAGGCGCTGGAGGCACGTCTGAAGGAGATGGAAGAACAGCCGTAAAGGGATAACGGCTACGACCTGGGCCAGGGAGGGCGAATGGGTCTTGCGATACTGCACTGTCGGGCCCAGTACGGCACCGAAGCGCCGGCCGTCACGATCGAGGCGTTTCTGTCAGGCGGGCTGCCGGTGTTTACAATCGTCGGTATGCCGGAAACGGCTTTGCGTGAAAGCAAGGATCGCGTGCGCAGTGCGATCATCAGCTCGGGTTACCGGTTTCCCCAACAACGCATCACAATCAGTCTCGGTCCCGCAGATATGCGCAAGACCGGTGGCCGTTACGACCTGGCGATAGCGCTTGGGATTCTGACGGCACGACAATACCTTGCCGCCGATGCAATCAACGAGGTCGAATGCTACGGCGAGCTGGCGCTAAGCGGCGAATTGCGTCCGGTATCGGGACTTCTGCCGGCCGTGATCAAGGCGCATGAGGCTGGCAGGGTGGCAATCGTCCCGCGCGACAACGCTGCGGAAGTCGCAGTAAGCGGCGCGGCAGTCTACGGCGCGTCGTCGCTCCTTGAGGTTGTCGAGCACCTTGCCGGACGCAAAACGATGACGACCGAAGTGCCGGCCGTCGCATCATCCAACGCACCGCCGTACCCGGACCTCAGCGACGTCAAAGGTCAGTCGCTCGCCAAGCGCGCACTCGAAATCGCAGCGGCAGGCGGCCACAACCTGCTGTTCGTCGGTCCGCCCGGCACCGGCAAAAGTATGTTGGCGCGACGCCTGCCCGGCCTCCTGCCCACAATGACCCCGCAGGAAGCCCTCGAGACCGCGGCCATCGACTCGATTGCGGGCAACGCTCGCACCGCAGACTGGCGGCGGCGGCCATTTCGCGCACCGCATCACACGGCAACGGCCGCGGCGCTGGTCGGTGGCGGCAAGACATTGTCGCCCGGCGAAATTTCACGCGCCCACAACGGCGTCCTGTTCCTTGACGAGCTGCCGGAATTCAATCGCAACGTACTCGAAGTATTGCGCGAACCGCTCGAATCCGGCTCGGTGAGTCTTGCCCGCGCCGGCCAGTACGCCGAGTACCCGTCGCGAGTACAGCTTGTCGCTGCGATGAACCCCTGTCCGTGCGGCTACCTCGGCGACCCACAAGCTGACTGTCGTTGCAGCGGCGACCGGGTTGCGAACTATCGCAACAAGGTGTCGGGTCCGCTGCTGGATCGAATCGACCTGCAGGTGGAGGTGCCGCGGCCGCCAACCGCGGTCCTGCGATTCGGAGAGGGCAGCGAGGAAAGTAGCGGTGACGTCGCAACGCGCGTCCTGGCGGCGCGTGACACACAACTTGAGCGCTCCGCGAATTGCAACGCACGCCTTGAAGGGGCTGCGCTCGACGCTGCGTGCAATGCAAACGATGCGTGCTGGGCGCTACTCGAGAACGCGGCCAATCGTTTCAATCTTTCGGCGCGTGCTCATCAGCGCATCCTGCGCGTGTCACGCACGATAGCGGATCTTGCAGGTGCCAAAACAATAGCGCCCCCGCATGTTGCGGAGGCGCTGTCGTTACGTTGCCTGGATCGGCGGAACTAGGAGGACTCGGCCACCATGTAGTCGACTGCGTCGCGGACTTCCTGGTCGGAAAGGTCCATGCGACCGCCCTTGGCCGGCATTGGGGCCATTGCATCGCCATCAAAACCGTTGATGCTGTGGTCGTAGAGCACGTCATTGCCCTGCGCGATGCGATCGGTCCACTGCGACGCGTCGCCGACGACCGGCGCGCCGCCGACGCCAGCGCTATGGCAGGCAATACAGGCCGAGTTGTAGACCTGCGGGCCGGTCATGGCTGTTACCACCGGTTCCGGCTCAGGCACGACCTCAACGGACGGGGCCTCGGCTGCTTGTTCTTCGCCGGGCAGGTATACCTGGCCGACGGGGCGAATTCGCTCTGCGACGGCCTCCTGGTACTCGGCCGTATCGCGCGTATAAACGCCCTGTGTCAGATCGGACATCTTCATCGCCAGCACAAAAATGGCGAGTGACACGGCGGCGAGGACGCCGATGACGAGGGAATACATATCAAAGAACTTCTGGTCCCGACTCAACTTACTGCTCCGGAGCTTGCAAACTGGAGAAACGCCGCGCGAGGGCCCGACGGTGGCGGGCGATTATATAACAAGAGAGCTGCCATAAGCGCAGTATTGCAGCTGCCTGTTGACCAGCACAGCATGGCCGACAGTAGCGAGTGGTCCGTAATAGTATAGAAAACACTAATTTATGGACTTCTAATATAATATTCCTTATATTAGTGCAACGATGAACGCCAATACGAGCAAATCCGACCTGCCGAATCTCAGCGACATGCAGGCCCATGCCGCCGACGCCGCAGGGCTCATGAAAGCACTTGGCAACGAAAGTCGCCTGATGATCTTGTGCGTACTCGCCGAAGGCGAGCGTTCGGTCGGCGATCTGAATACGGTCGTTCCATTGAGTCAGTCCGCGTTGTCACAACAACTCGCACGTCTGAGACAGCAGGGTCTCGTCAAGACACGACGTGAATCGCAGACGATTTACTACTCGTTGGCCGACGGTCCAGCGGATCGTGTCATCAACTTGCTGCACGACATCTACTGCGGCACCGCGGCCGACTGCCCCTCCAACCAGTAGGAACTAGCACAGCAGGGCGCGACCAACCCGTGGCCGCGTCATTCGGCTAGTTCGATTCCTTCAGGCGTACCGCACCAACCATCTTCAGCACCATCTTTTCGTAGTACGGTTCGGTCTTCGCTGCGCGTACTTTATGCAGGAAGTATTTTTCGTACGCGATCTTGGCAAGGTGTACCCATTTACCACGCGACGCCCAGTTTGTATTGCGCGGCGGAATCTGCGGCAAGGCAACGAAAGCGACACCCGTGTCACCGAAGTCGGCCAGACACACGGCGTTCCACGTGCCCTCCTGTTCGGGGTCCTTTCCGCTTAGCGCGCTGGCGATGTTCTTTGTCGTTGCCGTGACCATCGACTCGATCATGTAACCGGTCTTCGGGGCACCTGTCGCGATCGGCGTTGCGTGAACAGGGGGTATGGCAACGCAAACGCCGACCGCGAAGATGTTCTTGTA
>JAAUYD010126105.1_pt1 | contig 11372 bp, 11 predicted proteins | sample 7278101 | NCBI WGS metagenome assembly JAAUYD01 (sample SAMN14350128, study PRJNA611818) | marine sediment metagenome | isolation source: surface marine sediment (0.6m) | place: French Polynesia: Moorea | collected 2018-08 | reverse complement strand
TGATCATCCATGTCATGAAGACCGGGCGGCCGCCTTACTGGGCGATTATCCTGCTGATTGCCCCCGGCATTGGCGGCGTCGCCTATTTCCTGGTCGAGATCCTGCCGGAGCTGTCGCGAAGCCGCGGTGCCAAGCGGGCAATGCGTGGTGTAAAGCGCACGCTCGATCCGGGCGGATCATGAAATTCTGACCCAAAGTCTGAAAGACCTTTTAACAAAAGGTGATAGGACTGTCACGACCCTTTTGGAAACCGCAGTGAATTCATCCGATTTGCTCGACCAGGCCACCAACGAAGCAGACCGGAGCTTAAGGCTTAGAATGCATGACCGGGAAATCAGACTGATCCGGAAAATCAATAAATCCCTTGATAGGCTCAAAGAAGGTACCTTCGGCGTCTGTGAAATGTGCGGCGAAGACATCGCGTTAAAGCGACTAAAAGCCAGACCTGTGACGACATATTGTATTACCTGCAAAAACAGAATGGAGGCAAAAGAGAGGGCTGCAAACGGCTAAACTCCTAAGTTGCAGTGTTGGTTTAACCTGGAAAAGGGTTTGTTCGACGAGATGCCACTTAAATATCAAGTCCTGTTTTGAAATATTGCTACTGGTGAAAATGGCGATCGAAAATATCCAAATTTCAAAGCCGGATTATGTAGACATAGTCAAGCTTGTCAGAAGTATCCAGCGCGCGGAAGGAAAGATCGACTGTTATCGCAGAGGGCAACAGCGATGCAGCGACTTAACTTGTGTTTGGCGTACGCATTGCCTCCAGGCGCGTAAAAAAACTTTTAAGAGTGCGTAGTGCATTGAAAGAAACCTGCAGATCAAGGCGTCCGAAGGAGAGAGAAGACGGCTTATGAATTACTCTGTAGCTGTAAATCATCTATACCATCAAGTAACAGCTAGAAGGTAAGCAAAATGAATAATCTATATAACGTCAGCAAAGACCTTCCTGGCCTGTCGGCTGATCAAACAGCCATGTTTGAAAATACCTATCATCCGGGTCGGATGGCCCGTTCGCAAACGCTGGACCTTGATGATTTGGATGGAAAAAACCGGTTTGAGTTTCGGTGTCACAAACGTTTCCAACTGGACAAAGATGCATTTGCCGTGATCCGATCCAAATCCGCCGGACCTATACAGATTAGCGGTAAAAGCATGGGCGGCATCGCCTGTGCTGTGTTTAATGCCAATCCCTCCAAGCTTGGAAAAATCGATAACATCAGCATGGGCGGGCTTTTGTTTCATCATGTCGATTATAAAGTGAAATTAAGTCAAAGTTTTGTATTGGATATCCTAATGGCTGATTGTGGATTTTACCTGGCGAATCTGCCTTTTAAAATTATCACCGATGTCGCTGTACCTGACGAGGTCTACAGTGATGCCATTGAATGGCGGCAGGTTCGTATCCAATTTCTAAAGCTGAACACCCTCCAGCTGGCGAAGTTGAACACTTTTATTCTAAGCCGTGGCATATTTTAGCTTAACATTTCTACACCTCGCAACTTCCCTCTGTAATTCCTAATCCATTGTCCGTATTCGGTCCCACAGCGTGTAATTTGGTGCCCTGGGCAGCCGGTTGGGATATCCGCAGGTGGTTCCCGTGGTCAGGTTATTGATTACCCTGGTAATTCTGCGTTTTGTGTGGGATACTGCTGGGAGTGTGCCTTATACGGCTGCTTGACGTTGATTCCAACGTCGTTATTCATGTCGAGCCAATGGATTACTCCGGCAAAACGTGTCATCGTAAGGAAATGCGCAAGGCTAGGGCGACAGATTGATAGATTGAGGGTTTCAATGTTGGAGTAGCGCGGCAGTCGATATGAAACCCGCACTGATAATGAGATATGGCCAAAAAGAATGATACACCCTCCCTGCGGTTGATCGCAAAATATTTCCTTCTGCAATTACCGGGTCAGGTTTCGTTCGTGCTTATTCTGCTGCTGATTCGACAGTGGCTGGCAGCGCCGGCCTATCTCGTTTGGGGGTTGATCATTTTTTGGATCGCCAAGGATCTTTTCCTATTTCCTTTTCTCTGGCGTTTTTACGACCCGGACCAGTATCCCGACCGATTCGGTATGGTTGACCGCAAGGGCATTACCCTAAGCCGTTTGAGTCCCGACGGCTACGTACGGGTTCGGGGCGAACACTGGCAAGCCGTTATCGCTGACGGGCAGGTGCCGATCGAACGGGGCGAGTCTATCCGGGTGGTGGCCGTCGACGGCCTTAAATTGACGGTGAGATGTTGCCTCAAACATAAGCATACTTAATTCCGATGTTTAACCTAATTTCCACCCACTCGTTTCAATCTGTTCAGAACGTACTGTTCATAATCCGGGGCACTTTTCCCATTCGGTTTTATCTGTTCGAGGTGAACTTCTGCCCTGGCCATGCTCTTGTGTCCGCCGGCAGATCCAATATGGCCGAACATTCCCTTTGCCAGTTTGCCGGCGTCGCGGCGAAAACCGGCATTACGGAAAATGACGATCAATTTCTGATCGATGATTCCGGATACGATACTGCAGGTCGCCTCCGCCATCTTCATAAAAAAGTCGGCCACGATTACCAGCGTTGCCGCGTCCTGCACTTCTCCAAGGTGAATGACGGCGGTATTTTTTACGAATGTCAGCTTTTCGAGCGCCAGCTTGAAGCTTGGCAGTGTTTTTTTAGTTAATTCGGAAGACTCGACTTTTTTGATGATGTTCAGATTGGCATACTCGTAAAGAAACCGAAAGGCGTTGATATCGTTGGAGGCAGTCGTTCTTGCGAAACTATTCGTGTCGGATTTGATCCCGTAGAACAAAGCTGTTGCGAGGCGGGGTGAAGGTTTTATCTTGGAGGCTTTCAGATATTCCGTTAGAATGGTGGAATTGGCGCCGTAGCCTTCCTGAATATCAATAAAAGCGGCTTGTAGATTGTCGGAAACCGGATGATGGTCGATGATGATATCAAAGCGAAATTTGCTGAATTCCTCGTTGTGGTTCGGCTGAGAGTCTACGATAGCCCATTTTGTCACCTCCGTGGTTTTAAAGTTTCTAATATGCCGCTGTTTGAGGTTCAACAAACTTATGAATGCCAGGTTGTCGGCCCGTTCGATTTTGTTTATTCGAACGACATTCACCTTCTTCACCTTGCGCCAAAACAATCTTTTTAATGCAAAGGCACTGGCGATTGCATCCGGATCGGCATTGATTAAAATTGCTACGGTATCTTCTGAGCTCACGACATCCTGCAATTTCTTGCATTTTTCAGCCGTGGATATTGAGTTTGCAAACGGTCCTTCCATATCTTCATCGTCCCAAATTGATAAACTATCATGAGTTGGCAATTTGTCTTTTGTCATCTGAGTGTCTTAAACATATTTCTTTTCACTGGCGGTGTAAAGATCTTGTTCTTGTTTGACGGATATACGTCAGCGGGGGTTATTAAAAACCGGGGAAAAATTTTATTTGCCTGACTTGGTCAACCCGGGGGTCGAACCCGACGCAGTCAGACAGGAAGCTGTGGCTTTTGAGGGGTGATATAAACTTTGACTTCGATGGCCGGGTCATTATAAAATTGTACAGAACAACGAATAAAATGAAATTTCAACGACTGATTCTAAATTCAAGTGAGCTATCCATAAGCCACATAAAACGCGTTTCAAAATAAAAAAAGCGATTTAGTTAAATAACTAAACCGCTCAATTCATAAGATGTTATTGGTCGGGGCGAGAAGATTTGAACTTCCGACCCCTTGAACCCCATTCAAGTGCGCTACCAGACTGCGCTACGCCCCGACATAAAGATTGAAAATTAACATGTTGATGTGATCCTGTCAAGGATGGATGATGAGTTTTGGGCAGATTATGAAAAAAGAAAAAATCACAGTGCCGACCCGACTCAAACCGGGAGACACCATTGGAATTGTCGCCCCCGCCAGCCCATTTGATCGAGAAACGTTTTTCCGCGGGGTCAGTGCCATTGAAGAGATGGGATTCATGGTTGTAATCCCTCCAGAAATATTTGCAAAAACCCGGTATCTGGCCGGCCCCGACAACCACCGGGCCCAGTATCTAAATCAGCTATTCGCAGATCCGTCCATTGATGCCATCGTCTGCGCCCGAGGCGGATATGGATCGATGAGAATTTTGTCCATGCTGGATTTTGATGTCATTCGAAACAACCCCAAAATTTTTGTCGGGTTTAGTGACATCACCATCCTTTTGTCAGTGTTGTCCACCCACTGCGATTTTGTTACTTACCACGGCCCCGTGATCACCAGCCTATCCGATGCATCCGAAGAAACCAAGCTTTCCCTTTACAACACCGTTACCTCAAGCAGCAATCTTGAGTTTAACCTGCCTGGTGGCAGAACGCTCAATTCCGGTGTGGCGACGGGGGCGGTTTGCGGGGGAAATTTGACCATTCTGTGCCACCTGGTCGGGACCCCTTTTGAGCCCGATTTTAAAAATAAAATACTGTTTCTGGAAGATCGGGGGGAGGCGCCCTATCGAATTGACCGGATGCTCGTTCATATGGAGCTTGCCGGTTGTTTCAATGGGGTCGCCGGAATTATTTTGGGGGCTTTTGAAGAATGTGGACCCATCGAAGAGATTTTCGAACTTGTGGTAGAATTGACGCAGAAATACCGCGTACCAATTCTTGCCGGCCTCGATGTGGGACATGGGAGCCACAACCTTACCCTTCCTTTGGGTATCGAAGCCACCCTTGATGCGGACAAATATTCATTGATTTATCACCGAGCGGCTACTTCCGAATGAATAGGGACGGATGCCTGAAGACAGAGGGCAGAGAACAGAGGGCAGAAGACAGATTACGGAGAGCAGATGTCAGATGTCAGGCGTCAGAAAACAGAAAGCAGAGGGCATAATCCGGAATTCAGTATGAGAAATGCGGAAATGAAAAGAAAACGGCATAGGAATCGGAGGTAAATCACGGAACCGGAAGGGGAGTGTGATAGTTGGACGGATTAATTGAGTTGAGGTGATCCAGCTAACCTGCTCAATAGAGTCAGCTTAATCAACCAATCAACTATTAAACCGAATCAACCTATCCAACCTTACGAGCACAACGATCAAGCATGGGCAATCAAAGCAAGGGACAGCATACCACGGCCAATGATCGACCCGATATGACCCCGGTCGACGCTCTTATGCGGCAAGCGGTATCCGACGGTGTGTTTCCGGGTGCGGTGCTGCTGGCATCCAGAGAAGAATCTATCGCCTGGCATCATGCCTATGGATTCGCCGATATATTCGCCCAGCGCGTGATGACCATCGATACTATATTCGATCTAGCATCTTTGACCAAGCCCTTGGCCACCGCACTGTCTGTGATGATCTTGGTGCAACAGGGACTCATCGGGACAGAACAGGAACTCGGTGAAATCCTCCCAGCCTTTAAGGAGAACCAAAAAGCAAACATTAAAGTCGAGCATTTGCTATATCACACCTCCGGTTTGGCGGATTACAGGCCTTATTATAATAAGGTCGAGCATTTGCCGGCGGAAAATCGAAAAGCGGCGCTGCGCGAGTTGCTGGCATCCGAGCCCCTTATAAATCCAATCGGCCGAAAAGTGATCTACAGCGATCTCGGTTTTATGATTTTGGAGTGGATAATCGAGCATGTCTCGGGAAAACGGCTCGATTGTTTTGCCGCAGAGATGATTTATAATCCATTGGGAGTCGAAAACCTTTTTTTTGTCGATCTCGATGCAAACAATAAATGGCATATTTCATTTGCCGCAACCGAACAGTGCCCCTGGCGCGAGATCCTTTTATCCGGACAGGTGCACGACGAAAACGCTTATATTGTAGGCGGTATCGAGGGTCATGCGGGCCTTTTCGGCACTGCGGCTGCCGTGTATATGTTGGTCAGAACGCTATTGTCTTCGTATCATGGGATGGACTCGGACAACCTATTTCAAACGAAAATAGTTCGTTCGTTTTTCAAACGATTGCCGAAGTCAGACAAAGCCCTTGGTTTTGATATGCCGTCTCTGAAAGACTCAAGCGCCGGCCACCATTTTTCCGCCAACAGTGTCGGTCATCTCGGTTTTACCGGCACCTCTTTCTGGATGGATCTTGACCGATCGATTATTGTCATCCTACTGACCAACCGCATTCATCCCTCCCGCGACAACGTGGCAATAAAAGCATTCAGGCCTGGGTTGCATGATACCGTCATGCAATGTCTTCTGGGCCGACATTGATCTAAGAGTTATTCCCAAAATTAAGGCTTTCGACAGCTATAATAGGATTTAGTCGGTTTCCGGCTGTCAGGTGTCAGGTTTCAACCCAGCTACCAGCCAATAAAAGGGCCTGTTTGATCAGAACATGGAATTTAATGGCAGGTAATCTGTTTTCTGTCACCTGACCTCCGTTGTCTTTTTTCATAACGGTTTCATTTTTTTGATGATTAATTTTTCTTCTAATGATATGATTGTTTTAATAGTAATTAATTGATATATCTCTATTATATTGGTTTTGCTCTTTTAGTTTCGAAATTCTTTTCCAGATTTGTAAAAGATTGACTCCCAGCAAACCAAGCTTATGTCACCACAGCATTAATACGTATCCCAGCGATAAAATTTATGAAGCGGAACCTTAGTGAATTCCTGATAGCTGGAGAATATTCAATTCACAACCCGGCACTTACATGTGCGCGATGATGAGGTATTATGAATCTTTTTTTAGATGGAATTTTGGGAATATTTTCAAACGATCTTGCCATTGATCTGGGAACGGCCAATACACTGGTTTACGTAAAAGGCAAGGGTATCGTACTGAGCGAACCGTCAGTCGTTGCGGTCAGCACAGGAAATCGCTATAAAAACCGCGTTCTTGCTGTCGGACTGGAAGCGAAAAACATGCTGGGCAAAACTCCGGGAAACATTTTGGCAATTCGGCCCATGCGTGACGGTGTGATTGCCGATTTTGAAGTTACCGAGGCGATGCTCAGACATTTCATCCATAAAGTTCACAATCGGCGGACATTTGTGCGGCCACGGATTATCGTGGCGGTACCATCCGGCATCACCCAGGTTGAAAAACGAGCGGTTCGGGAATCAGCAGAGTCGGCTGGGGCCCGGGAGGTGTTTTTAATCGAAGAACCTATGGCGGCTGCCATCGGAGCAGGCCTTCCCATTACAGAGCCCACCTGCAATATGGTTGTTGATATCGGAGGGGGCACTACCGAGGTGGCAGTCATTTCTTTAAAAGGTATCGTTTACAGCCGGTCCGTTCGCGTTGCCGGCGATAAAATGGATTCAGCCATTATTCAGTACATCAAACGTAAATATAACCTGCTGATCGGTGAACGTACCGCCGAAGTGATTAAAACATCGATCGGTAATGCATATCCTGATCCGCAAAATTTGGAAACCATTGAGGTCAAAGGCCGTGATTTGGCTTCGGGTATCCCAAAAATCCTGTCTATTGATTCGGAAGAGATCCGAATTGCTATCTCCGAGCAGATTGACGCCATCGTTGAGACGGTTAAAATTGCTCTGGAACAGACGCCGCCGGAATTATCCGCCGATATTGTCGATCGGGGAATCATTCTTACCGGTGGCGGTGCCCTTCTCAAAAGCCTTGACCGGCTGCTACGAGAAGAAACCAGCTTGCCGATCACGGTAACCGAAGATCCTCTGTCAACTGTGGCATTGGGTTCGGGAAAGGCGCTGGACAATCTCGAGATGTTGAGGGAAGTCGTCATTACCTGAACTTGAATACTGAGATGCTGCGGCCTGTCGTCACGTATGCGATTACTGATAAGTTTAATTAAGAAATATCTATCCGGCCGCATCGGAAAAATAAAGAGACATTTGAGGTCCGGTTTTTGGCCTCCTCGCTGAAGCGGCGGATTGATGGCATCGCGGGCTCTCTTCCATTGTTCCAATAAGCACCCAGCAAATAGCGTGGGAATGAGCGCGGCAAAGCATATTTATGTTCTCCAGAAAAATGGTGCTCATCGTCGGCTTTATCGTTTTGATTGCCGTCAACATTATAGGCCTTTCAGTTACCAGCAGACGCTCCACCTCATTCGGCATTGAGCGAATCGCCCTGTCAGCTATAGCCCCCTTCCAAGAACTGGTTACCCGCTCACTGCGTTTCACAAGAGACATCTGGCGACACTATTTTTATCTGGTCACTATCTCCCGTCTGAATCAAGTTTTAATAGAGGAATTGAACCAAGCTGTCGAGGATCAAAATAAGTGGCATGAGACCGAGTTGGCAAATGACCGCCTGCGCAATTTGATTGATTTTCAAAAAAATATTTCTGAGCGCGTTGTCGCCGCCGAGGTCATCGGAAAAGATCCTTCGGCCTGGTTTAAAACCGTCATTATTGATAAAGGGAGGACCGACGGACTCACCCGAGGATTGCCGGTGGTGATTGCGCAGGGAATAGTTGGACAGGTGGTCGAGGTATCAGCGCACTATTCCAAGGTCATGTTGATTGTTGATAGCAACAGTGCGGTGGACTCCCTGGTTCAAAGAACCAGAGCAAGGGGGGTTATCAAGGGCGAATCGACCGATCAATGCCGGTTGGACTATGTGTTGCGTAAAAATGACGTTCGAATCGGAGATATCGTTGTGTCATCCGGTTTGGATGGCGTCTATCCCAAGGGGCTGCGAATCGGTCTGGTCTCGCAGGTTATTGCACATGACGCCGACATATTCCACGAGGTCATCATCACGCCATTTGTTGACTTCGAAAAGCTTGAAGAGGTTCTTGTGGTCCTGGAAGTGCAGAAGCATGATTGGGCGAGCAGTCCATGAGCTATATCTTTAATATCAGTGCCTGTCTTTTTCTGGTCATACTGCAAACTACAGTAATGCCCTATATGCCTTTGTTGGATAAGGTTTACGATCTATTGATTCCTTTTATTGTGTATCTTGGCCTCTTTCGTCCCGTTCGCGAAAGTCTACCCTTTGTCATATTTTTAGGATTTATTATGGATAACCTTTCCGGCGGACCTTTCGGGCTCTATCTGACCACTTATTTCTGGTTGTATGTCGGGGTAAAAGGGATTACCATGTTTATTCAAGTTGGTAGTCGACTGATTATCATTACTCTTGTTATTGCCATCGGCGTGTTGTTTGAAAATCTGATTTTATTGAGCTCATTTGCTTTTCTGGATACCAAGCAGCAGTTTGCCGGCAATGTGATGGAAACGGTCGCTGGCCAGGTTCTCTGGGCCCTTTTGACCGGATCTTTGTTTTTGCTGATTTTTAGAAATATGCATCAACGGATTGGCCTTGGTTCCAAAAGAAACACAGATCGGAACAGAGACCGGGAATAATTGATTGACTATTGAAGATTAAGCAATGAACATATAAAATAGAGATCCATTGTTAAATTTTCAAACTAAAGTTTCAATATCATAGATCCCCCATGGATAAATATTTAAAAACCGCAGACAGCGATTGGTACAAGCAGCGCGTCACCGGTGCGATCATATGTGTGCTGGTGGCCTTCACCGTTTTGTTGCTGCGGCTTCTTTATCTTCAGATTGTTATGGGGGAAGATTACCTGACGCTCTCCCTCAACAACAGAATCAGGCTGCAGAGTATCGATCCTCCCAGAGGACTGATTTACGATCGCAATGCTAAGGTACTGGTTGAAAATCGGCCCTCCTTTGATGTCACGATTACCCTAAAAGACGCACGGCCGGTGGAAAAGACCATTGGGAAGCTGGCCGATTATCTGGATGTCCCGCCGCAGGAGTTGCAGCAAAAATTGTCCTCCAGCAAGGGAATTTCTGCTTACAAGCCGATCCAGCTGCAACAGGATATCGGTCGGGATGCCCTGGCCGCAATTGAGGCGCACAAATACGATCTACCCGGCATCGACATCAATGTGAAATTGTTGAGGCATTATTTGAATGTCAAAGATGCGGCCCATCTCATCGGGTATTTAAGCGAGATTAATTCAGCAGAGCTCGCCGGCGGAAAATATCCGGGACGACGCAGAGGCGATTTTATCGGAAAGTTCGGTGCTGAAAAAGCATTTGAAAAATACCTTCAGGGTACGCGCGGCGGACGACAGGTGGAGGTTAATGCCAATGGCCGGGTAGTCCGTGTACTAAAAACAGTGGCCGCCAAACCCGGGCAAAATATCCATTTGACCATTGATCATGATTTGCAAAAAAAAGCAGAGTTGCTTCTGCAAGGTGTTGCCGGGGCTGCAGTGGCAATGGAACCGAAATCAGGTCGTATTCTCGCACTTGCCAGCAGCCCATCATTTGATCAGAACTATTTTTCCAGCGGGATGTCCCATGAACAGTGGGACTCCCTGATATCCAATCCTTTTCGTCCGATGGAAAACAAGGCAATTCAAGGTGAATATCCCCCCGGCTCCACTTATAAGATTATTACGGCACTTGCTGGCCTGGAAGAAGGCGTCATCGATGAGTCCACTGAATTTTTTTGTCCTGGACATCATCGATTCGGAAATCGCATTTATCGATGCTGGAAAAGAGCGGGGCACGGAAATGTTGACATAATCAAAGCGATGGCTCAATCCTGCGATGTCTACTTCTATCAAGTCGGCCAATTACTGGGAGTTGATCGACTGGCCTGGTATGCCAAAGCAAGCGGGCTGGGTTCATACACCGGAATCAACCTGGGAAAAGAACGTAAAGGGTTGATTCCGACGGCTGCCTGGAAGAAACGGCGAACAGGCGTTGCGTGGCAGCGGGGCGAAACCCTTTCGGTGGCTATCGGCCAAGGGTTTAATCTGGCAACTCCGCTGCAAATGGCCGAATTGACCTCGGCGATCGCCAATGGGGGGACGAGATATAAACCCACTATCCTAGAATCCGTCACCACCGCTGATGGGCGGATCGTCTATCAGAGCACGCCCCGGGTTATTGGAAAACTACCCTTGAGTGACCACAGCCTAAGCCTGGTAAGAAAAGGGTTGTGGGAAGTCGTGAATGGAGCCAAGGGAACTGCACGCGGAAGTCGGCTGGCAGACATTGAAATTAGCGGAAAAACAGGAACCTCTCAGGTCATCAGTCGTAAAAAAGATGATCCGAGATCCGAAGAGCAACGGCCGGCGCATCATAGACCCCATGCCTGGTTTATTGCCTATGCGCCGTCGGCTGCACCCGAAATTGCAATCGCCGTTCTGGTTGAACACGGTGAGCATGGATCCAGTGCCGCAGCTCCGATTGCTGCTGAATTAATCAAGACCTTCCTGCGGGCTGAGCCTCCGGTTGACGTGGCTAACAAAAACCTGGGGAAACGTCAAAGTTAACTCCCTTCATAAGCCACCGGCTCTGACGGTGAGAATTGAATAGGTTCTACCGTTACCGTGTGATCGCGGCTAATCGATCTAAAGTTGAACAATGCCGGTGGCTTATGG
>JAAUYD010027901.1_pt1 | contig 11372 bp, 9 predicted proteins | sample 7278101 | NCBI WGS metagenome assembly JAAUYD01 (sample SAMN14350128, study PRJNA611818) | marine sediment metagenome | isolation source: surface marine sediment (0.6m) | place: French Polynesia: Moorea | collected 2018-08 | reverse complement strand
CGGTCGTCGACACCCACGACCGGATGGCGAAGCCGATCGGCGCGACGGTCGGGCGCCTCGCCCGTCGACCGGGCGCGGTGATCGGATCTGCGGTCGTGCTCACCGGCGTCGACGGCGTGTTCGCCGTGCACGAGCCGCCGGCCGACGCCGGCGAGGACTTCTTCTCGGACGACACCGCCAGCGTCACCACCCTCGATCCGCTCGACGTCCACGGCGGCGACCGCGGCGGCGAACCCGCCCTGCTCTACGTCGAGGGCGACCTCACCGATCCAGCCACCCTGTCGACGCTGCAGGCCCGCATCGACGAGGTCCGCGCCGCCGACATCGACACGCTCGCGCTCGACGACCGGGGCGAGCTCATCGACGTCGACGGCGGCGTGTTCAGCGTGTTCGACGCCGTGCTCGACTCGCCGGCCGCCCAGGGTCTCGTGCTCGACCTGACCGGCGTCGAGGTCACCGACGGCGACGGCGATCGGATCCCCGACACCGCCGAGCAGGTCGTCGCGGTCATCGAGACGACGTCGCAGACCGGCGTGCCGTTCGATGCCGGCCGACTGGCGCTCACACCGGACGACGTGGCGACGTCGGTGCGGATCGACGTGGACCCGCCCGCCACCGTCTTCGAGTTCGGTCTGGTCGACAGCCGCCAGCAGGCCTCGGTCAGCGCGACCCGCGACGCGCTCGAGCCGTTCGCCGATGCGATCGGCGCCGACCTCGGCGGCACGTTCGTCCAGGTGACCGGTAGCCCGTTCGTCCGCGACGCCTCGCTCGACGCGACCAACCGGGCGCTGCAGGTGTCGCTGCCGATCGCACTCGTGCTGTGCTTCGGCGTCAGCGCGACGTTCCTGCGATCGATCCGCTACGGCCTGGTCGCGATCGTGCCGATCCTCATGGTCGTCGCGTGGCTGTACGGCTTCATGGAGGTCGCCGGCTACTCGATCAACATCGTGACGGCCACCATCGCCGCGGTGTCGATCGGCATCGGGGTCGACTTCGCGCTGCACTTCATCGCCCGCTACCGGGAAGAGCTCGCCCGGCACGGCGACCGGCGCACGGCGGTGCGGGTGACCGGTGAGGGCACCGGGACCGCGCTCGTGGCCTCGGCGGTCAGTTCGGCGGCCGGGTTCGGCATCATGGCCTTCGCGCCGATGCCGCTCTTCGCGGCGTACGGCCTGCTCACGGCATTGATGATCCTGATGGCGCTGATCGCCACCCTGACGGTGCTGCCCGGGCTCCTGGTGCTCGTCACCCAGGATCGTGCCATCGAGCCGGTACAGGACGCCGGAACGGATGGGCGAGCCACGGCGCTGAGCGGGAACGGCGAGATCGGCGGCGGCGTCGACGCGGCGCTGCCGGTCGGCGGCGGCTGAGCGGGGTCAGCCGACGACCGACGGATCCGGGATGCGGGCCCGCAACGACCAGTTGAAGGTCCGCCAACCCTGACCCGGGTCGGCGATCGACGCCGCCGCCCCGGCGGCGTCGTCGTCGGAGATCGGTGACGGCCGCGGCGCCTTGCAGTGGACCTCGGCGACCCGTTCGGCCATCAGGAACCAGCCCACGGCCTCGTCGACGTCGGCGCCGACGGTCAGCAGGCCGTGATTGCGGAGGGAGACGAGCTTCGCGTCACCGAGCGCGGCGGCGATCCGCTTGCCGCCGTCGGTGCCGTGCACCTCGACCTCGCCGTCGTCGAACACGGCCTGGTCGTGATGGAACGCCGTCGCTTCCTGGCAGATCATCGCGAACGGCTCGGCGCAGGCCGCCCACGGCGTGCCGTACGGCGTGTGCGTGTGCGCGGCGCTGACGACGTCGGGTCGGGCCTCGTGGATCGGCCAGTGGATCGAGTGCGCCGTCATGTTGATCTCGCCCGCTCCCTCGACGACCGAGCCGTCGGGGCCGACGAGCACCAGGTCGTCGACGGTGGCGTCGGCGAACGGGACGCCGTAGCGCAGGAGCCAGAAGCAGTCGGCCCGATCGGGGTCGCGGGCCGAGATGTGGCCGTCGCCCTGCTCGCCCCAGTGGAGCGCCCCGAACAGGCGATAGGCCAGCGCCAGGCGCCGCTTGCGGTGCGCGCGCATGTCGTTCGTCGACGTGATCAGCGGCTCGGCCGACGACGCGGTGAGCGGTGGATGTTCGGCCACGGGTGCATCGTACGCGCCGAGTGCCAGCGGTAGCCTCGCGCCGGTGTCGAACCGGTCAGCTCTCCGGCGATTCTTGACCACCGTCGGCGCCGCGCTCGCGGCGATCCTGGTTGCGGCGAGCCCTGCGTCCGCCCACACGGACTTCGACTTCTCGCTCCCCACCGACGGTGCGTCGGTGGGTGAACCGGTGTCGGAGATCACGGTGGCGTTCACGAGCCCGGTGACCCTCGTGGGCAGCGGATTCGAGGTGCTCGATCCTCAGGGCACCATCGTCGTGCCGTTCGCGGTGACCGACGACGACATGCTGTTCCGGCTCCAGCTCGATCCGCCGCTCGCCGGAGGCGCGGCTGGTGTCCGGTGGGAGGTCGCCGCCGAGGACGGCCACGTGCTGTCGGGCGCCTTCTCGTTCACGATCCAGGCGCCGCTGCCGACCTCGCCGCCCGAGACGACCTCGCCGCCCGAGACGATCTCGCCGGCGTCGACGTCGCCGGCAACGGCACCTCCGGCGAGCGAGGCGATCGAGGCGATCGAGTCGCCGGCGGTCACGACCGCGCCCTCAACGTCCTCGCCGTCGCCCTCGGGCGGGTTCGTGAACGACGAGTCGGCCGCTGCTGTGGCGGCGGGCGACGAGGGTGCGCTCGGCGCCTCTGAGCCTGCCATCGACGACGACGCCGACGGTGGCCTCGGTACAGGCGTCTACGTGGCGCTGGCGGCCGCTGCGGCCGGCGGCGCGGGTCTCTTCCTCGTCCTGCGGTCGCGCGGTGCGAGCCCGCGGTGAGGTTCGTGCCGGCGTCGACGCCCCTCGACGATTTCCTGGCCGACGCCGGTTCGGCGACCGACACGGGCGAGCTGCTCCAGCGGATCGGCCTGTTCGGCTCGCTCGGCGGAGCCACGTTGGCGGCGGGACTCCTGGTGCTGCTCGCCGTCGTGCACCGCGGGTCGCACGCCGAGATCCGTCTGTTGCTCCGGGTCGTCGCGATGGCGGGCCTGTTCATGGTGATCGGCGCAGCGGTCGAAGTCGCCGGCGTCGCCGACATCAACGGTCAGGCGTGGCCCGACGCCCTCACGAGCTCGGCCGGTTCGGCGGCGATGATGCGGCTGCTCGGTGGCCTCCTGGTCGTGCTCGGCCTGTTCGACGACGTCGCGCCGATCGGCCGGCCGTCGTCCGGGACCGACGCCGAGAACGAAGCCGAGAACGAAGCCGAATCCTCCGTCCGTTGGGTGCCGTCTGCAGCGTCAGCGTTCGGGATGACCGGGGCGATCGCTGCGCTGTTGAGCTTCGGATTCGACGGTCACACCGTGACCGAGGGCCCGCGCGCCCTCCACGCGCTCACGAACGTGGTCCACGTCGCTTCGGGCAGCGTGTGGTTCGGCGGCATCGTGGGCCTGGCCGTCCTCGCCCTGCGGCGACGCGCCGACGGGTCGGCGGCACCGTTGATCGTTCGGTTCTCGTCCGTTGCGACGGGTGCTCTCATCCTGGTCGCTGTGGCGGGTGGTCTGATGACGCTGATGATCGTGGACGGCCTCGGTGAGCTGACCGATACGGACTGGGGCCGCCGGCTTCTCCTCAAGACCGGTGCGATCGGCATCGCCGTCGCGATCGGTGCGTACAACCACTTCGTCGTGGTGCCCGCGCTCGATCGCCATCCCGACGGGAGCACAGCGATGGTTGCGCGGTCGCGTGCGACGCTCATGGTCGAGGCGACCGTCCTGGTGCTGGTCGTGGTGCTCACCGTGCTCCTCGCGGGCGCCTCGACCAACTGACGACACCGCACCGAGCACCGGGCGGAGCTGCCCCACGATCGTCGCGCCGGGGGATAACCCCACCCGGCATTCGCCAGGCGTCTCCATGTCGCCGAGGCGGCCGCTGCTCGACGATGGAGTCATGAGCGCAACCACCCTTCTCGATCCCGTGCCGGCAGTACCCCCCGCTGCCGGCACGGCGCCGGCCCTCGTCCAAGCCCGCGACCTGACCCGAGTGTGGGGCAAGGGCCATGCGGCGCAGATCGGCGTCAGCAGTGTCGACCTCGACATCGCGGCCGGCGAGATCGTCGCTGTCATCGGCCCGTCCGGGTCGGGCAAGAGCACGCTCGGCGCGCTGATCGCCGGCATCGATCAACCGACGTCGGGTTCGCTCGTCGTCAACGGCACGCGGATCGATCGCATGAAGACCGACAAGCTCGCCGCCTGGCGCGGCGCCAACGTCGGCATCGTCTTCCAGGACTTCCACCTGCTCCCGACCCTGACCGCCGCCGAGAACGTCGAGCTCGCGATCGAGCTCGGGCCCAGCGGTGCGGGTCGCCGGCTCCGCCGCCGTGCGGCCCGCAAGGCACTCGACGCCGTCGGACTCGGCGACTTCCACAAGAAGTTGCCGGCCCAGATGAGCGGCGGCGAGCAGCAGCGGGTCGGCATCGCGAGGGCGATGGTGACCCACCCCCCGATCATCGTGGCCGACGAGCCGACCGGCAGCCTCGACCAGAGCAACGGACACGCGGTCTTCGAACTGCTGATGGGGCTCGCTCGCAACGGGAGCACCGTGGTGTTCATCACGCACGACCTCGCCCTGGCCGACGGCGCCGATCGCGTCGTGTCGATGATCGACGGCCGGGTCGACGCCGTCACCCAGCGCAGTGCAGGTGGCGGGCGATGAGGTCGTTGCTCCGCCAGTTCAAGCGTGCGCCCGGTCGCATCGTCGCCAGCGTGTTCGCGCTGGCGCTCGCCGTCGGCGCGATCGGTGTGCTGGCCGTTCCCACCGTGTCGACCGGCACGCTGCACGAGACCGCCGAGCGCGATGGCCTCGCCGACATCATCGTGCCGACCTCACCGCTCGACGCCGAGCAGGTCGCCGAGCTCGCGACGATCGACAACGTCGTCGCGGCGGAAGGCCAGGCGTCGCTGGCGGTGACGTTGCCGAACGGGTCGGACACCCGCGTCGTCGGTCTCGACCTCGAGCACCAGACGATGGACCTCCTGCAGCTCGACGCCGGTCGGCTGCCGCAGAGCTCGGACGAGATCGTGACCTCGCCCGGATTCGGGACGATCGGCGAGCGGCTGTTCACCGGCGGACGTTCGTACGAGATCGTCGGGCACGGCAGCACGCTCTGGTGGGCCGACAGCGATGTCGCCTTCGCGGACCTCGACACCGTCAGGCAGCAGCTGCCCGAGCAGGGCACCAACCGGCTCGTCATCACGGCGGAGCACGACGACCTCGACTCGTTGCGCGCCATCTCGGACGAGGTCCGGACCGTGCTCGCCGACTCGGGCGACACCTACACCGACTTCCCCCTCTACCTCCCCGACGGCACGACGCCGATCGACCAGGACATCGAGCAGATCAGCATGCTGATCGGCCTGCTCGGCATCGCAGCCGGACTCGTGGCCCTCGTGCTGCTGGCCTCGACGACCAACACCCTGATCACCGAACGGACCCGCGAGGTCGCGGTCATGCGCGCCCTCGGCGGTCGCTCCCGGCCGCTGCGGCGGCGGCTCCGCCGGATCGCCACCGGCATCACGGTCATCGCGCTCGTCGTCGGGCTGCCACTCGGCATCGTGATCAGCAACGTGATCGCCCGCATGGTGCTCGAGGAGTTCGTCGGTGTCACACCCGACGTCGCGATCGATTGGCTCGTGCTCGCCGGCAGTGCGGTCGGCATGCTCGTCGGCGCCCGGCTGGTGGCCGCCCGCGCGGCCCGCCGAGTCACCAAGATCCCGCTCGCCGCGGCGCTCCGCGACCGCGAGGGCGCACCGTTCGGCCGCAGCTGGGCCCATCGGGCGATGGCCCGGGTGCCCGCGGGCGGCCTGTTCGGCCGCCTCGCCGGGCGATCGGCGGTCCACAAGCCGGCACGCACGGTCGCAATCGTCGTGCAGATCAGCGCCGCCGTCGGCGCCGCGTTCCTGATCCCGAGCCTCGTCACGTCGGTCAACGAGTTCAACACCGCCACCCACGCCCCCTGGCAGTGGGAGTCGCTCACCGGTGCGCGGGATCCCGGCCTCCCGATCGACGGCTCGATCGAGGACGACCACGACGGCATCGAGACCGGCATCTGGACCGAGGGCGAGATCGAGGAGTGGCAGGTCGACGTCTACGGCCTCGCGGTCGACACCGCGATGTTCGATCCGATGCTCAGCGACGGGTCGTGGATCGAACCCGAGGCGCGGACCGCCGTGCTGAGCAAGGGCTTCGCCAGCCGCAACGACCTCCACGTCGGCGACGACGTCACGCTGACGCTCGCTGGAGGGCCCGTCGAGTACGAGGTCGTCGGCTTGTCGAACGACTTCAGCCGCACGATCTACGTCGACCGCGCCGACCTGTCCGCCGACCTCGGCGCACCGGGGATGGCGAACGTCGTCCTCTCCGACCACGCCGGGCCCGGCGTCACACTGCCGGTCGCCACGTGGTCGTCGACCGCCGACGACATCGCAGCCGAGGACAACGCCGGCCGCGAAGCGGTCGTGGTCATCTTCGGTGCGATCGGTGTGGTCGTGGCCGGCGTGGCCGCGCTGGCCGTCATCTCGTCGATGACGGTCAGCCTGTACGAGCGCCGGCACGAGTTCGCCGCCTTGCAGGCGCTCGGCGCTCGCCGTCGCCGTCTCCGCGGGCTGCTCGTCCGTGAACTGGCACCCGTCGGTGCCCTCGGCCTGGTCGGCGGGTTGGCGATCGGAGCGCTGGGAACCCGCGGGATCATCGGTTCGTTCGAGGCGAGCAACGCCGTCGACATCGGCGTGGTCGACGCCACGGGCGCCATCCCGGCGATCGTCATCGGGACGTTCGCGACCCTCGCGCTCCTCGCGGTCGTCATCGTGCACACCGCCGCCCGGCGACCCGTCGCCGTCACGCTGCGAGGTGCGGCATGAAGCACCTGCCGCCGCCGACCTCCGCGACCGTTCGCATGGGCGACCCGTCGTTCCAGAGCGGCGCCGAGCGCGAAACTGGCCGGGTGAGCCAGTTCCCGCCGCCGCCACCGCCGCCCACGCCGCGGGCGTCGGCGACCGAGGGCTGGGACTGGGACCGAGCTCGCGACGTCGCCGAGAAGTGGTTCCGGCCGCTGGCGCAACGCGAGGGCTGGTTGGCGCTCGCGTTCCTGTTCCTGAGCGCGATCGTCGCCCCGTTCCTGTTCGCCGCGATGGTGGCCCTCGGCGCGATCACGTTCGGGCTGCTGTTCATCGTGGTGGGCTTCTTCCTCATCGTCCCGTTCTTCGCGATGATCGGCGTGTTCGCGAAGATCGAGCGCGAGTTCGCAGCACTCGCCGGCCACCGGATCGAGCCGCGGGCAGTGATCCCGGTCAACGGCATCGGTCCACGCGCGATCCTGACGACGATCACCGATCCCGCACGCTGGCGGCAGGTGGCGTTCGTGGCGGTCAACGTCGTCCTCGGGCCCGTGTTGCTCGCGTTCGGGAGCTTCCCGCTCTCGATCGTGCTGCAGACGGTGTTCGGTGACACGGTCATCGACGGCCCGGGCTTCACGATCGGCACCGGCTTCAGCACCGGTGCGTTCGGCATCTTCGCCCTGGTCCTGGCGGCGTTCGCGGCCGGTGCGATCCCGCGGGTCGCGATCTGGGTCGCCGACCTGAAGGCCCAGATCGACGTGTGGTTCCTCGGTACCGACCGCCTCGCGATCGCCGAGCAACGCGTGACCACACTCTCGACCCAGCGCCAGGACATCCTCGACGCCGTGGCCAGCGAGCGCCGTCGGATCGAGCGGAACCTGCACGACGGGGTGCAGCAGCAGCTCGTCGCGATCGGCCTCGACCTCGGCATGGCCGAGCACCAGATCGACGACGACCCCCAGCGCGCCAAGGAGCTGCTCGGTAGCGCCCGACAGAAGGTGCAGGGCTCGATCGGCGAGCTCCGGCAGCTCGGCCGTGGCCTGCACCCGGCGATCCTCGCCGATCGCGGCATCGATGCAGCGCTATCGGCCGTCGTCAGCTCGGCCCCGATACCGATCTCGGTGCACGTCGACGCCGACCTCGACATGTCGACCGATGTGGCCGAGACGATCTACTTCGTTGCCAACGAGGCGATCGCCAACGTGCTCAAGCACGCCGACGCCCGCGTCGCGTCCGTGCACGTCATGAAGGTCGCCGCCAACGTCCGCGTCACCGTGCACGACGACGGCCGAGGCGGCGCCGACGCGGGACGTGGCACCGGCATCGCCGGCATCCGCGCCCGCGTCAACGCATTCGACGGCACCCTGTCGATCACCTCGCCCGACGGGGGTCCGACCACACTGATCGCGGAGCTACCACGCCATGGACGTTGACCAACAGACACCACTCAGAACCATCGTCGCCGACGACTCGGTGCTCTTGCGTGACGGCGTCGTCCGTCTGCTCACCGACTCGGGCATGGAGGTCGTGGCTGCCGTGGGCGACGCCGATGCCCTCCTCGACGCCGTCACCGAGCACGAACCGGACCTCTGCATCGTCGACGTCCGGATGCCGCCGACGCACACCGACGAGGGACTTCGAGCGGCGATCGAGATCCGGCACCGGTACCCCGAGGTCGCCGTGCTCGTGCTCTCGCAGTACGTCGAGGAGCGGTATGCCGGCGAGCTCCTCGCCGGCGACGTTTCGGGCGTCGGCTACCTCTTGAAGGACCGCGTCATCGACGTCGACGACTTCCTCGTCTCGCTGCGTCGCGTCGCGGCCGGCGGCAGTGCCGTCGATGCCGAGGTCATCAGTCAGATCCTCGGCCGTTCGAAGCGTTCGAACGAGCTCGACCGGCTGACCCCGCGCGAGCGCGAGGTGCTCAACCTGATGGCCGAGGGACTCTCGAACGCCGGCATCGCCGAGCGGCTCGTCGTCTCGGGCGGAGCGGTCGAGAAGCACATCTCCAACGTGTTCATGAAGCTCGGGCTGGATCCCGAGGACGGCAACCGCCGGGTGCTCGCCGTGCTCACGTACCTGCGGGCGTAGTCGATCGGCGCCTCGTGACGCGGCGGTCAGCGGCGTTCGGGCGAGTATCCCGCGTCGCAGAGCGCGGCGACGATGCGGTCCGCGTGCTCGGGCCCCCGCACCTCGAACGTGGCGCGGATGCCGGTCTCGCGCACGTGCAGCTCGAGGCATTCCCGCAGGTGCTGCACCTCGATGAGATCGGCGCCCGCCGCTGCGGCGGCTGCGAGGAACCGAGCGAGTCCCCCTGGGCGGTCGTCGATCCGCGCGAACAGGGCGAGCCGCCGGCCCGCCAGATGCTCGTGGCGCCGGATCAGGCCCGGCACCGCACCGAGATCGACGTTGCCACCCGAGAGCACGACACATGTCGTGCCGACGGTCGGCGGCGTCACCAGCCCCGACATCAACGCCGAGACGCCGACCGCGCCGCCACCCTCGACGGCCAGCTTGGCCCGCTCGAGCAGCATCACCATCGCGTCGGCGATCGCGTCCTCGTCGACGGTCACCACCTCGTCCAACCATCGCTCGACGAGCGGGGCGGTCACCTCGCCGGGCCGCTTCACGGCGATGCCGTCGGCCAGCGTGAGGATCGGTCCGTCGCTCGGCGGGTGACCGGCGTACGGCGCACACACTGCGGCCTGGACGCCGATCACACGGACGTCCGGACGCTGCGACTTCACGGCGACGGCCGTGCCGGCCGCGAGGCCACCGCCACCGAGCGGGACGACGACGCACGCGAGGTCGTCGACGTCCTCGACCAACTCCAAGCCGAGCGTGCCCTGCCCGGCGACCACGACCGGGTCGTCGAACGGGTGACAGAACGCCGAGCCGGTCGCCGCCGCGTGCGCGACCGAGGCCTCGACGGCGTCGAGCAACGTCGCGCCCCGCTCGGTGACCGATGCGCCATAGCCCTCGCAGGCGGCGATCTTCGTGACCGAGGCACCGGTCGGGACGAAGATCTCGGCCCGCACGCCGTGCTGGGACGCCGCGAACGCAAGCGCCTGGGCGTGGTTGCCGGCGCTGCCCGCGGTCACGCCGCGTTCGGCTGCGTCGCCGAGCGATGCCAGCTTGTTCATCGCACCGCGCACCTTGAACGAACCGGTGCGTTGGAGGTTCTCGGCCTTCAGGACCACCGGGCCGTTCCCGGACGAGAGCGTCGCCGAGCCGAGCACCGGCGTCCGTCGGACGACATCGCGCCCCGCCTCGCGAGCCGCCCGGATGCTGTCGAGGTCGACGGGCGCGTCCATGCTGCGAACGTAGCTGGTCACCCGCCGCGGTCGGTCGAGCCGCGACGGCCCGTTCCGGCGATCCGGGGCGGCCCAGGACAGCGCCGTCGTCCGCTGGTCCGGCGCCGAAACGGGGCCGTCTCGGGCCTCTCGAAACTGTGTCGCGGAGTTTGGGAACCCGTTCACGAGCCCTGGTAGCCTCGCTGCCCGATGTCGCTGTTTCTGCGCGATTACCTCACGGTGGTCTGGTTCGGCCTGGCCGCAATTCTGCTCGCCGGCCTCCTGCTGGGCGTGGCGGCTGCCGTGCGCCCGTCGCGCCCCGGCCGCGAGAAGCTGATCGCCTACGAGTCGGGCGTCGACCCGGTCGGGATCGGCTGGTCGCAGAGCCAGATCCGGTACTACGTGTTCGCGCTGCTGTTCGTCATCTTCGACGTCGAGGCGGTGTTCATCTTTCCGTGGGCGACCGCGACCGAGCGCTACGGGTGGTTCGGCCTGATCACCATGCTGATCTTCATCGTGCTGCTGCTCGACGGTCTCGTGTACGCCTGGAAACGAGGGCTCCTCAGATGGGTCTAGTGGATCGCGGGCGAATGCCCGCCCCGCTCACCAAGCTGTTCAACATCGGCCGCTCGTACTCGATGTGGGTGTACCAGTGGGGACTCGCCTGCTGCGCCATCGAGATGGGCGCCGCGTTCGGCTCGCCCCGGTACGACGTGATGCGACTCGGCGTGATCCCGCTGCCGGCGAGCCCGCGGCAGGCCGACCTGGTCGTCGTCTCGGGCACCGTCACGGACAAGATGGCCCCGGCCGTCAAGCGGCTCTACGAGCAGATGCCCGAGCCGAAGTACGTGATCTCGATGGGTTCCTGCGCCAACTGCGGTGGGCCGTACTGGGACTCGTACTCCGTGACCAAGGGCGTCGACCAGATCATCCCCGTCGACGTCTACGTACCGGGCTGCCCGCCGCGCCCCGAGGCGCTGCTCGAGGGCATCGTGCTGCTCCAGCAGCGCATCAAGAACGAGGACATGGGCGCCAAGTGGCGTCACGAGGAGTACACGTCGTTGCAGAAGTCCGCTGCGCTCCGCGAGCCGCAGGAACCGATCGTCGTCGGCGG
>JAAUYD010156665.1_pt1 | contig 11374 bp, 9 predicted proteins | sample 7278101 | NCBI WGS metagenome assembly JAAUYD01 (sample SAMN14350128, study PRJNA611818) | marine sediment metagenome | isolation source: surface marine sediment (0.6m) | place: French Polynesia: Moorea | collected 2018-08 | reverse complement strand
TATCCCTTTGTGTCCGCCATCTCCCCCTTTCTCTTTTATTTTTAATCTTTCGAATGCGAGGTCAATGTCGTCGTGGACAACAACCACCGCCTCACGTTGAATCCTGAAATAGTCAGCCAGTTGGCGTATGGGGGGACCGCTGCGGTTCATGTAGGCCTGCGGTTTGGCCAATAATACATCCACCCCTTCGATGGTGCCCCGGCCGTAAATCACGTTGAATTTGGTGCGCTGAACCGAAATGCGGTATCGGTCGGCCAGCGCATCGATCACCATAAAACCGGCATTGTGACGGGTGTTTTCGTATTTCGGGCCGGGATTTCCCAACCCGGCCACCAAATAAAGCCTCTGTTCCGGCATACTGGCCCACCACAATCAATCGATGGTGAAAAAACGCTACTCTTCGGCGCCCTCTTCAGCAGCCTCTTCGCCTTCAGCGGCCTCTTCGCCTTCAGCCAATTCTTCGTCTTCTTCGACCTCTTCCTCTTCAGCCTTTTTCGGGCTGAGGACGGTCAGGACAGTAAAATTGACATCGTGGGGAATTTCCACATCCCCTTCCAGAGCAAGGTCCTCGACGTGCACCGAGTTACCGATATCCAGGTCAGTGATGTCGATGACAATCTCTTTGGGAATAGCGTTGGGCAGACAGAGCACTTCCAGCTCACGGCGGATGATCTGCATCATACCACCCATTTCAACACCCACACTCTTACCGGTGGCAACCACCGGCACCATGACCTTGACCTTGCGGTCCATGTTCACTTCGTAGAAATCAATGTGCAGGATGTCATGGCTGACCGGATCGGTCTGCATCTCTTTGATCATGGCGGCACGGGCTTTTTTCCCGCCGTCCACGGCTATATCAAAAATAGAACGCCCCACACTGCCCTCTTTGACGATGTTTTCCATATCCATGGTATCGATGGAGAGCATCACGGACTCGGATCCGGGTCCGTATAAGATCGCGGGGATTCGTCCGGCGCGGCGCAGAGCCCTGGCCGGGCTGTTTCCTTTGGTTGTTCGTGTTTCAGCTTTGAGTTCGATGTTATTCAAGAAAAAATCCTCCTTAATACTAAACAAACAATGATGTCACCGAATCACCCCGATAGCTTCGAATGATGGCCTCTCCCACCAGTTTGGAGATGGAGAGCACTTTGATCTTATCGGACGCTGCCGCTTCGGGTTTCAAGGGAATGGTATCGGTGACCACTAAACTTTTAAGGGCCGAGTTTTCGATGCGCTCCAGAGCAGGCCCGGAAAGAACCGGGTGGGCGCAACATGCATGCACTTCTTTCGCGCCCTGGTCCATCAAGACACCGGCGGCTTCGGTCAGGGTGCCCGCCGTATCGGACATATCATCCAGAATGATGGCGGTTTTATCTTTTACGTCGCCGATGACGGCCATGGCCTTGGCTTCGTTGGGTGCGCTGCGGCGCTTGTCCACAATGGCCAGGCCGGCCTGGAGCCGTTTCGCGAAGGCACGCGCCCGCTCCACACCGCCGGCATCCGGGGAGACCATGACCACCTCATCTCTGAAGTGGTAGCGCATATGCTCCAAGAGAACCGGCGCGGAAAACAAATTGTCCACCGGAATGTTGAAAAACCCCTGGATCTGACCGGCGTGCAGATCCATCGTGATGATCCGGGTGGCTCCGGCCAGGATGATCATGTCAGCCACCAGCTTGGCGCTGATGGGCACCCTGGGCGCCACTTTCTTGTCCTGTCGGGAGTAACCGTAATACGGAATCACGGCGGTGATGCGGCTTGCCGATGCCCGTTTCATGGCATCGATCATCAGCAGCAGCTCCATGAGGTTCTTGTTGACCGGATCACAGGTGGATTGGATAATGAAAACGTCCTTCATGCGGACGTTGTCATGGATCTCAATCTGTATTTCACCATCGCTGAAAGTAGAGAGCTTTGCCCCACCGAGGGGCATGTTCAGATACTCACCAATCTTAGTAGCCAGGTCTGGATTTGAATTACCTGCAAATATCCAAAAGTCATTGAGCGTTCTGGCCACGTTCACTGCCTCCCCTTTCGCGACAGGATAAAATTTGGCTGGGGCGGGAGGATTCGAACCTCCGAATGCAGGAACCAAAATCCTGTGTCTTACCGCTTGACGACGCCCCAGCAAATAAAGTGATCAAAATATCAACAGACCAACTGCGTGGCGAACACCTCTCCTTTGCCAGGTGTGGTCAACGCTGTGGCTGCCGTTTGGGCAGAAGAAAGATCGGCAAACAATCCAAACACCGCCGATCCGCTACCCGTCATCATGGCGCCGATAGCGCCTTGATTTAACAACTCTTTTTTTATTGTCCCAATAATCGGAAATTGACGGATCGCCACTGATTCCAAGTCGTTGCACATATGGCGTAACCTATCAAATTTTCCTTTGTTAAAGGGGAAATACCTATGGGGTTTTTCACATTTTGTCAATCCAAAATTGAGGTTTTTAAAGACCTCGGCGGTGGATATCCCGAAGCCCGGATAGACCACCACAACCCCCCATGACGGCAGCCCGTCAAAAGGTGACAGCACCTCTCCAACCCCCCTGGCCAGTGCGGGTTTACCGTCGATGAAAAAGGGGACATCGGCGCCGATTTCCAGCGCCATGGCCAGGAGTTTATCCCGGTCGAAAGGGCGGTCGAAATGACGGTTGAGACCGTTGAGCACGGCAGCGGCGTCGCTGCTGCCGCCCCCCAGACCGGCTCCGGAAGGAATGCGCTTGATCAGGTGGATAAAGACGTTTTGGGGCGAAATGTCGGTGTTGTCGGCTAAAGCGGTATTGAAGTTCAGCGCCGCCTTGTAAGCCAGATTGGACGCATCGCAAGGAAGTTGGGGATCGGAGCAGGTGATGCCGCTTTGGTCTGTCCCGATGCTCAGCTGCAGGGTATCATACAGACCGATGCAGCACATCACGGTCTCCAAATCATGATAACCGTCACTGCGGCGGCCGACAACCCTGAGAAAGAGGTTGATCTTGGCGGGGGCTTGAAGTTCCATCGACATTTCCGTGTGCACCGGCACTGCACCACCCGTTGCCATCGCTTCTAACTCTGTCGCTGCATAACCCTGTAGTTGCAAAAGTCGGAGGGCTACAGAGCCAAGGCGACGAGGGTGAAGCCGCAGTCACCTACTGCGAACCCACGGCAACGCCGGATCTGTAGTCCTCCGGCTTTCCCGCAGGGTAAAAAAGATGGCATATGATAGGCCCGATCCACAAGTTTACCAGAGAACTGCTCCTCGGTCGGTGCTCAAATGCAGTGTCAGTTCAGTGCGCATTGGCTTTTAAACTTTTTGCCATCTTTTTTATGCAACGATAGGCTTATCCGGTCTCTTTGACGTAGAGCATCCTCAATTCGTAGAGGATATTTTTCAAAATGTTGTCTTCGTCCTTGGTCAAGTTGCCGCTGGTCTTTTCCTCGAGCATGCCCAGAATATCGATGGTTTGTTTGGCCAGTGGGATATTCTTGGTCTTCTGGCCGGTGCTCGGGTCTTCGATCAACCCCAGCTGCACCAGCGCTGACGAATTAATCGACAGTACGAAGGTGGAAAAGTCGATTTTTGGAAGCGCATAGGCCTCATCCGCCGGGGACGTGTCTTTGCTTTCTTCGGACATTTGCCCTCCTGTCTGGCAAAATTAGTTATTGATCCGACCGCCCGCCGCACATCGCCGGGCGGCCGTTTCACATAGCAGTATTAAAACTCCAACGGTACGACTGTCTTGACCGTTTTCAACTCGCGCAGTTCCTCTACCACCTCCGGCGGAATCGGCGAATCAGTGCAGAGAAAAATGATGTTGCGCTCTCCGCCCTCTTCCTGGCCGACCTGCATCCGGGCGATATTGATTTTATGCGTGCCCAGCAGGGTGCCGATTTCTCCAATGGAACCGGGGATATCGAGATTGTAGATCAGCGCCATGTGACCCAATGGAATCATCTCCAACCGGAAGGTGTTGATGCGCACAATGCGGACGTCCTTTTTGCCGAAGACGGTACCGGCCACCAGGCTCTTGCCTTCCGTGGTAATCACCTTGACCCGCATCAGGTGGGCATATTCTTCGTGATCGGCGATGGTGGTTTCCGTCACCTTGATGCCCCGATCGCTGGCGAGAAATTGGGCGTTTACGAAATTGACCAGGTCCTTGACCATGGGGGTCAGCAGCCCCTTCAACAATGCAGTGGTGACCGGGGAGAGGTCCATGCCTTTGAAGTTGCCGTAATACTCGACCACCACCTGCTTGGGAGCACCTTCGATCAACTGGGCCTGGAGGGTGCCCACCATCTCGGCCAATTGAATGTAGGGCCCCACCTGCTCCAACACCTCTCCGGTCACGGAAGGGACGTTGACTGCGTTGATAATGGTGCCGCTGGACAGGTATTGAATGATCTGGTCGGCCACCATTACGGCCACATTGGTTTGGGCCTCTTTGGTGGATGCGCCCAGGTGCGGGGTGCAGATCACCTGGTCCAGTCCCAGCAGCGGATTGTCGCTGGAGGGCGGCTCGGTTTCGAAAACATCCAGAGCGGCCTTGGCCACTTTGCCCGACACGAGCGCATCGTAAAGGTCAGCCTCGTTCACGATCCCGCCGCGGGCGCAGTTCATGATCATGACGCCGTCTTTCATTTGATCGAACGCCTCTTTGTTGATCAGGTTGGCGGTGGTCTTCATCTTGGGAACATGGACCGTCATATAATCGGCCTGCGCGTAAAGCTCCTCAAGGGTAACATACTCATAGCCATCGTTTTGAATCTTTTCGGGGGTCACAAACGGATCATAGATGATCACCCGCATCTTCAGACCCCGGGCCCGGTCGGCGACAATCGAGCCGATCTTTCCGTACCCGATAATCCCAAGTGTTTTCTTGTAGACTTCGCGGCCCTGGAGTTTTTTCTTGTCCCATCGTCCCTCTTTCATCGAAGCGGTGCCAGCGGGAACATTGCGGGTCAGGGCCATCATCATGGCGATAGCATGTTCGGCTGTTGTGATCACATTACCGGTAGGGGTGTTCATCACCACCACACCACGTTTTGTGGCCGCCGGTATATCCACGTTATCCAAGCCAATGCCAGCGCGTCCCACCACCTTGAGGTTGGTAGCGGATTCAAGCAGGTCTTCGGTCACTTTGGTCGCGCTGCGAATGACCAAACCGTCATATTGCCCGATGATCTCCTTCAGTTCCTCAGGCGCCAGACCGGTGTTCACATCCACTTCAATGCCGTCGGCCTCCTGGAACATTTGAACTCCTATTTCACCCAAATTGTCGCTGACCAGAACCTTCATAACCGTTTCCCTTCATCAATTTATTGGATGGCACACATATGGTTTGGCGGAAGAATGATCGCCATATCCTATGGATAAACGACGCCATACTAATGAAAATGAAATCGACATTCAACCCCAAAACCAAACGGAATTCAAGTCATAAAGTGCTGTGGCATGTCCTTTAGGACCGGCTCAAGCTGGCGAGGTCGGTCCCAGCACGTCATCCCGGCGAAAGCCGGGATCCAGAGCTTCGTGCGATTAAAACCCTGGACCCCGGCTTTCGCCGGGATGACGCATATTGGTGAGGCGGAGTGCGGCAAGTCCACACAGCGAAACGCCAATGGCCTTGCTCGACAACCTGCAACTTGGCCCAGCTTGTGCGTGATGGCAGATTAGGTCTGATCGCAGTCCCGCTTGATTAATTCACAAGGCTTTGCTAACCCAATCGGGGCTAGGTTGTGCCCATCGACGGCAACAGATAAACCTGAATAGAACGAGGCAACTGGTTATGATCATCACTGAAATTCTGGAGCGAAACGCCCGCATGTATACAGATGACATCGCGCTGATCGAGCGCGATCCGAGCCGGAACCGGCGCGTGACCTTGACCTGGCAGTCCTTTGACCAGCAGGCCGACCAATTGGCCCAAGCCCTGATCGGGCTGGGCATCTCCAAAGGCGACAGGGTGGTGGAACTGATGACCAACTGTATCGAGTGGCTGCCCGTTTATTTCGGCATTCTACGAACCGGCGCCTGGGCTGTACCCCTCAATTTCCGGTTTGTCGCCAAAACCATCTTGAGATGCACCGCCTTGGCCGGCGCGAAAGTCGTCATCTTCGGCCCGGAGTTCGTCGAGCGTATTTCAGAAATCAAGGACGCATTGGATGAAACGGTGCACACCTATATCTTTGTTGGCGATGAATCGGAGCGTCCCGCCTTTGCCATGAGCTATGCGCAGCTGATCCAACAACATGAGCCGGTCAATCCAGGCGTCGACATCTCGATCACAGATGAAGCTGCGCTCTATTTCACATCCGGGACCACCGGCACCCCAAAGGCCACACTGCTTACCCACCGTAACCTCGAGTCAGCCTGCATCGTTGAAAACAATCACCATCAGCAAACCCGCAGCGACAATTTTCTCTGCATTCCGCCGCTCTACCACACCGGCGCTAAAATGCACTGGTTCGGAAACTTTATGGTCGGCGCCAAAGCGGTCATACTCAAAGGCGTGGAGCCGCGCTGGATCCTCGAAGCGGTATCGGAAGAAAAAGTGACCATCGTATGGCTGCTGGTTCCCTGGGCGCTGGACATTCTCTTTGCCATAGAAAGCGGTGATCTCAAACTGAAGAACTATGACCTGGATCAATGGCGGCTGATGCACATCGGTGCACAACCTGTACCCCCCAGCCTTGTCAAAGAGTGGCGAAAAATCTTCCCCAACCACCAGTACGACACCAACTATGGTCTCACCGAATCCACCGGACCGGGTTGCGTCCATCTGGGCATCGAAAATGACCACAAGGTCGGCGCAATCTGCAGGCCTGGGTTTGACTGGGAATTTCAGATCGTCGATGACCAGAAAAAACCAATTACCAACGGTGATGCCGGCGAACTGATCGTAAAAGGCCCGGGCGTCATGCAGGAGTACTTTCGCAACCCGGAAGCCACTGCCGAGACATTGCATAACGGCTGGCTCTACACCGGTGACATTGCCAGGATTGATGAGGACGGTTTCGTATGGCTGGTGGACCGCAAGAAGGATGTGATCATCACCGGCGGAGAAAATGTCTATCCTGTAGAGATTGAGGACTTTCTGCAATGCCACCCCCAGATACAGGATGTGGCGGTCATTGGACTTCCCAGTCTGCGGCTCGGTGAAATCGCCACAGCTATTGTCCAGACCAAACCGGGTCAGGAGGTTTCCAAGGAAGAAATACGCGCTTTCTGCGAGCCGCTCCCCCGGTATAAACGGCCGCGAAAGATTATCTTCGACAAGGTTCCTAGAAATCCCACAGGAAAAATCGAAAAACCGAAACTGCGCGAAAAATATGCCGGCGCCAAGGAAAGCTTCAGCATTTCGTAAGCAGCGGTTCAGTTCCCCCGAATACTTGAATTGATGGCGTCTTTGAGCACCATTTGGGTAATCTGTGTCGGTTGGCAGGCGTCGTCGCATGCCCGCCGGATGGCCTGATGGACTCGTTGGGAGACATCCTGAAAGATGTGCTCGTCGGTAATGGTTGCCGAATCTTTCATGAGATAGGCGAACACGCGCGCCATTCCGCAATTGGCGATGAAATCGGGAATGACACTGATGCGGTTGTCGGCATATTCGGCAATGGGGCCGAAGAAATTCTCTTCATCGGCAAAGGGCACATTGGCCCCGCATGCGATGAGACTGACGCCGGCGGCAATCATCGATTCGACCTGATCCAGCCTCACCAGCTTGGACGCGGCACACGGCAGGAAGATATCAGCGGGCAGCTTCCAGAACTTTTCTTCCATCTCCTTTCTGGAGAGCATATCGAGTCCCTCGAATTTCGACCGTTTCTGGCTCCAGGTAACATTCTTGATATCGGAAGGCGAAAAACCGTCCTGCTGGATCACCCCGCCATCTTTATCCATGATACCAACAATCTTGACCCCGGCTTTTGCCAAGTAATAGCCAGCGGAAGCCCCGACGTTCCCCCACCCCTGGACAAGCGCACGCTTGCCGATGTGATTGCCGCCGAAGATCGCGTAGTACTGAAGCACGGATTCCGCAACACTGTATCCGGAGATGAGATCGGCAATGGTATAGGGTTGACCGGCGTCAGGTGTGTAAGCTGTGTCGGTTACAATCTTCCCGGTGCCCTGTCGCAGCTTACCCAACTGGCGATTGATGTCGCCGTCGCCAAAATGGCCGACCACAATGCCCTCCTGAGGATGGCGCAAGCCCAATTCTCCTGTGATCGGGATGACTTCACTGCCGAAATCCACATTCAGGTCGCCTCCTGTGCCATAACCCCGTTTTAAGAAAGGGAGAATGGCACGATACCATCTTTTCAATACCTCTTTTTTTCGGGGATCGGCAGGGTCAAAATCGATACCGGATTTGGCACCGCCGATACCCGGCCCCGAAACCGTGAACTTAATCTCCATGGTCTTGGCCAAGAGAGTCACTTCTTCCACGTCGATACCGACTCTCATCCGGGTTCCGCCACCGGCGGCCCCACCCTTCAGCGAGTTGATCACCAGCCAGCCCCTAGCTTCCGTCTCCGTATCATTCCATTCAATGACCAACTCCGGTCTCTTCTTCTCGAATTCTTCAAGTATTTCTTTCATCGCGCCCCCTTGCATTGCTACGGGGTGATGGCCCCACAAATTACAACTACCGAGTTCTCCAAAATGAGGAGTATCCGTGTACGCCAAACCTTCACCGGCTCGGCGGTTCAATGTTGAGTTGACAAGATGCTGTTGCTGAGACCCGATCTGACGACAATACCCAATTGATGGGCACTTAAAGCCCAAAGTCAAGGTTGAGGTCACCTCCGGCATGCATGCACCCGCATCATATGTGGTTTCAGTGATTTGCCAACCGCACTGCTTTCTTGACTAAAAAAGTATAAAATAACCCTCAAGTCACCAAGGGTTTCTCCGATAATGGTGAGTAAGACCCGGATGAACCAGGGCGATGGGCAACGTCATGTGTCACATCATCCAGGCCTGACGCTTCGAGGCAATTGGCATTCAATACAGATATTATCCTTGGAGCACAGTTCCATTTCAAAGAGGTTGCTTAGGGAGGTTCAAATGAAAAAATGCCTAATGGTTTTATTGGCTCTATTGTTGATTGTATCACTATATAATTGTGGTGGTGGCAGCGGCGGGGGTAGTCTTGTCGCACCGCAGTCTTATGCCGGTCCAGGATCTCGCTGGCGGATGGAATTGCACGATGACGGAACATTCGACACCTCTGAGTTGGATAGCGGATTAGAAGTCAGCGGTTCCTGGACCACCACGACATCCGGATTCAAGGAACTCACCGTAACCGCCACCAACGACAGCGGAGCGGTGGCCTTGGACTCCAAGGGATACGGCTTGGAGATTCCCGGCGTGGTCTTCCTGCTCAAGCCCTTTGCCGGTGATCAAATCATTAGCATGGTCGAGGCCGGCCAATGCCCAGATGGAGATGTGACCGCTAATTGGGTGATGACCAATAAGAATGTGGACGTGGCCACCAGCGACGTCGTGGGCACCTTTTCCTATACGCACGGCACCACCTCCGCAACGCTGCCGGCACGATATGCGCTGGACCGCACCCCGGCCGGCTCCCAGAACCTTGGCGCTTTGACCTGCACCGACGGTGTTGCGAACGTTGCAGACGGCATCATGTATCTCACCCAGATCGGCGGGGCCATCGTACATACCAATGCAGGCACTCCGGCGGACAAGACCGACGACAACTTCATCGTGGCGCTGCCGGCAGACCCGGTCGCCGCTATCGGGGACCTCGATGACACCTACGTCGGGCTCGTCTTTGCCGGCAGCAGCGGCGGCGACAGCCTATTTCCCGTGGAAGTGACCCTGAACAACGGGGACGGCACCGGTACGGGTGCGGAAATCCTCGACCATGACACCGGCGCACTCTCCGGCAGTACCGTCAATGTAGCGGTCAATGCCAGCATCAATGATCCCTCGGACGGATTTATCTACGGAACCATCGACGGCGCTAACTTCGTGGCCATGGCCAATGTCAACGTAAACGGTTCGGGCAAGAACTTCATCTTCCTGATCGGTGAAAATCCCGGCGAAGCGGGTGAACTGTACAACATGCTCCTAATCAGCAAGTAATCCCCCTTTTTGCTGAAGCCATAAGGGCGGTTGGAATTATGGTGGTTCCAACCGCCCTCTCTTTTTTGTAGCCATTGCATATCATTCAAACTGGACTCATCTGCCAGTGCATACTTGAAACGTCGCCTGATCAGGCGTATGACAATAGGAAGGACCTATCTCAAGTAATCCATGGCATCAAAGGAGATCCCTAAAATGGCTTCTTATGATTACGCCACTCCAACCCATCAGTGTATTGTTCTGCCGCTTCAACCCATGCCGAATCAACCCTATGACGGCGTCGGTCTGGCGCTTCATTTTCTGCTGGGTAATAGTGTTGTTTTGCACAGTGGATTAAAGGAGCTGTGGTTCGGGTGGCGCATTAAAAAACTCTTTGATGATGCCGCACCACTGACAGATTATTGCCGCGGCGCCCGTCTGCAAGTTGGATTAAAAAAACTGAGCCAACAGCAGAAGGTTCGCTTTTGGGTCTACGGACAGTATGGACACCAGACGTCTGAGATAGGGATTTACGATGCAGATCGCAGCAAGCCAGAGCCACTCAATCCTCTTCCGGTCTCGTGCGACGATCATCTGGTCCAATTCCGTCGATCGTTTATGGACGGGTTTGATCAGACAGGCGTGGTTTTTCCCCAATCCCAGAAACATGCGGCCCTGTGGGAGGAGCAGATCTCCCTGTCAGGGCTCGACGCGGTGGGCCGGGCGCTGGAAACTTTTTACCACTTCTCCGCCTTCGAATCGAAAGGCGAACTTGATCTGAAACCCTTCGAAGCGGCCGTTCGACAAGCACCGAACGCGTTCATGTCCCACGACCTTTTGGGGTGGGCCATGTATCGCCAAAAAAAATATCAAAAAGCCGTTGATGCCTTTCAACATGCCCTGTCCATCAATCCCAACGGCGCCGGCGCAATGGCCGGTCTGATCTGGTGCCATATCCATATGGATGATTTGGAAGCGACGCTTACCTGGGCCCAGCGCAAGGCCGAATCATGCCTACAGGATGTTGCACTTGCCAGGGAAAGAGCGGTGAGGCTGTTCGAAAAGCATGCTGCAACCGACCGGTAGGAAGAGAATAAACCTCATTTCTAAGCATGGGGATCTTGAACGTCGAACATCGAACGTCGAAGAATGAAATCGCTTCGCTCCCCTAAGTTTAAAATCGGCAGTATACCTTGTTCAGCGTTGGATGTTCGATGTTCGACGTTCAATATGAACATCAGACACAATTCCCGCTCTACTCTGAGTTTTCATCATCCTGCCGAGTGGGCAGCAC
>JAAUYD010258244.1_pt1 | contig 11378 bp, 10 predicted proteins | sample 7278101 | NCBI WGS metagenome assembly JAAUYD01 (sample SAMN14350128, study PRJNA611818) | marine sediment metagenome | isolation source: surface marine sediment (0.6m) | place: French Polynesia: Moorea | collected 2018-08 | reverse complement strand
CGGGGGATGTCGATTTTGCGGATAATGTCCTGCAGCACAACATAATCTTCGGCATCGGCCATAATGATCAGGCTGTTGGTACTCTTATCGGCTGATATGCGTACCTCGTCGGAAACGACGGGCGCGGTCTTCTTTCCCGGTGCCTTGGCTGCACTTTTTTCGACATTTTTGGGGATATCCTGCAGTACGTTGGCGAGATCTTCTGCATTGGCGTGTTCAAGGTAGTAAACGTGAATTTTCGCCTGGCCTTTGGGGGTCTCCTTGTCCAGGCTGCGGATCAGCCGGCGTATGTTATCCGTATCTCCTTCACTGGCCAGAAGGACGATGGAATTGGTCCGTTCATCGGCGACAAACGTGATATCCTTTACAATGGCCCCCTTGCGATTTGTGCCTTTCTTAAACACAGTGGTGAGCAGCGTGACCAGCTTGGTGGCATCTGCGTATTCAACGGGAATAATGGCAATCTGCTGCCCAACGCCGGTGATGTCGATGGCGTTGATGATCCGCTTCAACCGATTGATATTGGATTGAACGTCCGTGATGATCAAGGTGTTGGTGGGTGCATAGGCCAATATGACGCTGCTTTTTGAAACCAGGGGGGTGAACAGTTTTTTGACCTCGGCAGGATCGGCATAGCGCAGGGGGATCAACTGTGTCACCACATTGTCACCGTATCCGCCCGATTCCTCCTCCAGGCGGGTTTTGATGCTCTTGCTTCTGGCATCGGGTGAGGGGACGATCTTGGTGATCTTTCCAGAAGGAACGGTCGTGTAGCCATGCACTTCCAGTACCGATAGGAAGACGCGGTATGCTTCGGACACCGTAATTTTCCCTGGAGAGATAATGGTGACTTTCCCTTTGACCTTATCATCAATGATGAAATTTCGTTTGGTCAAATCGGACATAAATTTGATGAAAACCACAATGTCCACATTGTTGAAGTCAATGGAAACCAACTGATCGCTCTTGACCGGTGGGGCCTGTTGGGCCACCGAACGGTCTGCCAGGGTGACGTTGAACAGAACGCACAAAATGGTGATTGCGATAGCATATGGTCGGATAACAGATTTCATAATCATTATTCTCGATACGGGTTGTGGCGTAATTTGGGTCTATTAATATAACATCCTATTTTATTTGATATTATTTGTAACGTCAACAGAAATTCCCAATGCGATGCGTTGCAATGGTTTCGAGTTCTGCTTGTGAATGCTCAAGCCTGATGGATGCTGGTGTGCGTTGTTTTCCATAATGGCCGATATAGTGTATCCGGGTATCTTTTTCTCTTATTGCCTGATATTGTACTCAATATTGCGGTCTCTGCCCCGGCGCTGGATTTGAACGGACAGGCTATCGGCTGATTTCATGCTTTCGTACAGCTTCAACGCATCATCAACCGACCGGATGTCCTGACCGTCGACACTTTTAAGTACGTCACCGTTTCGCAATCCCATGCGTCTGAAAATGGAGTTGGGCTTTATATTGGACACGGCAAGCCCTGATGGTTGGCCGTCTTCTCCCAGATGGGGAGAAATTTTGATCTCGGTCATCAGTTTCGAGACGTCCTGCATGGCGTCGTTGATCAGATTTCGCCGTAGAGAGATGCGCTGGGTTCGAACACCTCCCGGTTGTCGCGCGGTCGGACCACGGTTTGCACTTCGGCTTACGGAACCGCTGCCTTGCTGGAGCTTTTCCATGGCAAGCTTCTCATCCCGCCCGTTATGTGTCAGGACAACCTCAGATCGTAAAATCATCTTGAGGGTGGCGTTTTGGACGGGGTCCCCAACCCGGTATAAATTCTGTTGCCGGGTTTGGGTGTTTTCAATGACGGCATAGGAACGGTCTTGATCTCCGGTGACCGTTCCCCAAAGTTTCAACTTGAGACTGGTTTCCCCAAGTTCGTCAAGATTGACGCCGGTCTCTCTGACCGGGGCAGCAGGCGCTTTTCGCGTTTTAAAAAGATCCCGTCGGTTGATAGCGCGATACGTATGAAAGGGCTTTGTCGCGATACGGGAGGCAGCTGCGCGTCTGGACTGGATCACAGGGGGCGTATCGGACGTTTGCAACCCAAGTCCCCAGATCTGATAGAACAAGCCGGCTGCAAAATAGGCGCCCAGCGTGATGCATGCCAGGTTAACGATGGTTATGGCGCGTTGGATGTTCATATCACTTACCTGATGACATAGCGGGGGTTGTTAATGGTACCGGTTATCCTGAAGACGACCCCTCTTTTCTGAGCATTTGCGGATGAGAGAATCCCGCCAATCATATCGTTCTTGTGGTCAGTCAAAAATTCCTGTTGGGGCTTTACGGTCAGCGACAACGACATGCGGCTCTCTTCAAAGGGTTCGCGAAATACGATGGAGCCGGTTATTTTTGCATCAATTTGATTGCCGACGACATCACAATTTTTGATTTGCAGTATGCGTTGGGTCACCACCAATTGGCTTTTCATTTGACTGAAATCAAGTGCGGAAATACCCATCAGGGGTGGATCGAATGCAATTCGAGCTGGTGAAATTTCCAAATCGACGTTGGCGGTACCGCCGCCTTTCGAGCTGTCAAAAGAGATGTTTGCGTCTAACTCGCCGTCTGCTTTATAGCTTTTCCACTGGTTCAATACTTCGAGATAATTGAGCGGCACCTGGCTCAGGGTCATGTTGATTTTGGATTGCGGCCTGTTGTTATTAACTTCTGTAATTGCACGGCCCCTAAAATCCCCGCTTCCGATATCGCCCCAATACGTATAGCGTCCGGAATTTGAGAAAAGATAGAAGAGACTCGGCCTGATCTTTAAAAAATCCATACGGATGATAGGCATATCCGCGTATCTCAGCGACAGCGGTTCGAGTCTCAATCCCGGCGGGATCGTAGGGCTGATGCGATCAACGTCCAGGTCGGCTTTGGGGTCTACCTGTTTTAACCGGTCATCGATTGCAATCTCTACCATCTCTGCCGGGAAGCGGAAGTAGAGAAAGAAGACCAATGCGACCAGCCCGAACACAAGATAGAGGAATATTTTCGTCGTCGGTTTCATTATTATCTCTGAAAAGTCTCCACTTGTAGCACGACATTCAACAAGTCGTCCACTTTGTCACCCTTGGAAATGGTAATGCGTCTGAGCCAAACCGCTCTTCTCTGATCTTCCACCCCGTGCAGAAAGGCAACCAATTGTTCCATGGTCAGGCCATTGAGTTTCATCTCCACCGTCGACAACCGCAATGGACTGTTCTTAATGTTGGTGGTGCTCGGTTTCATATAAGCGATATTGGCTTTTAGCTGGCTTTTACCGGCAAGCCGGTCGATAAAGGAAAACAGGGTAAAGGTTTTAGGCCGTCTCTTGAGCCGGGCCTCCATCGTGGAATTGTTGCGCGACAAAGACTGGTACTCTGCTCTCAAGTCATGGATTTCCTGCAATTCCGTTCTTTTTTGGATAATGGTTTTGCTAAGCCTCGTCCGTCCATCCAGCGTCGGGAAGATCACCAACTGAAGGATGAGAAGGAAGACGACCACGCCGCCGGCGATGACGATGGCCAGTTTTTCGCGCCGCTGCAGCTTCATGAAATAGGACAGTGCAAGCGACTTGAACGATTTAAACGATTTTATGGATGGAATGGACCAGTTCATTGTCTTCATAGGTCTATTTTTATTTTAAAACGAACCTTTTTACCGGATTTATCCATATTGGCCGAAGCGATGGTCACTTGTTTGAAAAGGTCTCCCTTTTCCAGTCGGCTCTTGATGTCGTCTACCGCATTGAAGGCTGCGGCTTCGCCCGAAAGGGTCAACGAATCTGCACCCATGCTCATACGGGTGAGCAGCACATCGATGTTGGCGGGTACCAGCTGGCTGAATTGGAGCAATACGTCGATGGCCCTGACCTGGGTCGGGTTCACACTACCTGAGGATCCGCCTTTATTTAATTCTTTTATTTTACTTTCAAAAAGCACGAGCGGGTCGCCTTTTGCTTTGCTCTCAGGAAATTCGGAAAGATAGACCTGCCTGATCTGGGCATCCAGCTTTTTTACGTGCTTGTTCAGTATGTAGCTGTCAATGGCCACGCTGGCTAAACCGATGAGAAGGGCAATGCCCAGCAAGACGGCCGGTCCCATGATATAGGGCCGATAAGCATTCCAGTAATTGCGAAGCGGAGAGCTCACCCGATGGAAGTTGGCACACGGACGCCCGTCGATTTCCAGCAAGGCCATGGCCAGGGCGTTGTTCATGCGGGATGGTTCCCACGGCATTCCGGTATTCATCTCAAATCGGGTCGCCCACTGGCTTATATCGATCAAATCCGTCGGAAGCTCCAGGGCCAGGGAGACGCGTTGGAATGCTTCCGGGTCTGATATGCCTTCTCCGGTTATGTATACCTTTGCCGGCGAGAAGTAACTCGTATGCTGATCACTCATCGCGGTCAGGGTTTGGCGAATTCTCAATGCCAGGCCTTCAGCTGCCTGCTCACTGTCTACTTGAGACGATATGCGGCGAACCAGCTCGATTTTACCGGATTCCAATGCAAACAAGCTGGTCTTTTCTTTGCCCACATCGAGAATCAGTATTTGTTCGGACGCGAATTCTTCAACACCTGAAAAATAGCCTGCGATGGGAAAACTGCCCGGTACGATCAGCTGGGGCCTGAAGTTGGCTTCGATCAAGGCATCCATATATCTTTGAAGCACTGCCTGGTCGACGGCCACCGCCATTATTTCGGTTTGTTCGGAAACAAGGTTCTTGTGAAAATCCACCTTCAGGTTGTCTATTGCGATGGGCAGCAGTGGTTCAAGCTCAAATGGCAGCACTTGCCTGATTTTTCCATCTTCTTTAAACGGAACGCTGAGTTTTCGATACAGGACACCATCGGGTGGGATAGCGACCACAACGTTTGCCGTTCCCGGGTCGATGGCTTGCTTAAGCTGTGACAGGGCATCGACCAATGGGTCGCTGTTTTCAGAGGACTCCGGAATCGCAACAGTGATACAGTCTGTCACGGTGCTGACTTTTAGGCCCGTGCTCAGTAGGACCGCCTCGAGACTTTCGGGACGGATATCGATGGCGAGGACTTGGCGACTCATATGCTCTCTTTATGGGTTTCGCTCTTTCGGGCTGTAGATGGCAACTGAATACAGCGCTTCATTGAATGGTCATTTTAGGAAGCGATCAATTTTATTTCAACAGTACGCCTGTCGATTTACAGGCCACTATATGTCATTCTGTCTTCCAATTCAAGACTTTACATTGCCATGGCTTTGATGCGGACTCACGTTCTCGTCGAACGATGGCTGTTGCGGTTGAGATGGCGCCATCCAACTCCGCCTTTGCGACAATGCGAAAGACGCTGCTCGATATAGAGATCAAATCCGGATCAAGATTAATTCCGGCAAAACCGGGAACATTCGTATACCAGTTTATATTGGTTAGATCATTGGTGTACTGGGCGCCGCTGACTGCTTCGCGGTAGTCGATGAGCAAAGTCGCAAAATCCTCGTTTTCCGGTGGTACGAGAACGGTTAGTACCGGTAACTCTGCGGTATTAATGTTGATCTTTCCAGGGAAGCTGAATTTTTCATCGTCTTGCTTCTCGGCGCCGTATACGGTTATGTAATCACCCAATCCCGCCGTTCCGGATAATCCATTGAAGAGCTCCGGTGTTATGCCTTTGACCAGTCGAACTTCCGAAATATGGTCGAAGGGACCGTTCTTACAGGCATAGGGCGGGTCGAGTTCTTCGTAATAATCCGATTCAGCGCCGCTGAGTCCGGTGATCAGGTCTTCATCCTTATCGATCCAGTCCTTTACGGAGTTGATGATGGTCAATGGATCGGTTTCCTCCAGATCCACGCTGTCGTCTTCCAATAGTTCGAGTATGGAGATCAGGTCGTCCGCCAGCCGTTGCCAAAGCTGGCGTTGCTTTTCGTTGAATTGGTTTCCGTCGGGAAACTGGACCAGGGCGTTGATCTGGATTTTTCCCAATTCATCGATGATTTTTACCGACAATGTCCCTTGTTCGAACGGAATCTCTTCCAGGTATGTCTTCATGGTTTCATCATCGGCCCAATCCTCTTGCAGGGAATCGGTCTCCGAATCCAATCGGTCTTTGATGAGGACCGCCATACCCATGTGGATACCGGATACGGTCATTTGTTCCAGCGTAATGCGGTCACGCATGGCAGCTGCGGTCATCATATTGGCCCGCTCATTGGTGTGGAGTTCAAGTGCGGCGGTGGACATGATCAAAATCACCGAAAGGGCCATGATGACAGCCATTCCACGGTTTGTGGGTTTGCGCTTTATCTCCAAACCGGGCGCGATACGTCGTATCCGTGCGAATATGGTGTTAAGGACCGACATCACCTATCGTTTTGCCTCCTGATAGCGGTATGATGGGATGGCAATTCTGGATTTAAACACATAGCTGAGTTCTTCAGTACCGACTTCAAGCCTGATCTCCACGGCGCGTGGCGTGCCGTGGGCCATGTCGTCCGATTCCGAATCCCATTCATCATATTCGCGGCCGTTGGCATCGTAATAGATTAAATCGAAGCGGCGCAACTTCTCACACATAATGGGATCGGTGTCGCTCTCCTCAAAATCTTCGGGGTAGGGGTAGAGTTTATCCGCCCTTCTGAGGATAAAGTCATTTTCCGGCGTTTGTTGCACATAATAGACGATCTCTGCAATTCCCTCGCTCACCTGCTGATTGAAGGGCAGGTGAGCCATGGAAGTAAAACGCATCCACCCAAAAGACGTTCCACCAGAGCTGCGTTTTTCTCCTTTGATATGGTAAATTTCAGGATCGTCATCAATATCGGGTCGCTTGTAGCGTGGATAAGCGGCCACATGTATGGATTGCAGGTCTTTGGTCATGCGGTTGAGGCATGTGTTGCCGAGTTCATGCAGGTCACTGCCAAGGTTGATGCGTTCAGCCCCTTCATAGATCCCGCTGAAACTGCCCATCACCAACGATACGACGATGGCCAGAATGAAGACGGCAATGAGGATTTCGACGAGAGTGAATCCCCGGCTGAAGTACCCGGTGTATCGCATGTCGGGGTTAGTTCGCATAAAATCGGTATGTCCTGAGCTGATAACTGTTCCCATCGGCCTGCGAGACGGTAACGTTAATGCGGACCAAATGGTAGTTCCTGTCCGTAATCAGGTCTGTTGGGATCTCTTCGACCGTAACGGTCCAATTGTAGTCGGTATGTTCTTCCGTGAAACTGCCCGATCCGTCTCCGATTTCATTAAAGTCCTGGAGTTCGATTTCGGTCAGCTTGGCCTTGGCCAGATGGGGGGCGACCGTGAGAAATCGAGCGCTTGCGCTCATTTGGACGGTTTGCCCCTGAAGCTTGAAGATACTGATCAGGGCAATGGCCAGGACGGCCAGCGCAACGAGTACCTCAAGAAGGGTAAATCCGCTATTCCTTAATTTCCAGGGCGTTGTATGGGTTACAGATCGATCCATTCATCAAATATCTTTAATTTGGGCAATAGGGGTTCAAGCAGGAATGAAATCCGTTCGGCATCTTCATCTTCAAGCCGGAAGAGAACCCGGTCCGAGTAGCCGGCCGGATAGAACCGGACCTCAATGGTGCCGGTGTTGATGCTGTCTTGATCAGGATATCGGGCGCTGATCATACGCAACGATCTGTCCAGGGAGAACGCTTTTTCGGCGGCTGCTGATTGTTCATCCTCGCTCATCGCTTCATGGATCATCCACATGCGCTGTTCGCTCAAATCCACGACCAGGACCTGGACCTTTTGCTTCTGAATAGCAGAGGCGCGAAGATGGCGGACGGCGTTCATCATCCACCGCGTGAGCTTCTTTTTAGGATCCTGAAAAGGGGCGCTGTCAAACCGGGGGATGGCCACCGCCAGAATGATACTGACGAGCAGCATAACCACCATCAGTTCGATGAGGGTAAAACCAAGTTTGTTGGCGCCTAATGAGCGTATGCGGTGCTTCATGGGGCAGTCCGGCAGTAAAAGCGAGATCACGCATTTATTTGAAGTTTTATTCTATTTCCCAACTGTTGATATCTTTGGAATAACCATCTCCTCCCGCGGCTCCGTCTTCGCCGTATGAAGATAGATCAAAATCATCATGAACACCGGGGCTGACATAGATGTAGTCATTGTCCCAAGGATCCTTGGGCACCTGTTTTTTACTGAGGTAGCCGCCTTTTTTCCATTTCTTAGGGGCGTCGCCGCCCTGCGGCTCATTTACCAGGGCATCGAGTCCCTGTTCCGTCGTGGGGTACCGGCCATTGTCGATTTTATACATTTTTAGGGCAGAACTGAGGTTTTCGATTTGGACCCTTGCTTTGGTCACCTTGGCTGAGTCCGTGTGGCCGAACAATCGAGGGCCAACGATACCCGCCAATAAACCAAGGATCAGAATCACCACCAGTAACTCGATCAAGGTAAACCCATTATTGTGTCTGGTTGTATTTTTCATGTGACGCCTTTGGCCTCCTTTTAATTCCTGCATTTGTACACAACGCATCAGTGCGCCGTTGGCTTATCATATATCGATACCTGCATTTCTTCAATCGGAGAACCGGTCATCGGACCAGGTTGCCCATCTCTAAAATTGGTAAAAATATCGATAAGATAATGAATAGTACCATGGCTGCCATGATAATGACCATGATCGGCTCCAACAAAGCGGTAAGGCGCATGACCGACGTTTCAACCTCCTTTTCAAAAACATCAGCCACCTTGTTCAGCATCTCTTCAAGATTGCCGCTTTGCTCTCCAACCATGATCATTTGTATGGCAATGGGCGGAAAGATGTTACCCGAATCCAATGACTTATGCAGGGCTTGTCCTTTTCCGACATCAACTGCCGCTGCTTCGATCACTTCGGCGATACGGGTATTGCCGACGACATTTCGCACAATATCCATGGCTGGCAACATGGAGACGCCGTTATCCAACAAGGATCCCAGTGTCCGGGCAAAACGCGCTGTGGCCAATTTCCCAGAAATGGTGCCAGCCATGGGCATGGTCAACATCTGTCGATCCAACCACCGCCTGCCGCCGGTGCTGGTTCTCAGGCTCCGAAGCCCCAGGAGAGCGGCCACTACCAGCACGATAAGAATCCACCAGTACGATTTAAGTATATCGCTTGTGCCGATGAGCAACTGGGTGGGCAGCGGCAATTCCTGGTTAATATCGGTGAATATCGATGTGATATTGGGAATTACGTAAATAAACAGGAAGATCATGATCAACACACCGACCATCAGGATCAAAAGGGGATAGATCATTGCGGTGACCACTCGGTTTTTCAATTCCTCTTGCTTTTCAGTGATATCGGCCAGACGGTTGAGGACGATTTCCAAAGTGCCGGACGTTTCGCCCACACGCACCATGTTGACATAAACACTTGAAAATGCTGAAGGAAAACCATTTAGCGCATCGGCAAAGCTGGTGCCCTCAACGACAGCGTCCTTGATTTTGGCAACCATTTTTTTAAGGCTGGGGCTTGGAAACTGAGCCATGAGCGCTTCCAGAGCAGATACCAGTGGAAATCCGGCACCAATCAAAGTGGCCAGTTGGCGGGTCATTATGGCTATTTCCGACGGGCGTACGCGTGAGAAATATTGGGAGAGTGAAAATGAGCTGCGCTCTCGTTTTTCAGTTGCGCCGTCTTTAACCTCTCGGAGTTTGACCGGATAGTGGCCTTCGGACCTTATCTTTTGGCGAGCAGCAACTGTTCCATCAGCATCGATGATGCCGGTGACGGTCTTACCTTTTGCATCCAGAGCGGAGTAGTCATATACAGGCATGGTTTTACAAAACCTCTCCAATTGCAGTGGTCGGTTTGGTGCGCCGCCGGGTATCTGTTGGGCAATCCTCGGGGCCGTTCAGCGGCGTGTCGGCCACGGACAAGTGGTTATCGGTGAAGCATTAGAGTAATGTGAGGTTCGCGCCTACCTCCGTTTTATTAGGCCGGCGGCAAAGAAGCCATCCATATTGTGCCGATGTGGGAAGGTTTTGAGAAATCCTTCCGAAGTCAACAGCTTGTGAAGATCCTTTACGCCATCAAGTCTGGGATGATCTATAACAAACTCTGGATGTTTTTGCAAAAATGCTCGCACGACAGCTTCGTTTTCTTCGGGTTCGAAGCTGCATACAGCATATACGAGCAGGCCATCAGTTCTGAGCTTGGCGGCGACATTTTCTAGCAGCGAAAGCTGTCGGTGGTGGTTGGATTGAAGCGTCGCATCGTCATTGCGCCATTTTCCATCTGGATTTCGTTGGAGCACCCCCATACCCGTACAGGGAGCGTCCAGGAGGATGCGGTCGAATTTCTCCTGTATCCTCCCACCAATGGATTCCAGGAGGTCTGCTGACAACGTCTCTACGATTCCAATGCCCAATCTTTGCATCTCCGATTGGAGGCGTACAAGCTTCAAGTCGTATAAATCCGTTGCGAGGATTCGCCCGCGATTGTCCATCATCTGAGCCAGGTGCGCCGTTTTGGTGCCGAGTCCGGCACAGGCGTCCCAAACCGTCTGTCCCGGCTCCGGGGCGAGCAAGTGGCCGATGCATTGAGCCGCTTCATTCTGGACTTGGAACCACCCATCTTGATACGTCTGCCACTGTGATATGGGGCGTCCCGGCGAAGAGAATGAAATGCCTTCGGGGCAATGGTGGGTGGGTTTTACCGCTTGAGCATCCTGTTGGACCCGTTTCAGAAGGTCTTCGCGGGTGGTACGAAGGGTATTGGTTCGCAACGTGATGGACGGTACGGCATTGACTGAAGCGCAGAGACGCTCGGCCTCTTCCACATTCCATCGGTCAATCCACCGGGATACGAGCCACGAGGGAAAGGCATGATAGGCAGACAGATACCCCACGGGTTCCTGCTGGCGATCGGGCCAGGTGATCTCGTTCTGACGCGTTGCGGCTTTGCGCAGCACCCCGTTAATGAAACCGGCGGCCCATTTGCGCCGGTGCTGTTTAGCCAAATCCACAGAGGTATTCACGGCTGCCGAATCGGGAATACGATCAAGAAACAGGATCTGGAAAAGTCCCAACCGAAGCAATACTTTCACCAAAGGATCAATTTTTTTCTCAGGGCGCGTGGTCAACTGGGCGATGATCCAGTCCAACCGTCCCTGCCACCGCAGAACGCCATAAACCAAAGCGTGAAGCAACGCACGATCGGGCTTCTGGAGCCGCTGGATGCGGTGATCTGACTGGAACAGCAAATGATCCAGGGTATGTCGACTGGATTGAATCTGTTTGAGCAGGTCTACGGCGATGGACCGCGCACTGGGCATCAGGACGCCCTCTCTCCGGGGGCGATACAGGTACCGTGTAGGAATTGTTTGATGTCCAGACGTTTTCCGGAAGCACTTTGAATT
>JAAUYD010084822.1_pt1 | contig 11379 bp, 8 predicted proteins | sample 7278101 | NCBI WGS metagenome assembly JAAUYD01 (sample SAMN14350128, study PRJNA611818) | marine sediment metagenome | isolation source: surface marine sediment (0.6m) | place: French Polynesia: Moorea | collected 2018-08 | reverse complement strand
TTGCTAAAAACTATACCAGCTCCTAGCCTCGAAATCGCACTAAACCTGAGGAGCAGTTGCTATGAACCTGATTCAGAGAATATCCACGAGCATCACGTCGTCGGTCGATCGAGCCGTCAGCAAGGTCGAGAACCACGACGCCATCATCAATGCCGCACTGCGCGATACGCAGCAGGCAGCGGCCCGTGCGAGGGTCCGCCTCGAGCGTGTCCGGAAGGACGGCGCCCAACTGAAAACCCGTTATGCGGACCTGCAACAGGCCGCCGTTCGCTGGACCGATCGTGCCAGGTTGGTGGCAGCTGATGACGAGCCCAAGGCGCTCGAGTGCCTGCGTCGCCGCAAGGAGTGCGAGATGCAGCTCGCGACTCTGGAGGAGTCGATCGAGAAACACAACGAGCTGGAAGAACGCATCGCGGCACAGGTGAAGAAGATCGAATCGCGCATCGTCGAGGTCGCGCAGCAGCGCAACATGATGCGTTCGCGTCAGTCCGTTGCCGACGCGATGCGGACGATCAACAACATCGAGGGCGTGTCCTACAGCGATGTCGAGGACACGTTCGACCGCTGGGAAATCAATCTCGGGGAGACCGAGATCCTGATGAACGCCACGTCGCGCGTCGATCCGCTCGAGTCATCGTTCCTCGCCGACGAGGACATGGCGGAGCTGCGCGCCGAGCTTGCAGACCTGGTCAATAAGGACAAGGAGGATTCGTCATGAGTATCCGGACCTCAGCATTCGACACGGACCTGGTTGCCAGCGAATCGGGGAGTACGTCGACCAGAAACTCACGCTTTAGCGTAGACAGCGTCATGCAGTCGATTCGAAACATCGCGACCTTGTCTGAAGCCCTGCGGATTCTCGGCGCCGGCGTCATCCTGGCGTCCATGTCCGTCTTCCTGATGCAGGGATGGAGCGGCGGCAACGACATCAGCCGCTACCTGTTGTTGCTCGCGCAGACGGGCCTCCTGGGCGCAGCCGGCTTCGCGATGAGTCACGTCGTCAAGGAGACGAAGGGCGCTCGATTGTTCTTCGGGCTTGCGCTGGTATCGATACCCGCGAACTTCACGATCCTCGGTGCGCTGCTGTATTCGGTGTTCCAGTGGGACGGCGGGCTTGCGACCTATCCCGGCTTCGCCGACTGGCGTATCGAGGACGTAGCAAACATCGGCATAACAATGGGCGCCGCGCTGCTCGTGCTGGTTCCGATGGCGCTGTTCTGTTTTGCGATCATGGCGAGGCACTCGGCGAAGCCACTCGCGCTGAACTTCCTGCTGTTGAACGCAATGCTGCTCTTACCGATTCGAAGCTCGCTGGCGGCAGGTGTCATCGCGCTGACCGGTGTGGTCTACGCGCTGTTCACCGTCGCAAAGCTGCTTCGCAAAGACCGCGCGCTGAAGACCGGTGAAGGCAAGTTCGCACTGATGACGCTGTTTATTCCGCTCGGCATCATCCTGTTCCGGAGCATGTACTTCTATCAGGTCGATAGCCTGATGATTGCGATGCTGGCGATGGTCCTGTTCCTCGTTGCACGACAGGCCTCGTTGTTCCCCGACAGGAATCCGAAGGTCGCCGTCGCTCTCGAGCTGCTGTCGTGGCCGTTGGCCATGGTTTTCGCCGTTGCCCTGACCGATGCCTTCGCCTCCATGCTGGCGACCGGTCTTGCTGCGCCGTTGTTTGCACTGGCCTACTCGGCGCTGGCGCTGGACATCATCCGGCGCACTGGCAGTCGATCGCTGGGTACCGCCGTTCGCGTGTCTATCACTATCGCGATCGCGCTGAGCTTCAGCTTTAGCGTGGTCATGACCCCGACTGGCCTGACGGCCCTGTTGAGTGTCGTTGCCGGCACAACGCTGTTGTTGTGGGGTGCGGCCGGTAAACAGCCGGGCAATGTCATCGCCGGCATCATCACGGTCGCCGCGGGCGTGCTGTTCGGCCTCGAGGCCATTGTGCAGCTCGTTGTTCGCAGCAGCTGGATCGACCTGGCCGTGTTCGGTGCCTCTGCCATCGCGCTTGGATCGCTTCTCGATCGTCACGGCGTCGCGATCAGGCTGCGACTGTCACAGTGGTACGGCAACGCGCGTGAGGACAAGGAAGAAAGTGCTCTGGAAATCTAGCAACCCAGCAAGGTAAGTGCAGAGCCACCGCCGCGGTCGAGAGGCCGCGGCGGTTTTTGCCCGCACCGCCCTGGCGCCGACACCAGCAAGGACGCAAGACTTCACTTCACCAGAGCTGTGGTAAACAGGCGCTGCAGCGTTCACCGCGATTCACACGCCTGCGAGCCATTAGTTTATTCGAGAAGAACCAATGAAAAGGAAAACGAAACCCATGCGCAGGATCCAACTGTCCCTGGCCGTGCTGCTACTCGCCGTCGCCTCGCCTGCCACTGCAGACGATGTTGTCAGTGAAGAGGAGTCGCAACGATACTTCTTCAGCCTGATGCAGAAAGGTCAGCATTTTCGAGTTCATCCAAAGGCAGCTGCCAACTACCTGCGAGGTGTATGGCGACTGGACCGCAACGCTCATGTCGGGGCCGGCCACTACACCAGGGCGGACCAGGGCGACGACGTGGTTCTTTTTTGCAATGACGAACGCGTGCTGCAAATCGACTTCAGCAGGAATCACGACAGGTTCATAGAGTTCGAAGAGCAGCTTTCCAGGTTGACGGCAGGCAGGGACGGGGCCTTCAACTTTGGAAACGAGAAATGGCATATCAAGCCGCTCGGCGATAACCATATCGTTATTACCCGGTACGACTACATCGTTGTGCTCGAGCGGGTCTCGGGCGCGCCCAAGAACGAGCCGCAGACGGCGTTCCCCGTCGAGTAAGCGGCAAGTGCGGTATGCGAGCTACTGCTTGCGTATCGACACATCTATCCGACCCGGCACGGCAGCCGGCCGTGCATCTCGCGGGTCACCCTGCATCGCAGTCTCAGTCCGGTCGCATGCATGAGTTTTTCTCATGAAAGGCTGTGAGTTTTATTCGGTTGTGAGTACACGCCACATCGGTATCGTTCGCATTGAACCGATCTGGAAACTACCGGTTCGTATCATTTCCATCCAATGGAGAACTACGATGTACAACTGTATTCCCATGCACACGCTTCAGACGATGCAGGATATGCAGAGTCTTAGCCGAGGCGCTATTGGCCTCGCCCTTGCCGGCACCGGCGTATTCGTCGCCTTCCTGGTTGCCATCGCGGTCACGATCTGACCTCAATGTGCGGCCGTGGTCTGCGGCTGCCGCTACCGACAATCTGCCTGTATTCGCGGTGACTCGACGAGTCGCCTGGCGCCTTGCCGCGCGCGCGTCAATCGCAGTTGCTGAGGCTGTTAATCCAGTCGCTAATCAGCGTGACGCCGCTCGTGTCGATGACATTCGACCCGATGGGTGGCATGCCGTGGATGTCACGGCGCTGCATGCGGTCGACGACCAGCGACGCATTCGCGTTGCCGGGCGCGATCAGCCGTGCGTTCGACAGCCCCAAGCTACCTTGCAGAGGCATGGCGTCACAGGCGTTGGTGTCTGACAGGGCTGTCGAATAACGAAGGTCCATCGTGGACGGCGTCGGTCCGTTCGCCCGGTGACACTGTGCGCAGTTCGTGTGCAGGTACGCGCGTGCGCGCGCATCCAGTGAAGCTGATCCGTCTGTCGGGTCTGCCAGTGCGTCGAGCGCATTGGCAGGTCCCGGCAACGGTGACGTGAACATCATGACGTGCTCGATGGTTTCGAGTTGGTTTGCCGTGCGTCCGGTCGACGGATACGTCAAGTCCCCGTTCAGCTGCGCGATCTCGGCACCGAGCGAGAAGCCGGCGGCGCCCGTGTGGCAGGCCATACACTGGCCCTCCGACGGGTAGATCCAGTCCTGTCCGTTGATGTTGACCGTCTTGCCGCCGCGCACACGCGTGGCTTCTGTCTGTCCTGCGTCCCACTCGTAGGTGTAGCCGGCCCAGACGCCATCCGGGTGACGCATCAGGTGGCGCGTCTCAACCAGCGCGCCGCCGAGGCGGAAGTTCTTGACGATGACGGTGCCGTTCGGGAAGTCGAAGTCGCCATCGGCATCGATGCCGATCGTCGTTCCGTTCGGCAGACCGATGTGCCGGTCCTTGATGGCACCGTCAGACCAGAAAGGCGCGTTGAGATCGTATGGCAGCAGCCCGGCATAAGGCTGGGTCACGTCGCCGGGGTCTACGCAGCCGGTATCCGACAGCTGGTCAGGGATCGTGTCGGGCGTGGGGCTGCCCGCCGGGTCGATGCGGCGCACGCGTCCCTGTCCCATGCCACCGATGTCAACGAAGTACAGCTCGCCGGCCGGACCGATGCCGAAGGCGGTTGGCCTGAAACTCGTGTCGATCAGCTGGTCGTTGTCGAAGCTGCCCGTGCCGTCCGGTCGCGCCGCCCAGAATCGTCCGGAGCCGAAGTCGGCGAACACGTACAGTCCGACCAGGTCGGGAATGGCCGAGCCACGGTAGACGTAGCCGCCCGTGACCGAGTTGCCGTCACTGCGGCCGTACTCGGTGACAGGATCGATCAGGCTCTCGTTGCCGCTGCAGTCCGACGCGTTTGACGTATCGTTTGCGCCCTCGCGACAGCGCCAACCGTAGTTGCCGCCGCGGCGGACGATGTTGACCTCTTCGAAGCTGCCCTGGCCGACGTCCGCGAGCCACAGCTCGCCCGTGGCCTCGTCGAAACTCCAACGCCACGGATTGCGCAGGCCCCAGGCGTAGATCTCGGGGCAGTCGTTCGCGTTCGCGCCCGGGCCACACTTCAGCTCGGCGGCGAACGGGTTGTCTGGCGGTATGTCGTAGTCGGCGCCCGTACCGCGCACGTCGATTCTCAGCATCGATCCGAGCAGCCGTGTCGTGTCTTGCGCTCGCTGCAGGGGATCGTTGCCACTGCCGCCGTCGCCGAGGCCGAAGTACAGGTAGCCGTCGGGTCCGAACGCGATGTCGCCGCCGTTGTGGTTGTCGAAGTCCTGGTCGACCTCGAGAATGACCTGTTCCGTTGTTCCCGCGCCGGGGCTCGTCACATTGTCGAGAATCATGCGCGACAGCACGCTGCGCATCGCCGGACCCGTGTGGTTGATCGTGTATGACACGAAGATCTCGGGCGTCGCCGGGTAGTCGGGATGGAACGCCATACCGAGCAGGCCGCCTTCCGAGTCGGTCCGTATCGACCGCGTCGTTGTCAGGTCTATGTAGGTCGTGACGCTGGTCGGGTTGTTTGTAGCGAAGCTCACGATCTGCCCGGACTTTTGCAGGACAAACCAGCGACTGCCGCCGGGTTCCAGCAGGATCTTGGTCGGTACCGCGAGGCTGGGCAGGGAAGGATACGGATCGGTGACGGAGACCGTTGCGTCGATCGTCGGACGCGCCGGGGCGACGCAGGTCAGGTTGTCCGGTCGATCATCGAGACCGAACACAGCAGTGGTGGAGTCGTCGTCACGAATCGTTCCCGTCGCTGTTGCCTGCGTGATCGTCGCATTGACCGGGGACGACAACGTGACGGTCAACGTCTCATCGAGTTCGATGTTGAAGTCGCCGATGACATCGACGTCAATCGTTGCCTCGGTCGTACCTGAGGGGAATTGCAGCGTGCCGCTGGTGCCGACATAGTCAACGCCCTGCGTCGCACTATCGGCGGTTGTCGCAAAGTCGACGCTGGCGGACGCAGCCGTCGAACCGGACGGTACCGTCGCGGTGACTGTGAACTGCAGCGTGGTATTGCCGCTGTCACCTTCGAGAACCGACGCATCGCCGATCGATAGCGCCGGGTTGACCGGAGCCGGTGGTGGGGCCGAAAAGGAATCGTCGCCACCGCCGCCACCGCAGGCTGACAACAGCAGGAACGGCGCCAGAAAGAGAAGACGCCGCGGACGGCGAGCCAGGTCATCATGCGAAGCTGTGAGCATGTAACACCCCCGGAGGAAGGTCCTGCGATCATTATTGCACGCGATTGCAGCCCAATAGTGCGACATTCAACAAAAACACGCGTTCGTCGCCGAATGGCGACACATTGAATTGAATCAACGCGCCAGTCGACTGCGTGGTTGCAACGGAGGCGTCGCGCCTGTCACGCGGCAGCGATGGGAGGGTACCTGCCTAGATGAGTTCGCGAACCGTTCTGACGAACTCTTCCATCGTGTACGGCTTCTTCAGCGTTCTTTCGTTGACCGCCTGCTTCGTTTCTTCCGGCACATAACCTGTGACGAACAGGATGGAGACATCCGCGGAGATTTCGCGCACCGCTGCGGCGACGTCCTGGCCGCCCATCTCCGGCATGACGAGATCGAGGATCAATAGTCGGATGTCGTCTCTACGAGACTTGTAAAGCTCCAGCGCCTCCTTGCCGTTGGCGGCCGTGCAAACCTCGTAGCCTTCGCCACCGAGTACCTTGCATGCCAGGTCCCGCAGCTGCGGGTTGTCGTCGGCGACCAGAATCAAGCCGCCGGTATCGCCCGAACCCTCGCTCCTGGCTGACGGGGCCGGCTTGACCGGCGTGAACGCACCGCCGGGGGCGACAGGCAGGAAGACGGAAAAGCAGCTGCCCCGGCCCGGCGTCGACGCGACGGTGATCACGCCGTCGTGCTGCTCGACGATACTGTAGCTGTTGGCGAGACCGAGTCCGGTGCCTGTTTCCTTGTCCTTGGTCGTGAAGAACGGGTCGAAAATGCGCGGCAATGCGTCGGGATCAATCCCGTGGCCGTCGTCCTCGACAGTGACGACAACATATTCGCCGGGCGCCAGTTGCGGATCGGAATCCAGGCTGTCGACGGTCTGATGGGTTGCTCCAAGCGAGATAGTCCCGTTGGTGTCAATCGCGTCGCGTGCGTTGAAGCAGAGGTTCAGCAGCACCTGTTCTATCTGCGTGCGATCCGCGTTCACCGGTAACGGTGCTTCGGAGTACTCGACGGACAGGTTGACGGAGGCGGACAGTGTATGCGTCAGCAGTGTTTCCAGCTCACGCAGGAAGTCGTTGACGTCGTACAGCTCGGGCCGCGTCTGGTCCTGCCGGCTCAGCGTCGCCAGTTTGTCCGTCAGGTTCATCGCCCGCAAACCGACCTCGCGAACGCTTTCCATGGCTTCCCGGCTTTCCGTGTCTTTCGAACCCCGTTGCAGTAGAAACTCGACGTTTCCGAGGATAACCTGCAGCAGGTTATTGAAGTCGTGCGTGATGCCGCCGGCCAGCTCACCCATGGCCCGCATCTTCTGCGAGTGAGCGATGCGCTCTTCGAGGCGCTTGACTTCGGTTACGTCCCGACCCACAGCGGTGATTCCAATCAGCTTGTTTTCATCGTCCAGGACCGCGCGGTTTGACCAGGCCAGCCAGCGCCATCCGTCTTTGGTCATCGCGCGCTGCTCATGATAGGCCGTGTACGGTGGTTCATGCAGCCGCTCCAGTGAGCGGGCCGTCAGTTCACGATCGTCTTCGTGCACGAGCGGCATGAACGCCTTGCCCAGCAGTTCGTCCTCGCGCTTGCCGAACATCTCACAGTAGCTCGGGCTGATGTACTGGAACTCGCCCTGCTTGTTGACCTTGACGACGAGATCCGTCTGGTTCTCAACCAGCAGACGATACTGTTCTTCCCGCGTCGCCATATCGCGCTGCCTGAGCAGTGCCACGCGTATGGCGAGCGTCAGCAGCGTGATGAGTACGAGGCCCAGGCCGAGCCAGATATCATCGAGCACGTCGCCCGTTGCCGCGAGATAACCCGTCAGTGGGGCAATCGTGAATCGCCAGGGCTTGCCGGTAACATCGATCTCCAGCTCGACGGTGTAGGGGCTAGGGCTGTCGCGGAGCGGATCGGCCTGCACGTAGAATGGGTCGTCGCCATCGAGCACGGTAAAAGCAAAGTTCTGTCGCAGACGCCCTTCCGGCAGGCACGAATCCATCAGCGCCTCGACACGGAACACCCCATTGACGAAGCCGGTCGGCTGTCCGGATACGGCGAGTATCGGCCGGTAAATGGCGAAGCCCTTGCCACCTTGCAGCAGCTCGATAATGTTGGTGCGCACAGCGGCGCCGGTGGTCTCGGCCTGCTCCAGTGCGCTGACGACCGATGCGTTCGGGTTTTGCTTCAGGTTGGCGTTCAGTGCCGGGCGGTTGGGCTCGACCGGGTAGACAACGCGAATGACCCCGTCGACGTCGACGTAGTTAAGTGCGTGCACGCCCGAGTACAGTGGCATCAGGACGCTCGCTCGATTGGCCCAATCGCCGACAATCTGCTGTTGCGACTGCCATGGGTAGCCGGCCAGCGTGCGTAACAAGCCCGCGCGCGACCTGACGCAGGACTCGACGCGAAGCTTCAGCTGTTCTGCTGTGACGCGTGTCTCGAGACTGATTCGATCGGCATCGCTGTTCTTGCCGGCGATGCCGAGCGACACAATGGACAGCAGACCCAGGATCAGGAAGGTCAGCGGTATCCAGTTGTGGCGTTGTTCCAGATGCAAGTCAGTCTGTCCCGTCTACAAAAAACCCTTGCGCCTGCCCAAACAGGCACCCTCCGATCTGTCGTCCTCTTGGGGTAACCCACATAGCTATAGTTGTTTGCACTGACGCAGCTGCCGCGTCAGTTCCAGCAGTTCCCTGAGGTGCGACCGGTCATCCTCCTTGCTGTTGCTTTGCTGGAGCTTGAGGTCGATCGCGTCGATCGCATCCCGTGTTTGTTTCTCGCACTGCTGCCTGTCGTCTGAGGGCAGGCTCGGCGTCGCCGGCTCCTGTTGAGGCGGCTCCTGCGGCGCATCGAAAGGGTTCTCGAATTCGAAGAAGTCGTCGCCGGTCTCCTCAGGTTGGTCGACGGCAGGCTCGTCGGCAACGGCTGGAGCACAGGGGGTCTGCTGAAAGGCGAAGGTGCCGTCGTCCTGCGCGCAGCGGTAGATTTCAGGTTCTGCGCATTGGGCTGCGGCTGACACGCCCAACAGCAGAAGTGCCAGGCTTTGTGGCGCGTGCCTCAAAGTTCTTTCGCATCCGCGACAGTGATAGAGAGGACGTCGTCGAGGCGACCCTCAATCCGCACGAGCTCCTGGTGAAATGCGTGGCGAGCATCGGCCTTACCCGCGCCGAGCAGCCCTCGATAGCCGGCGAGTTTGAGACCCGTTCCATACAGAGTCTTGGACACTGACTCCGCCGAGAACACTCGACCCTGCAGCAGTTGCTGCTTGCCGGTCTTCAGGCACTGCGTGAGCAATGCCGACTCGTCGCTGACGGCATCGGCGCCTTTCGCGACGAGGACCCTGGCGACGACCCGGTAGGCATCGACAAACGAACGAAGCACGACATGCGCGAGCAAAGGCCGTATCTCGCCCAGCTTTGCCTTTACCGCGGTCTCGCCGCCGCTCAGCGCGCCTTCCCAATCTCCGAATCGCTCGCTGGCGAGGCTCTCGATTGCCTGTCGATAACCTGCCCGGCGCGGGAAATAGAACTCGAACTTGAAGATGTCCCTGAGCCGCTCGGCCTTTTCGAGGAAGGCGGTCACCCGGTCGCCGTCCGATTCCGCAGCTGCCAGTAGGGCGATCTCAACGACCGCGTCGAGAACGAAGTAGTGGATCGCCGTGTTCCTGTAGTACGCGGCATTCAGGTGCTGGTCGTCACCGATGGCATAGAGTCGCTCGATGCCATCGTCGAGATAGTTGAGGATGCCGGTCTGGTGCAGCTCATCCAGCGTCGCGCGAACGGCCCGGTCATCGCGGAAGTCGGAGTGGCCGACGATCTCGAGCTTGCGTCGCTTGATCAACGCAACGCCGGACCGCGCCAGTGACTGTACCTGCTCCAGGCTCATCGCCCGGTTGCCGCCGGCCAGCAGGATCAGCGTGATGATCGCTACGTCGGTAATCGGCGTCGCCGCGTTCATCCGGACCGCAACTTCGAAGGCGACCGTCGGCACGAGAATCTGCTTTTTCTCATCGTTGATGCCGGCATCGAGTTCTTCCGTTGGCACGATGTCAGGCAGCGTCAGCGGCTCACCGAAGCGCAGGTGAATCTTGCCGCGCGACTTGCCGCGCTTAAGGAAGCGCACGGCCCAGGTCGCACCCTCGGCTTTTTTAGACTTGCCGCGCTGTTCGATCGCATAGTCTTCGACCTCGGTAATCTGGTCATAGGCGACGCTGACCGGGACGAACGTGACGTTGTAAAGGCGAGTCCTCAGGATTGACTCGATGACGTAGTTGAACAGGCCGAAGCGAGGCGGTAGCAGTTTGCCCGTCCGGGAGCGGGTACCTTCCAAAGCCCACAGTAACGAGAAGCGTTTCTCGATCAGGTAGTCGATGTAGCGCCGGAAGACCAGCTTGTAGATCTCGTTGTCCTGGAACGAGCGGCGCAGGAAGATGATGCCGCTGCGTCGAGCCAGGGCGCCGAAGCCGGGCGTTCGCAGGTTGATGCCGCCGAAGGTCAGCGGTAACGGCAGGTTGGCGTCGAACAGCACTTTGGACAGGGCTGCCGTATCCAGCATCGACTTGTGGCTGATCAGGAAGACGACGGGACGCTCCGACATGATCTTGTTCACGTCTTTCAATTGCTCGTCGACGACGTCGATCTCTTCGTCGTGATGGCTCTTAAGCGCAATGCGATAGAAGGACATCATGACGTCGAGCGTGCGCGGCGTCTGCATCGCCGCCATTTCCTGCAGGTACTTCGCCGCCTTCTCGACGACCTTCATGATGCTGCGGTCTCGCTGCTGGGCAATGTTGGACAGGTTCTGCTTGAACGTCGCGTTGGCAAACACCTCTGCCGGCAGGATCTTTGGGATCTTGTAACGGGCGCCGCGAACCGTTCGCTCGGAACGCTCCAGCGCGATCATTGCCTGCCCGGCGATAAAGCGGGGAAGGTCGTCACAGGGAGCGCCAGCCGGTGTTCCGGCGAAATGGCGCTGGCTCAGGTCTTCGAGTGTGGCCCCGTCACCGCGGATGTAGGCGAGACGTTCCGGGTATCGCCTGGCGATGAAACGACGCCCGACCTTGCCGAATGCGGCAATCAGGCGTACGAAGAAGTTACCGACACCGTTATGATCGGCGGCGGCAGTAGAGGGCAGCCACGCGACTCGCACGGGCTGCATCCAGGTCGCCGGCGCGGCGTCATCGATGTGATTGGACAGCGTGGCGTCGATGCCGTCGTTGGACAACCTGACTATCGCATAAACAGGGTCCGAGTCCGGGCGATGCCGGTCCACCCAGCTTTGCACGAGCTCCTCGTCCAGCTCGTCTCGCGCGTCCAGCAGAAAAACAACCGGGTCGCTGGTCGTGTCAGGCCATGGCGAGGTGTCGACGTTCTTGCTCTTATTATTGGCGTTTTCCGCAGTCACTTGTTCTTCCCACCCGCAACTCACGAGCGTGGCTCGCGTTCGCTTGTCCTTTCACAAGCAACGGTCAGGCCTCCTGCCGTGCCG
>JAAUYD010006014.1_pt1 | contig 11380 bp, 8 predicted proteins | sample 7278101 | NCBI WGS metagenome assembly JAAUYD01 (sample SAMN14350128, study PRJNA611818) | marine sediment metagenome | isolation source: surface marine sediment (0.6m) | place: French Polynesia: Moorea | collected 2018-08 | reverse complement strand
GGCCAGTTGACAGTGCCTGTTATCCCCTGATGTGTCGATTTTGGCAAGTGATTTTTTAACGAATCTCGCGTTATTTCTCCTTCGGCCGCCTGGGCTTCTCCCATAGCCACAAAAATCAGCCGAAAAGCGTCGTATGTGGGGGCGGCAAACGGACCGGGAGTTTCGTCAAAGGGGGTCACCGCTTCATACCGCGCGGCAAAATCGGCTGGTAGATTGGCGGCTGGAAAAGGTGCAAACGGCGGCAGCGATAGAGGGATAAAGGGGAGGTCAGCGGCGGCATATCCTTCAAGCATCAACTCGGTGGTATCGTCCAAGCCGTGCCCCACAATCGCGACGATCGCCGGATCGAGCATGAGCGCCTGGCCATTTTTTAAGGCGAAATCTGAACTGCCGCTGTCGTCGAGGGCCACGAGCGATACGCGCGTCCCGTGGATCCCGCCGTTTTGGTTGATTTCGCGGACCGCCAGCCGGGCGGCGTAGATGGCATCGTAGCCGATATCGCGATGGGTTCCTTCAAAGGGAGCGATCAGGCCGATTTTAACTACGTCGGGCGAGGTACAGCCGCTCAAAAAAATCAGAAAGATGCCCAATAAGGTGCGGGTTAAGTAGGTCATTGTTCAAGATTTAAAATCAGCACGCCGCTTCGCGGCTTTCGGCTCGGGGCTGCGCCCCTCTCAGCTTTTGGCTGAAAAGGACGAAGTCCTGGGCTGAGAGGCCCGTAGGGCCGCGCTAACATGCCCATAAAGAGAAAATCCATAAAATTTGCGTCATCCTGATTTTAAAAATTCAACCGTGATCCCCTTAATTGTTGCATTTGTTAAAAATTGCCAGATGATCTTCATACGTTTCGCTAAACACGTGGGTATTGGGGGTGTCGGCCGTGCAGTCAACAATAAAGAAAAGGGCATTGGATTGCTCGGGGAAGGCCACCGCTTCCAGGGCTGCCCGGCCGGGGTTGGCGATTGGGCCGGGGGGCAGACCGGCGGTCACGTAAGTGTTATAGGGGGAGTTGGTTTCCAGATCGGTCACGGTCAGCGGCGCTTTCCACCATTCACCGGCCGACTGGGCAACGGCGTACTGCACGGTGGGGTCGGCCTGGAGCATCATTTCCTGGGCGATCCGGTTCAGGAAAACGGCCGACATCTGAGGTTTCTCATAGTCATAAACGGCCTCGCGCTCGACAATGGAGGCCAGGGTGATCGCCTCGTGCAGCGACAGGTTGCGAGTGCCGTACGCCTGGCGCATGGCCGGCGTGATTTGCTGTTCAAAGTTGGTGAGCATGGCGTGGACTAAATCCTCGGCCGTGGCGTCTAAGGGCAGCTGATAGGTATCCGGGAACAAAAACCCTTCGAGCGTTGGTTCCGCTTCGAGGGCCGCCTCAAAATCGTAGCGGGAAAAATCGATCAACGTCCGTTTGTGAATAATCGAATCAAAGAGAATAGGGTCGATTTGGCCGGGCAGGGTCTCAACTAGATTTTCAGTCATTTCTTCCATGCGCATCCCTTCGATAAAGGTGACGGTCACAAACGGATCGCGAGCATCAGTAAGCAGCACGGCCAGGTCGGCCGTGGATGCACCGGGTGGAATGATAAAGTAACCGGCTTCCAGCTGGCGATCATACCCATAGTAACGGGCGTAGTTGAGGAAAAGATCGGCATCCTGCAGCAAGCCGGCGGCCACGAGGTTTTGAGCGACGGCCGAAGCGCCCTGCCCGCTAGTGATTTCAAATTCGGTGTCGGTGGTTAGCAGTCCGGCCGGAGCCATCAACTCCTTCTCACGGGGAGTAAGCAGCGCCTGCAGGTAAAGACGCTCGGCCGTTGAGAGATATTCCGCTCCGCCGTCACTTACAATTTGACTGGCGCGCCAATTTTGGGTCAATGCGGCACTGGCCATGCCGATGGTCACCAAACCGACAAAACCCAAAATTGCCAGCGGGGTCCAATTACGTTTTGTTTTTTTTCTTTTTCGTTCACTCATAAATTAGACAAGAGATAAGAGACAGGAGACTAGAGACAGGAGAAGGTATGCAGATTATTCTCTCGTCTCTGGTCTCTCGTCTCTGGTCTCTAGAAAGTTTTGTAGAATAAGTGCGGCCGCAACCGCATCCAGCTTCCCTTTTTCCTTCATTTTTTTGCGACTGTAACCCTGGGCGCGTAACGCCTCAATGGCCATATCGCTTGAAAAGGATTCATCCCAAAATTGGACGGGAATCCCCGTTGATTCGCTCAAGCCCCGGCCGTAATCGCGAGCCCAGGCGGCCATGGCTCCTTCGCTGCCGTCCAACATCAGCGGCAGCCCGATTACAATCAAGACCACGTTCTGCTGACGGCACAGCTCAGCAATGGTGGCAAAATCCTCTTTACGAGAGCGCCGAGGTATGGTTTTAACCGGTGAGGCGATCATTTTAAGGGTATCGCTTAGAGCGATGCCGATATTTTTTTCGCCTAAATCGAGGGAAAGGATACGGGTTTCCATTATAAGACTACAGACTACAGACTACAGACTACAGACTGTTGTCTGTGGTCTGAGGTCTGTACTCTTTTTTACTCATTGATCACAATTTTTATCCGTCGCTGCAAATACGGCAGGCGATCGAGCCAGTTTGGAAAAACGGTGGCCGTTGGCCGATTTTTGAGCAGCAGACGGCTTTCGAGATAATCCATCGCTTCACCAATATTTTGTCCGGTAATCAACGCCAATTCCTCTTCGATATCGATGTCGGCCGCAATTTGCCCACGACCCGCCATATTAAAAACGACCGATCCATCTTCAAGCACGGTGATTTCATCACCTGTTGTCAAGGTAAAGCTATCGGGCAGAAGTGTATAGCCAAGAGGGACCGCCTGAGTGAGACGATTATAAACAAGATCAACGGCCGGGTTTGTATCAACGACAACACCCTCAATTTTGACCTCCAATGAAAGCTTAAGCGAATCTGCTGCTTCACCCACCTCATGGGACCATTCTTCTGAGACAACCTGGTTCACTCGCAGCGATTCGCGGGCCAAAATTTCCTGATTGGTCAGACCGCTATCGATTTGCGCGATGGCCTGGGTTTGTAGATATTGGGTCATTTGCGCCCGCAGCCGCTCCTGATCGGCGGCAGAGACGGCAGGCACCGGCCGTACCGCACCACCGCTGGTTGGATTTGGATTGCGCAGTTCAACCCGGCCGGTGAACGCTTCATCAATGATGATTATTGTTTCGGCGGCGACGTTACCCAACTCACCCAATTCAAGAGCGACAATATCAACGGCTGCCGTGCCGCCCAAAACATCCGGCAGCAAGACCGGCTGAATGGTTTGAAAATCAATCGATCCAGCAGCGGTTTGGGCTGAAACAATCGTTCCGGCCGGAATTTCTAAGCCCTCTACGGTCAAATTTGTAAACACAACCTGACCCCGGCCGGGTGAATCGGGCAGGGGGGCTGAGCCGGTCGTGGCAATTTCTGTGGTCCAGCTGGTTGTAACCGTGGTGATGCGAGCTGGGAGCTGCTCGACGCTGGCCTGGACCGGCTCAACGGCCGTATCAGCAGTCAGCGTCAACTCCGTTTGAATCGTTTCCGTATACGGCTGTAGAACAATTTCGCCACTGGGAATAAGGTAAATGCCGCTGATAAACAAGCCGGTCATCAAGAAAACCGCGGCCACGATTGACAGATAGCGCTTCACCCAGTACTCCCAAATCGGCCGCTGGCGTTTCCGTTTGATCACCCGTCGTTCTTCAACCAAAATTTCTTTGTGGTGGGCGATTTCAGCCGGGGATAAACCGGCTTTAAAAGGTGAACGCCGGCCGTCACGCCACGCCCGCTCATCGCTTTCGGCATCCCTCACCCGGTTAAAAATGGGAATGCCGGCTTTTTCACTCCACTGCTGGATCGGCCGTTGGGTGGATAAAATACCGACCTGCTGCCGCCGGTAATCAGCTTCCCGCCTGAGCCGCACGAAGTCGACAAAGCCGGAAAACACCTGGGAATCCCCATCAGGCAGAACAAATAGAATCCGTTCGTCCCTCGACCAGCTTAGACGGTCAAGAACCGAGACTATATCATCTTCCGGAACCAATTCAATCGTTTTCAAACCCGTTGCTCCAACTATGGCTGCAGAGAATCGCCTGTAATTGTAAGTGATTAGTTTAAAGTTTAAAGTCAAAAGGGCCAACTTTTACTTTTTCCTTTACACTTCACTCATTCGTATCGTTATTCTTGCACGACACCATAACCGATGGAAATCTCCACCAAAGTCAAACCACCCGCCAGACAGGTCCCGCTGCTCGAATATTTGAGCCAGCGCTTTACGTATCGGACACCGGAGGCGTGGCGTCAGCTCATTTTAGAAGGTCACGTGAAGTACGACGGGGTCGTGGCAGGGGTTGATACCCCGGTCTCGGCCGGTCATCGCCTCACGACCTATTTTCCGGATGCCAAAGATCCTGAAGCTAATTTTGATTACGAGATCATTTATGAGGACCGCTGGCTGTTGGCGGTGAATAAGCCATCCAACTTACAGGTTCACGGCCGGGGTGCATTTATCCACGCCAACTTAATCCACCATGTGCGGCACGTTCGCCACCCGGCATATCCGGAAGCGGAATTAATTAACCGCCTGGATGGAAATACTTCAGGAGCGGTTTTGTTGGCCAGAGACAAAGTATCCTTGCGTCAAATGCAGCATCAATTTCGGACTCGCATGGTTCGCAAGCGGTATGTGGCCTGGGTCCATGGGGTGCCGCATCCGACCCAGCGCGTCATCAACCGGCCGATTGGGCAGCTTCCTTCTCTACCGGGGGTGTACAGATATGGTAGCGCAGACACGGCCGGAAACTTAAAGTCGGCGGCAACTTATATGAAGGTATTGGCGGTTTATGAATCTGTTTATGCTCAGGTTGAGCTGCGGCCGTATACCGGACGCACCCACCAGCTGCGGGTTCATATGGCTGAAATCGGCCATCCGCTGGTGGGAGATCTTGTTTACCAGGTTTCTGACGAGGAGTTTTTAGCCCGGCACGAAAACCCGGCCGCTTTTCCAAAACTGCTGCTCGAGCGACACGCCCTGCACTGCAGTGGATATGTATTTATCCATCCACACACAAAAGAAGTGTGCCGCATCACGGCTTCTTTGCCATCAGACTTAAAAAACTTAGCAATTAGTTCTGGCAATTAGCAATTAGCAATTAGCAATTTTTTTTCTAATTGCTAGTTGCTAATTGCCAATAGCTAATTGCTAACGGCTAATTGCCTGTCGAACCAATTCTGGAATCGCGGCCAGGGCATCGGGCAATTTGTCGGGGTTTTTGCCACCGGCCTGAGCCATATTGGGGCGACCGCCACCGCCGCCGCCCACGATTTTTGCGGCTTCGCGAATTAAATTTCCGGCGTGCAGCCCTTTGCCAACCCAGTCGTTGGTGACCATGGCGACCAGCAGGGGGCGGCCGTCTTTGACCGTTCCCAGCACGGCAGCCCCACTCTGGACCTTATCCCGATAGCGGTCGGTTAGCTCTCGCAAGCTGTCAGCATCGGCGTCCTCAACGACCGCCGTTAACAGCTGCACGCCATCTACGTCGACCGCCTGGGCCAGCAGATGGCTAAACTGATCGACCAGCGACTGTTTGCGCAGCGAGCTAATTTCTTTTTGCAGCGACTTGTTTTCACTCAGCAGCGTCGTCAACCTGCCTTCCAAATCATCGGCTGGGACGTTTAAAAGATTGGTCAGGCGATCGAGCAAGTTAACCTGATCGATCAGAAAATCGCGGGCGGCCCGGCCGGTGACCGCCTCCACGCGACGAACGCCGGCGCTAACCGAGCCCTCGCTGGTAAAGTGAAATAAATTGATATCGCCGGTGTGGCTGACGTGTAGTCCGCCGCACAGCTCAAAGCTGTATGGGTCGATGGTGCCGCCGATTTTGATCGTGCGCACCGTATCTCCATATTTCTCACCAAAGAGAGCCATCGCCCCCTGGTTAAGCGCTTCTTTTTGCCCCATATAGGCGGCAGAGACCCCGTAATCGGCCATAATCGCTTCATTTATCGCTGTTTCGATTTCCTGCAGCTGCTGGCGACCGAGCGCCTCGGTGTGGGTAAAGTCAAACCGCAGACGATCCGGAGCCACCAGTGAACCGGCCTGGGTGACGTGTTTTCCAAGATGGCGGCGCAGCTCTTCGTGAAGAAGGTGGGTCGCCGTGTGGTTGCGGCGAATATCAGCCCGTCGCTCATCATCAACGCGCAGCATCGCCCGAGAACCCAGCCGAATTTCGCCGTGGACCACTTCGCCAATGTGGGTGACCAATCCTTCCAGCGGTTGACCCATTGATTCAACCCGCACCTGACCGCCGGTGGATGAATCGGTGATCGTACCTACATCGCTGACCTGACCGCCGGATTCAGCGTAAAACGGAGTAGCGTTGGTGATGACTTCAACCTTATCTCCGTGCTTGGCGATGTCGGTCCGATCTCCATTGCGCAGAATGGCCACGATAGTTGCTTCGAGACGCGGATCGCCATACTGTTCAATCTGAACCCCATCCTGATCGATTTGACCTTCGGCTACCAAATCTTTGAGCAGGATTGAATAAACGTTGTCGCCGGTGGCGTATCCTTTAAATTTTCCTTCGCCGCTGGCTTTTGAGTGTTCTTCGCGGGCCACAACGTATCCATTTTCATCAACCTTGACCCCATGCTCGGTAGCGATATCGCGGGTAATTTCAACCGGTAGACCGTGGGTGGCATAGAGGTTAAAGGCAACTTCGCCGGGTATCTCAGACTCGCCGGATTCTTTTAAGCGGTCCAACACTTTCTCCAGCTGTACCAGAGCGTTGTCGAGCGTCCGGGCGAAGCGTTCTTCCTCCTTCAGCAAAGTGTGCTTGATGTGATCGCCGTGCAGCCGCAGCTCCGGATAGGCATCACTCATATAATCGATGTAAGCCTGAGCAACATGAGCCAGAAACGGCTGCTGAAAGCCGATTTCACGGCCGAATTTAGCCGCACGGCGAATGATCATGCGCAGCACGTAGTCGGCCCCATCATTGCCTGGGCGAACCCCATCAGCGATCAGGAACGTGGCCGCCCGGGCGTGGTCGGCAATCACCCGATAGCCGACATATTTTTCAGCCCGCTCTTCATCGGTGTCTTCCAGCAGCATTTGAATGGTTTGAAAGGCGTGCTCAAAAAGATCGGTATCGTAGGTGTTCATGGCCCCCTGCACAACCTGGGCGATGCGCTCGAGACCCATCCCGGTATCGATAGACGGCCGGGGCAGCGGGGTCATCTGGCCGGTTTCGTCTTTTTCGAACTGCATGAAGACGAGATTCCAGACTTCGAGGTAATCATCATGAACGTTAACCCCATCCGGCGTCATCTGATCCATTTCACCTAGATAGTAGTGAATTTCGGAGCACGGCCCGCAGGGACCGACGTCACCCATTTCCCAGAAGTTTTCACTTTTATCAAAGCGCAAAATGCGCTCTTCCGGCACGTGCTCTTTCCACAATTCAAATGCTTCATCATCATCGAGATAGATGGTGACCCACAGTCGCGATATATCGAGCCCCATTTTTTCGGTCAAAAATTCCCAGGCGTAGGCGATGGCCTCTTTTTTGAAGTAATCGCCAAAAGAAAAATTGCCCAACATCTCAAAAAAGGTGTGATGGCGCGGGGAAGGGCCCACATTTTCAAGATCGTTGTGTTTGCCGGAAACGCGCATGCATTTCTGCGAGGTTACAGCCCGGGAATACGGCCGTTGTTCCAGGCCGATAAACACGTTTGCAAACTGATTCATGCCGGCATTGGCAAACAACAGGGTGGGGTTGTCTTTTTGCGGCAGGGGAGAGCTGTTCACCACTTCATGGGTTTTTTCGTTGAAATAATCTAAAAATGCTTGTCGAATTTCGTTGCTGTTCATGGAAATCACCATTCCGGATTGGAAAGTTTAATGTGCCAAAAAAAAACCGCCAGCACTTTTTAACCAAGTCTGGCGGTTGTTATGGGCTTTAGTTGGACACAAGCCGCACCTGCACAGACCTTACGGCTGGCTTGCGGCGGCGGCTTCAGTGTGTCGTTTGTAAAACATGAGGCGAATCGTAGCAAAGTTGCTATTGCCTGTCAACTTAATTTATGCCTCTAATATTCATTCGGACTACAAAAGTTTTCAAAACTTTTGTGGTCTACTCGGGTCTGCAGTAAGCGCACCCCTTTGCACTCTTTATTGTCACATCACAGGCTCAGGTTGGCCGGGGTGCTGATCTCGATGCCTGACATTAGGGGTGGCCGCAGTTCGGGGAATAGCCTGCATCTTTAAACCATATTTGGGGGCCACGGTGACCAGTGGAATCGGTTCAACAACCTGATCCGGATCAAGCGAGAATCGATATTTTTGGGCCATCGCCGCTAAAATCAACTTTGCTTCCATCATGGCAAAGGAGTTTCCAATACAGATACGGGGTCCGCCGCCAAAAGGAAAATATGCGTAACGAGGGATATTTTTCTCGTTTTCGGGGGTGAAACGCTGCGGGTCGAACCGCTCCGGCTCGGCAAAATATGCCGGATGATGGTGCATCGCGTAAGGTGAGATAAACAGCATCGTCCCTTTTTTGACCGGATAATCTCCGATGGTGGTATCGGTAATGGGTACCCGCCCGTTTAAGATCCAGACCGGTGGTTGAATGCGCATCGATTCTTTTAGCACCATATCGGTGTAAGGCAGGTTTTTGAGATCTTCCAGCGTTGGCAAACGGCCGCCTAAAACCTCATCGAGTTCCCGGTGGAGCTGGGCTTCAATCTCCGGATATTGGGACAAATAATACCAGGTCCAGGAGAGAGCATTTGAGGTTGTTTCATGGCCGGCGACAAAGATGGTGACCATTTGATCGAGGATTTCCTCATCGGTCAATTCCGAACCGTCTTCATAACGGGCCTGCAGGAACATCGACAGCAGGTCACCGCGATCCGCTTCTTCGCCGCGACGGCCGCGGATAATGGCGTTGATGGTGTCATTAAGAACCTGTCGGTAATGTTTGCGGCGGCGATTCTCCTCGACAGGCAGCCAGGCCGGAATGGAGAACGGCCGCTGAATATCTTTGTTGGTCAGCAGCTGCAATTCTTTGATCGCTTCACCAATTTCATCAGCCTGGTCAGCCATTTCACTTTTATCCAGATCAAATAGCGTTTTGACCACGATATACATCGTCAACTTTTCCATCTCGTGGGCCATATCTTTGGTTTCGCCCGCAGCCCACTCTTCAATTAATTCAGCCGCATATTGGGTCATCGCCTCGGTATACGCCTGAATCCGGCGGCCGTGAAAAGCCGGCTGGGCCATCTTGCGCTGCTTTTTGTGTTCCTCACCCACGGCCGTGACCAGCCCGTGACCGATAAAACGGCTTAAGATTTCTACATCGCGAGGATCTTTTGGAAATTCGGCAGCGCGCTTGACCAACACCTCCTGGATTAATTCCGGGTGGGTGGGCATCACAATTTTGTAGTTGAACAGCCGAAACTGGACGATATCGCCATGCTCGGCCGCCTGTTTAGCCAGATAAGCGGGTGGATTGGGCACAAATTGGGGCATGGCCCCTAAAAGCCAATGTTGGTTTGAAGCGGTCGGGATCTCTTTTCTCTCTTTCATCGGTTTTCCTCTCAAAGTCCTGAGTTCTGAGTCGATCTTATTAGGGTGAGATCCTGCTTAGGACTCAGGACTTTCAACCCAGAACTTAATAGACATTTTGTTGACTAACGTTCAATTTGTTGATAGATTAATGGGGTTATTGGCCGCTGTCAACCATTAAAGTTGTCGCTGTGTTGTTTAGCATACAAGTGTAAGTTAAAAGAGGCTTTATGATTTCCACTCCCCCAAAAAAGAAGCTCGACCGTCGTCAGCGCCGCACACGTCTGATGCTCAGCGAGGCGCTGCTTTCCCTGATTCAGGAGAAAGCGTTTTCTGAAATTACCATTCAGGAAATTACCGATCGGGCTGACCTCAATCGAGCCACCTTTTATTTGCATTACGGCACCAAAGAAGAGCTGCTGGTCGACAGCCTGGAGCGCCAGTTTGACCTTCTCGTGCAGGAAATTCGCGGCTCACGGGATTTTATGAACTTCTGGGAAGGGGATGTGGTGGCGTTTCGCCACGTTTATGAGAACAAAACGCTCTTCAAAGCGCTGTTCAACGATATTTCAGCGGGCTATATCGCCTTTCGCATCATCGACTATATTGCGGAATTTAGCACGGAGGAATTGCTGGAGCACATACCTCCAAATTATCAACCACCTATTCCGGTTGAGATTATCAGCCGTCACGTGGCCGGCTCCCTTTTTTCACTGTTAATTTGGTGGCTGCGCAACGACTTTCCCAAGACCCCCGAAGAGATGGCCGGCTACATTCAGGAGATGTGTATGATGGGCACGGCCGGGATGTTGATGGAAGCAGGGATAGAAATAATCAATGGTCAATAAGTCAATTGGCAATTGTCAATTTGTCTAGGCCCGCCGTGAAAAATTCCATTGACCATTGACAAATAATTATTGACTATTGATTATTTTCTTTTGAACGATCGTACCTAGGCTAACGAGCAGCAATAAAATCGCCGCCAGCGGGAGCCAAATCCTCTGGAAGCCATTGCTGGTGTTTGTCTCAGAGAGCTGGATGGAGGTGGGTCCTGTGCCGGTTGAGTACGGATTGCCCCCGTTGTCGGTGGTTAAATCATAACCGCCGCCGTTGACTGCGGTTTCCCCATTTACGCAATAGTTTTGGGTGGCCGGGGTGCCTGCACCGCCGTCGTTGAACGTCACCACGACGTAAAAATCGCCTCTACCGGCGTTGCAGTTGTATTCGGCCGGTGTGGCCTTTTCTCCCCCTGAAAACGCATCAACGACAAACGTGCCGTTTGAAAACACCACCGCCCCGGTGCTGTAACCAGGCGGTATAGGATCGTACACCTCGACGGTGCCGCCGTGTGACCATTCATCCCCATTGGTATCGGCAAAGCAGCCGGCAATCTCATATCCCTGCGAGGGAGAGGGGCAAACCGGCGGGGCGGCCGCGGCATAACCGTAGGACGCAAAAAAGAAGATGGCTGTGATGAAAAAGCCGATATTTTTTTTAATCATTTTTATTTGATTCACTTCCCTGCTAAACTCCAACGCATTTAAACCGGAGGTTAGCTGGATCATGAGTGATAAGTGGACGGCCGCTCAGCTGGAGCCCCATCTCAACAGTGATTTTAAGATTCAAATTGCCGATGACCAATCGATCGTTCTCAAGCTAATTGAGGTCGAACGACGGCCGGAGCGGCCGGCCGAGACCCGTATCGCCCCCGGCGGGCACAAAATCACTGTTCGAACCGATCCTTTTTCTCTCATTTTTTTGGGACCTCACGAACCGATCCTGGC
>JAAUYD010016775.1_pt1 | contig 11383 bp, 11 predicted proteins | sample 7278101 | NCBI WGS metagenome assembly JAAUYD01 (sample SAMN14350128, study PRJNA611818) | marine sediment metagenome | isolation source: surface marine sediment (0.6m) | place: French Polynesia: Moorea | collected 2018-08 | reverse complement strand
TTAGCGGAATAGGCGAGGGCTGCGGATTTCGAAAGGGAACCTGTGGCGTTCTTACAGGCGCCGCCTGCGTTCTGGCCTGGTACAGCGGCAAAAATTCCGGCAACGATGAAAGACCTGAAACGCTTCTTCCCATGCTTGAAGAATTAAACCTTTGGTTCGAAGAGAAGATCTACGGAATATACCCGGGCAATCGATGTGAAGATATTGTCAGCGAATTGTCCGGGATCGAAGAAAAAAAAATGATCTGCGGTCCTTTGCTGCTGAAGGCCTATTTAAAGAGTCATGATATACTCAGGCAGTATGGATTAGCGTGAAGCGGTATTCAAAGATTGTTTATCAGGCTTACGAAACCGACTCTTTAATTGAACTTCTCAATTTATCCGTGGTATTTATAAGTGATTTCGCCAAAGGCCCAATACTGAAGTACAGAAAATGACCAAAACCGTTCGTGCATTGGATGCGGTGGCCATAGGAATCCTGCTGGTTTTGTGCGCAAGCTGGGGATTACAGCAGGTATCGATTAAAATAGTAAACCCGGCTATTTCACCGCTAACACAATCAGGCATACGATCCGCCGGCGCCGCCATCTTGCTTTTAATCTGGATGAAGATTCGTCGCGAACCGCTGCTGCATAAAGACGGTACCCTGTGGTGGGGGATTATTGCCGGAATATTATTTGCCGGTGAATTTTTATTGATTTACTGGGGCCTTGAATATACACGTGCCTCGCGTTCCGCCATATTTCTTTATTTATCGCCTTTTGTTGTAGCGTTCGGCGCCCAAATATTTATCCCCGGAGAGCGTTTGAGCCTGGTGCAGGTAATGGGTCTGGGTTGCGCTTTTGCCGGTATTGTCTTTGCTTTCAGTGAATCCTTGAGCTATCCGAGCTATCGTATGTTGCTCGGTGATGCTATGATTATTGGTGCGGCCGTTTTCTGGGGCAGCACCACGGTACTAGTTAAAGCCAGCCCGCTCGCTAAAATTAAACCTAGTAAAACCTTGCTTTATCAATTAGCCGTTTCTGCGGTGGTGTTGCCGATAGGGGCCATGATAAAGGGTGAGCCCGGCATTGTTACCCTAAACGGTTTAATTATCGCTAATGTGATTTACCAGACGGTCTGGGTGGCCTTTGTTACATACCTGGCGTGGTTTTGGCTGATTCGCAAATATCAACCATCCCGCCTGGCATCGTTTACCTTTTGCACCCCGCTATTTGGTGTGATAGCCGGTGGGCTGCTTCTCAATGAACCCATCACCGGCAAACTCATTCTGGCCCTTGCTTGCGTCGGTTTGGGAATTTATCTGGTTAACCGGCCTGATTCAAAGATTAAGCCCAGTCCAGGCATTAAAGCATAGTGCCCAAGATAGATTTTGGCATTCGGTCTTATGACGATATCATTTGGTCTTTTGCAATCCTGATGAACAAATCGGAAGCGTGCAAAGCAGCCTTACACTAAGCAACCATAGTGAACGAAACCATGTTATGGAATTATGTCATATTCGCTTTCGTAATGATCGCCATTATTGTTACAAGTCATACCCTCATATACGTGACCACGGTGCATTTGCTGGGGATCACATCCGTGATTCGGACGCCTATTCTTAGGTTTTTTAAATGGTTAAACGAGTATTTGAGCTTTTATTCTTTTAAATTACGTTTTGGCCAAACCTTACGTATTAAATATGGGATTTATACCGTTAGTGACCTCTTTTCACTATTTTATTACAAAATATTGTACAAAGAGGAAAAAGAGCTTGATTTTTAAGACGACCGGTCATATAATAACTTCATGACACGGCCAAGACAAAACGACCAAAGAAGAGAAGCGCTTCTCCAGCAGGGCAAAGACCTTCTCACTGAGCATGGATATCATGGAACCGGACTGAAAAAAATCCTGGATAACGTAAAAGTGCCCAAAGGCTCATTTTATAATTATTTTGAGAGCAAAGAAACGTTTGCTTCAGAAATCATAGAGCAATACGGGCAGGAATCCGCAAAAAAGCTTGATGATTTTATTAAACAATCCAATGATAATCCTGTGGATACCCTCCGGAACATCTATCAGCATATTGTGGCTGAAATTGATAAGAACGGCCCAAAAGGATGCCTGGTTGGAAATTTGGCGGCTGAAATCGGCACAAGCAGTGAAATATGCCAAAAAAGTATGCTGAATGCATTTATGTTATGGAAGAAATCATTCACTACCCTTCTTTTAGATGCTCAGGAGCAGGGATTGATTAGAAACGACCTTTCTGCAGAAGTTCTATGCGATCTACTCTGGGAGACCTGGCAAGGGGCGCTGCTCAAAATGAAAATTGCGGGAAATACCGAACATTTGATTCAGACCATAGATGTTTTGTTGTACCATCTGTTCTCACCTATCCAAGCAGGCAAAACTAACAGAAACTAACGAAAAGGAATGGTTATCATGAAAAAAATGTGATTGATTTAAAGACGACCGGTCTAATACAAATAAAAAGAAGGGAGTAACATGTCTAGTAATGTATTTAAAAATGCAAAAATCGGTGGAATTGAAGTTAAAAACAGAATTTTCAGGTCGGCTACACATGAGGCGCTTGCAGAAGACGGAGGTAAAGTTTCTCAAGCAATGAAAGATATGTATCAGGATTTGGCTAACGGTGGAACCGGTTTAATCATAACCGGTTATATGGGATTCTCTGAATCGGATAACCTCCACAGTAGCACTATAAATATTGGTAGTGATGAGGCAATTGAATCATTATCTAATCTGGCCCGTGTTGTCCATTCAGCCGGAAGCAGGGTAGTCGCCCAGATCTCACATGTCGGTTCCCAGTTAGCTCATCCCCCTTCGCAGGAAGTATTGGCACCATCAGATGTCGTTGATCCGTCAAACGGCATTCAGCCAAAACCATTCAGTAGGAAACAGATTCAAATATTGGTGAACGAATTTTCTCAGGCAGCATTAAGACTAAAAAAATCCGGTTTTGACGGGGTTCAGGTTCATGGCGCCCATGGTTACCTGCTCAGCAAATTCTTAAGTCCCGTGTACAATAAGAGAACAGATTTATATGGGGGAAGCCATGAGAATAATGTAAGAATTATTATTGAGATTATCGATTCCATCAAACAAGTCTGTGGAAAAGATTTTCCGGTTTGGATCAAGTTAAATAGTTCCGATTTTGGCCTGGAGGATGATGCGTATAATTTTGATGATTTTGTAAAAACTGCTGAGGCTGTAACAAAGACTGGTCTTGATGCCATAGAAATCAGTGGTGGAACCATGACGGGCAAACACACACCCGCCAGGCCCAAATCCCACCAAGCCTACCATCTGGAATTTGCAAAACAGATTGCACAAAGCCTAAACATATCGATTATATCAGTAGGTGGTTTTAGAGCCCTTGAGACTGTCGAACAAGCTTTGGAAGATGAAAACATTGATGCAGTGTCCATGTGCCGTCCACTGATCCGGGAACCGAATCTTGTCAATCGCTGGAAGGAAGGTGATCGCTCTGATGCCGCATGTGTGGCATGCAACGGCTGTTTTAATCCTTCAGGAACCAAATGTTTTTTTAACCTTCATGGTGAAGAACGGGAAGCCCAGAAAAAATTCATAAAAATGATGAATGCTATACCCGTAACGGATGCTTGATTACAAAAGTAGGGAATGCAAGTGTTCTTACACACATTAGTGGGCGGTATAAAAAAAAGATTATATACAGACGATTGTAACTAATTTGAAAAACTAAAGGGAGGTTAAATATGGAAAATTTACATCAAAAAGTGGCACCAAGAATTGAGATCGACAATCACTTACAAGATAACTGGACTCCACAGGAAACCGAAAATGTCAAGGTTGTTGTAGACTTCTTTCAGCATTTAATGAATGCGCATGATTTCGAATATACACTCGAAAAGTATGGAAATGGCAAATATATACAGCACAATAGAGCAATACCAAATGAAATATCGGGACTTGTAAATTATGTGAAAAAACTCACAAAAAGATTTCCAGAATATTCTTTTGATGTAAAACGGATTATGGCTGATGGAGATTTTGTTGTTTTACACAGTCATACCACTATGAGAGCAAAACATAGAGGTAACGAAAAAAAAGGATTTATCATAACGGATACTTTTAGGTTAGAAGATGGTCAATTAGCGGAACATTGGGATGCTATACAACCAATTGATGCGTTTTCAAGATTTTTATTTTTTATGACAGGAGGTAGTATAGGAAACAACAATCCAACTTTTTAGCACGTAGCTCTAATATAATGCCTCACTGGTGATTGAACATGGATATTTTGAGTTTGTCAGATTTGTTTGTAACGAACAAACCCAAATCTAAATGTTGTTTTTGTCTTGTATCGTGGAATTTTGTTCGGCCATCTGATCGATACGATCAACCAGCTCTTTTCTGATTAAATTAGCAACATGTTTTTTTGCCTGGTACATGGGGGTATCATCCTCATAGCGATTTTGAATGGTTTCGAACAACTTGCTAATATGGTATAAAAATCGTGATGGATCGGTATGGTGATTTGCAACCAGCGCGGTCATTTGATCCAGTTTATTTCTAAAGAATTGGCCTCTTTGGCCACGTCTGGGTGCCGTCACATTTTCAGGGCTGCTGGTTTTAGCAAAGCTTTGCGTTTGCAGAACAGTAGCACGCTCCGTTACAATCGATCGTTCATAATTATACGTCGCTTCCAGTCCGGCAATGGTATCCAGATCCTTTAATTCCTTTGCACCGGCCATGGCCTCGGATATATCCCCGTCGTTTAAAAGATCGGTCATAATCTCATCGATTCCCGCCATGGCCGCTTTGATATCGGCCAATTCTTGTTCATTTAAGTCACCCTCAACCGACAGCGTGAATCCCCTGCTGGCATGAAAGCCGAGCGTTTCCGCTTCGAACCGGGCCAGGGTTTCTCTTACCATTTCCTGATTATCTGCAGTTAAATATTCCAACCCGTATGACATGGCGCTCAAGTTGGCGTAAGTAAGGCTCGATGCCTGATGATAGGAAAGGGTTACCTTATCGCCTTCATCCGTGACAATGGTAATGTCTTTGCTCTGGTTTGAGGATGTCGTCATTTTTACATATTGAGCGGCACGGGTATTATTGGAAACGGCACCAAAATTACCGTATGCGGGCATGTTTGGGCAACATGATGGTATGGTATTCATTTTCTTTCCAACCCCTCTTTTGGTTTACCACTTTTTATTTTTTTGAAGATCCTGTTTTCTTATTCGGCAATTTTGCGATGAAACTTTAGGGCATTCGCAGATCTATTGAGAAATCCTATCAAAACGAATCGAAGTATCGGTATTTCCTGTTTGACATATCGGTATTATCTATGGCATTTGGGTTTTTCATATGCCAAAGAAAACAATGAACTGGTTATACAATCTCTGCCGATGGACGCTGGGCGGTATTTTTATTTATGCCGGCAGCATTAAATTGCTGGAGCCGGAAAATTTCGCGATTCTGATCGAGGCTTACGGCATCGTCCCCGAGGGGCTGCTCATGCCTGTGGCCATCGGGTTGCCGCTTTTAGAAGTAATCGCGGGTATCGGGCTTTTGTTCGATATCCACCGAAGCCTGGCGATGCTTACCGGACTGCTGGTACTGTTTATGGCGGTGTTGGGCTATGGCATCTGGCTCGGGCTGGATGTGGATTGCGGCTGCTTCGGTTCCCATGATCCGGAGGTCGAGGCTTTTCACGGCCTGAGGCTGTCTCTATTTCGGGATTTTATCATGCTGGCAGGTGTCTTTTTTATTTATGGATGGCGACAATATCATGCCATCCGACCGGTAGGGCTCATGGCGATAATCAATCAACGATTAATTAAATGGAGGAAAGAAGATGCGTAAGAGTCAATTGGTTTTGAAGATGCTTCTGATTGTAGGGCTGCTGGCCTTGGTGGCATCGCCGGCAGGCGCTTTTCTGGACAACAAATTTGAAAAGGAAGTGCAAAAGGAAGCGGGTGCGGTCAAACTGGTCCGTGAGGTTCAAAGCGGCGGATACGATGTGGTGACCACCGAAGAGCTCAAAAAATGGATCGAATCCGGGAAAGAGATGGTGATTATCGATACCATGCCCTATGAGGACAGCTACAAAAAACAGCATGTGCCCCAAGCGGCCCAATTTTTGTTCCCCATACCTGATATGAAAAAATGGGACGCCAAGGATACCGGCGGCAAGACCCAGGAGGATTACGAAAAATTACTTGGAAACAATAAAGACAAAACCGTTGTTATTTACTGCGGTTTTGTGAAATGCACCCGCAGCCACAACGGTGCGACCTGGGCCGTCAAGCTCGGCTACAAAAACGTCTTTCGTTATCCCGGCGGGATTTTCGCCTGGAAAGGGGCGGATTTTCCCGTTGAGAAGGCGGAGTAGGCATTGGCCGGGTCATTTTGATGTCAAAGTGGGCTAACAAACCCGATCCCCAGGTGGAGGCGTTAATCGCACAGATTGGTCGGCGTGCGGGGAATCTTTATCAAACCCGTCAGCTGCTGTGCACCGAGTCGATTGTGGTGACCTTGAACAAGGCGTTAAACGGCGGTTTGAGTGACGCTCAGGCCCTGGCTGTTTCAGCGCCTTTCAGCATGGCGCTAGGAGATAGCGGTTGTATTTGCGGCGCCTTGAGCGGCGCTCTTTTGGCGTGTGGTCTCTTTTCAGGAAACGATCACTCTTACCGTCATCGCCAACGCATGCGCAGAAATGCACGGCAACTACACGATGCCTTTAAAACCGCCAACGGTTCAACCTGCTGCAGGGTGCTATCTCGAAACGTCAACCATGATCAAAAGGCCCACTTTCAGCGATGTGCGATCTTGACATCGGATGCAGCGGAAATGGCCGCAAGATTGATTCTTTATCAAAGACCTAAACTTGTTCAGGGCACCGACGAAGGATTTCTCCAAAATATGGGCCCCAAAATCGGTGCCATGATGAAGAGATTGTTTCGGTATGTTTATTATCTAAATCTATTAATATTTCGATACACCCTATTCACATAATTGTCTGTCATAACTGTAATATCCCTTAAAGCTATTTTCTGTTCAACAGAAGACAATTTCGTATCTGGTTATATTCTGTCACCAGATTTACTACAAAATTTATAGCTTGGTGAATTATCGAAACATAATTTTTGTCTATGAGCTTATGATTTTAGCTAACTCATCCATAACTGCTTTATAATCATCAATGATGACAGCATCGGAGTTTCTAACAATGGGTGCCCGCATGTCTTTATTTATGGCAACAATATATCTACTTTTTTCGATGCCCGCATAAAATGCGGCGGCCCCAGAAGCCGCCGCCACGATACAGACATCTGGCCTTGTAATGGTGCCGGATACACCGATAAGTTGCTTCATAGGGGCCCAGGCGTTCATCACTACCGGACGACTTACGCCAAAATCGGCATCGATATTATCGGCAATTTTATTTAAGCTTTTTGTATTCTGTTTACTATTCATCCCTCGGCCGCCTATGAGGAGAAACCTGGCCTTTTCTAAATCCTTCGTTCCCTTCTCAGGGTTCCATATTGTTTCCTTGACAAACCGATCCTTTTTTATTTTAGTCATATCATATTCAGTGACAATCAGTTTTTCACTTGCTTTAATCGTCTGATTCTCGACACTTCCCTTGGCCAGAGATATGCAATAAGGCTTTTTATCTAACCGAAAGGTTCCGATAACATTACTAGAATAGACCATCTTCTTTGCAGTTAACTGCTCCTTTAAGCACTCAATTTGATTAACCTGGACTAGAGATGAGCCATGCAACCGGAAAGCCAGGCGAACAGCCAATTCAGATCCCCAGAAGCCGCTTGGAAAAACATACAGGTGAGCTTTCTCTTGCTTTTCAGATATTACAAGGGCTTCCAAAATATTTTCCGGTTGAAATCTGACGACGTTTATAAGTCTAACCAATCTAGTCGGCGCCAGATTAATTAGTTCATTTTTTTTCTTTTTTTGGGAATAAAAAAGAATGGTACTGCCATTGTTTTCATCAGAGCTTAAGTATTTGTCTATAAAACCATTTATTTCCTCAGCCTGTGTAACAATGTTCGCTGAGCACCCATTAAGTACTACTTTGAATATCACGGCTTTAGCATCCTATCTTTTAAGTGCTCAGCATACAATTTAATGGCTTTTTCTTTAGGATTTTGCCCTTCGATGAGGGTTGCAGATCTTTTATATTTGATGATCTCAAGGTCAATTAAGTCAGGGTCATCAGTCAATGGTTTAAAGTTATTTATGGATATAACCTTGATGGGACTTTTTCCATAACGTATCCTGTCCTTGATTGTAGGAACCCGAAGAAATGTACTCGGCGCATCCCCAATCGACAAAACACAAGGCGTTTCAATTGTTTGTTTAAGTCGGCCGTCATCCATCAAACTGGTAACTACTAAATGGTTTTTATCCATCAATTTTACCCTGATAACCTGTGTGATACAGGGCCACCCTAATATTTCCGCAGCTAGAAGCGGCGTATGTGCGTTTTCACCGATACCACTTTGTCTTCCCATCAGTAGTACATCTTGTGGTGCATATTTTGAGATGTATTGGGATAGAATGGAAGCGATTGCCATCGGGTTGAAGTGGGCCTCCGCATATCCATCAATTCTGACAACTTGGTTGAATCTCAGTGCATTGAGATATTTCAAGATAGATGTTGCTTTGGGACCGTCAATTGTAAGGGTATTAAGCTTAACGGCCATATTTAAGCTTGCGGAAGATTCAGAGAGCCTTAATGCGATTTCTAAAGCGCTTTCGTCATAGGAGTTCAGAATCAGCCTTAATAAACTCACATCCAGATGAAGGTCCTTATTCACTACCCAATCGCCGGCGATAAGCATTTGCAAATCTGGCACGGCTTTGAAACACACCAATATATTCATTTAGTCATCCAAGGGGATGATGGTCCCCATGTTCATAACACCATTTGGGTCGAAGGCTTTTTTTAAATTTTCAAGAATATAATAAGAGGAATCATATTCTTCTTTAATCCATTGGGTTCTATGTTTCCCCACACCGTGATGGTGGCACATTGAGCCGCCGGCTCTGATCGTCTCTTCAACGATTATCTTTTTGATGGGGAGATGATACTTGGTAAGCTCCTCCTCCGGTTCGCAATCGACAACATTATAGAAGTATACAAAATAAAGGTTGGTGCCGTTGAGATAACTGTGGGATGAATGAGCACCTAACAGGGTCAGGTCGGGGATCTCGTCGCTAACCCGTTGCATACAAACTTTGTACAGGTCGTATATGATGCTCCAATTCGCAGATATTTCAGTTGTATTGCAGATATTTTTGGTTTCGATAATCTCGGTTCTTTCCAGGGCTAAATTGGCTGGATCCCAGTTAAGGTGGGCAAACCATCTTTCGATCAGTTTGGGGTCAACTTGCTGGCATTCGTCGTGTGCTGCTACAATCTCTTTTATGGCAAGGGCCGTGGCGTCGGCAATCGGTTTGACGCCCTCTGCCACAAAGATCAATACACACTTGTCTTCGGCAAAGTGGGAGAAGTGGCAGGAGCCGTCCTCTACATCATATAAACGTGCAACGGATGGTCTGTAGCCATTCACCATCACTTCTCGGAGAATCTCAAAACCGGTTTTCATATGATTCAGGGTATAACCAAGAAACCGGATATTCTCGGGAAAATGCTTAAAGATCTTAACCGTAACTTCCGTGATGTAACAAAGTGCGCCTTCGTTACCAATGATAACGTGGCGGATATCAGGGCCAGCCGCTCGTCTGGGGACATTTTTAATTCGCGCAATACCGCCATCAGGGAAGACCGCTTCCAGTCCTACGACCATGTCTTCAATACCACCGTAAAGGGTTGAGAATTGACCGATACTTCTTGTTGCAACAAGCCCACCCATCTGGGCTAGGGGTTTTGATTGGGGTGAATGGCCAGTGGTGTAGCCCATTTCCCTTAAGCGGTCGTCAAGCTCTTGCAGGGAAACACCACATTGCGCGGTGGCCTGCATATTGTTAGGGTCGATATCGATGATCTTGTTCATTGCCGACCCGTCGACCACAATGGAGTTCTCCAAAGCAGTTTCAAGCCCTCCTTCCGTAGCCGAGTGGCCCGTTCTGGGAACGACATTGATTCGGTTTGCATTGGCGAATTTTAATACCGCGGCCACATCTTCCGTACTATGGACATGTACGACTGCAGCAGGTAATGGAAGTCTAAACACGCCATGGTAGGCCTCGAATCTTCTAAATCGGTCTACGCTACTTTCCTTCATCACTTGCTCATCGGTAACAATCTGATTTTCACATACTATTTTACAAAGCTTTTCTATTATCTGTACTCTTGTTAATGCCATTTTTTCCTCTTACAATCATTTTTTGTATAACGGGTTTTTATTGTCTAAAAATAGGATACGATCTTTCCAAGATAGTATCCGTTATACTCGTGATGTGTTTGTAAACATCATTATTGATCTTTTGGTATATAGATATATTTTCCACGTTTGGGTAAAACGAATCCTTGATTTTGACCATCTTATCGATTGCGGTTTCAAATGTATCATAAACTCCCACGGCAACAGCCGTACAGATGGCTGAACCCAGACCGGCAGCGTCATTGACCACATTTCTAACAGCTGGAATGCCAAATACATCGGAAAAAATCTGCATGAACAAGTCACCGCTTGAGCCACCACCGGATACAATAATTTGATCGAGATCGATATCTAATTCGCTACACATGGCATCGATATAATTTTTCATGGTCATCGCAATGGCTTCAAGCATGGAGCGGTGTATATGTGCTCTTGTGTGTCGCCCATGAAACCCAATCATGATCCCTTTTTTATATAGTTTATCGGGTGGTGCCAGCCACTCCGGTATAATCATTAATCCTTCACTGCCGGCCGCAACGCATTGGGCTTCTTTGTTCAGTACTTCTTCAGGAGAGATACCACGCGTATGAGCCTTTTGTATGACTTCCTTACCAAAGAGATTTCTCAACCAACTAACGGTCCACATGCCTTGGCGTATGCCACCGCTTTCATACAGATACTTGTTTGGGATCGAGGCCAGGTTGGAAAAAAAGGTTTTTGCGTCGCTGATATTTATTTCACCATAAACCATGCCTCCAATATAAGTTCCCAAAGAGATCAATGCGGTTTTTCCTGGCAAAAGGCCGGCCCCAAGTGCTTCTACGGCTTTGTCATTTGCGGTGGCAACAACGGGAATACCAGCAGGTATCAGCGTTTGTTTAGATGCTTCCTCTGTTACGTACCCAAGAATCGTCCCGGGCATCTCAAGTTTAAAAAGGTATTCTTTGGGGATATTAAAGTGTTTAAATGCGGTTGGATCTTCATTCCATTGCCACTTATCTTTATCAATAG
>JAAUYD010025602.1_pt1 | contig 11385 bp, 13 predicted proteins | sample 7278101 | NCBI WGS metagenome assembly JAAUYD01 (sample SAMN14350128, study PRJNA611818) | marine sediment metagenome | isolation source: surface marine sediment (0.6m) | place: French Polynesia: Moorea | collected 2018-08 | reverse complement strand
GGCGGTGGCCCACCACTCGTGGAAGAGGAAGTAGACGCCGTACTCCATCGGGCGATCGACGGAGCGGAAGAACTTCTCGGCGAACTCACGGTCGACGGTGTCGGTGGACATGGAGGTCTCCTGGTTCGTGGGAGACCGAACATTAAATGAACACGTTCATTTAATCAACCCCCTTCTTCCCGGCTGGCAGGAGGGGCCAGGGGACACGCTCGACCTGCTCGCGGCGCATCCCGCCGAGTCGCCGTTCCTCGCCTTCGCTCCGATTTTCCTGGCCGCTGCGCCGGCCCGTCGTGGTACAAGAGCGCGCATGGACGCCTACGAGCCGGGCTCGAGCTTCGACGCCGAGGCCGCGGCCAAGCACGACGACCGAGGGGACGAGAAGGCCGCCGTCGACTTCCTCGCCGCGCACGCAGATCAGGGGCCCGTGCTCGAGCTCGCGATCGGCACGGGGCGACTCGCCCTGCCGCTGGCTGCGCGCGGCCTGCGCGTGGACGGCATCGACATCGCGCCCGCCATGGTGGAGCGGCTGCGCAGCAAGCCGGGAGGCGACCAGCTCGAGGTCGTGATCGGCGATTTCGCCGACGTCGACGTACCGGGGCGCTACCCGCTCGTGTTCCTGGTCTGGAACACGATCTTCAACCTGCTGACCCAGGACGACCAGGTCCGGTGCTTCCGGAACGTCGCGGAGCACCTGACCCCGGAAGGTCGCTTCGTGATCGAGGCCTTCACGCCGGCCTTCCTCTTCCGGCTCGCAGACGACCAGCAGATCTCCGTCGAGGAGCTCGAGGTCGACCGCGTGCAGCTCGGCGTGCTGCGCCATGATGCCGCGACGCAGACCCTGGAGCAGAGCCACGTCTCGCTCTCCGCCGAGGGCGTGCGGCTCACCCCCGTCGCCCAGCGCTACGCCTGGCCTGCCGAGCTCGACCTCATGGCGCGACTCGCGGGCCTGCGCCTGCTCGCCCGCCACGAGGACTGGGAGGAGACGCCCTTCACCTCCGCGAGCGACGGCCACGTCTCGGTCTACGGCCGCTGATCGCTTGCTCCGCGCCCGCGCGCCCGCGTAGACTCGCCTCGTCATGTCCTCCGAACGCGTCACCTTCCTGAACGACTTCACCCGCACCAAGCACCCGGGCCTGATCGGCGTCGAGGTCCTGACCTGTGATCGCGCCGAGGTGACGGGCCGCCTCCCCGTCACGGAGCCGCTCGTCGCGGGAACCGGCTTCCTCTGGGCGCCCGTGGTCGTCACCCTGGCCGACTGGCTCTGCGCCGCCGGAATCGGCGAACACCTGCCCGAGGGCGCGAGCTTCACGACGATCGAGATCAAGACGAACTTCCTCGGCACCGTGCGCGAAGGCGGTGCGATCAAGGGCCGCGCCTGGCCCGTCCACACGGGTCGCTCGACCCATGTCTGGGACGTCGAGGTCCGGAACGAGGAGAACGACAAGATCATCGCGCTGTTCCGCTGCACGCAGATGATCCTGCACCCACGGGCGTGACGAACGACACGTCCCCGCACCGCCCCAGGTCGGTGCTTCAGCTGCTCGACGAGTCCTTCTGGCTCGTCCGAACGCGCGCCGGGGCAGCCCTGCTCCTGTTCGTGCTGCTGCCCGCTCCGATCGCCTACGTGACCGACATCGCCGCGACCTCGCTGGGCGCCATCGATCATCCGCTCCTCGCTCTGGGCTCCCTGCTGGTCGCGTTCCTGCCCTACGGGATGGTGCTCTTCTTCTTCGACGTCTGGTTCGTGACCCTGCTCTTCGGCGATTCGGAGGGGCGCTCCACGTCCCTACGAAGCGCCCTGCGCGAGGCGAGCCCGCACACGGCCTGGATCCTCCTGACCGGTCTCGCGCTGAACGTCCTGATCCTGCTGGGGATGATCTTCCTCGTCGTTCCCGGGATCTATCTCCTGGTGGCGCTCATGCTCGCGGCCCCCGTGGGCGCGATCGAGGGCACCTGGTGGACGCGCGGCATGAGGCGGAGCGCGGAGCTCATGGGGGGCCACAAGCGACGCGTGCTGGGTGCCTTTGCGGCCTACCTCGCCGCGAGCCTCGGGCTCGCCCTGATCTTCGACGGCGAGGCCGTCTCCGCACCGGCGTCGTTCTGGGCCTACCACGCGACCTCGAACCTGCTCGAGGCGTGGGCCTCGGCCTTCGCCCTGCTCGCCTACGTGGACATCCGCATCCGCGACGAGGGCTACGACATCGAGCGCCTCGCCGACGACGCCGCCTCCGATTCCCCCTAGCGGTCGGCAACCCTCGATGCGGCGGTCGAGCGCGGAATGCGACATCCTGGGGAGCGTCCTCGCGCCCACGGAGCACGTGAACGATGCCCGAGCCCGTCACCGGCGGCTGCTACTGCGGCGACCTGCGCTACGAGCTGCGGAGCCCGCTCGGCCTGGTCGCGAACTGCCACTGCGGGTTCTGCCGGCGCATCCACGGAGCGCCCTACACGACGGTCACCTTCATCGAGGCGGATGCGTTCCACTGGACCTCGGGTGAGGCGCGCGTGTACGTCACGCCGATGGGGAACCTGCGCCACTTCTGCACGCGGTGCGCATCGCCCACATGCAACTTCCAACCCGTCGGCGAGTTCGCGAGCCTCGTGGTCGGCAGCCTGGACGCGCAGTACCAGCAGCCGGCCTGGTTCCACGTCAACGTCGAGTCGAAGCTGCCCTGGATCGACGTCGACGATGGGCGCCCCGCCTTCGAGGGATTCCCGTCTCGCGCAACGATCCGCGACATCGCGCGCTCGCACCGGGACGCCTGGCTGCCGGGCGTCGTGTCGGAGGCCGCAGACTGAGTCATGGAGTTCCTCACCCCCTACGAGTCGGGCATCCTGGCCCTGGGCCTGCTCGGCTTGCTGCATCTGGTCCAACTCGTCGTGGCCGACGTCGTCGCGATCTCGCAGAAGCACACCCCGGGCACGCCGGTCGAGCAGCGACACGAGGTCTTCCTGTTCCGCGCCGTGCGCGCCCACGCGAACACGATGGAGAGCCTGGGCGCGGCGACGATCGGCGCGGTCTTCGCCATCGCGCGACAGGCCCCACCCGAGACCGTGAACGCGCTGCTCTGGGGCTTCCTCGCGCTTCGCGTGGGACACATGGTCGCCTACTACGCGGACTGGCGGATCCCACGCAGCGTGTTCTTCGGGCTCGGCCTGGTCGCGCTCTTCGTGCTCTTCGGCACGGGACTGCGCGCCTGATGCTCCGGGCCTGCCCTTCGCACGGCACGCGGACTGGCTTCGGGCGGTGAGCCAGGATCTGCCTTCCGAGCGTTCGCTCTTCGCGATCCCCGACGACGTCTGTTACCTGAACACGGCCTACATGAGCCCCCTGCTCGAATCGGTCCGGGAAGCCGGCGAGCGTGGACTGCGCGCGAAGTCGCAGCCGTGGACCATCACGCAGGAGCATTGGTTCGGGCAGGTCGAGCGCGCGCGGGAGCTCTTCGCGCGGTTGATCGGCGCGAGTGCCGACGACGTCGCGCTCGTCCCCTCCGCGAGCTACGGCGTCGGCACCGCCGCGGCGAACCTCCCGCTCGAGCGGGGTGACCGCGTGCTGCTCCTCGAGGACCAGTTCCCGTCCGGCGTCTACCCGTGGCGATCACGCGCGGCCGAGTGCGGCGCCGAGCTCGTGCACGTGCCCCGCCCGACCGATCTCGACTGGAGCCGCGCGATCCTCGGCGCCATCGACGAACGCTGCCGCGTGGCCTGCCTCCCGGCCTGTCACTGGACGGACGGTGGATGGATCGATCTGCCGCCCATCGCGGAGCGCCTGCGCGAGGTCGGCGCCCAGCTCGTCCTGGACCTCTCGCAGTCGCTGGGCGCGGCGCCCTTCGACGTGACCGCCGTCGACCCCGACTGGCTCTGCGCGCCGACCTACAAGTGGCTGCTCGGACCCTACTCGGCGGGCTTCCTCTACGTGGCTCCCCGACACCAGCAGGGCCGGCCCCTCGAAGAGGGATGGATCGTGCGCAGCGGCAGCGAGGACTTCAGCCGCCTCGTCGACTACGTCGATGCGTACCGCGAGGGCGCGCGGCGCTTCGACGTCGGCGAGCGCAGCAATTTCGTGCTCGTGCCGATGGTGGTGCGCGCGCTCGAACAGATCCTCGAATGGACGGTCGACGGAATCGCGATGCGCCTCGACGATCTCACGGCCCGGATCGCAGCGATCGCCGAGCGCCACGGGCTCTCGGCGACGCCCCGCGCGCGACGGGGTCCCCACCTGCTCGGCCTCGCGGCCGACCGGAGCCTGCCGGAGGACCTGATCCCGCGGCTCGCCGAGCGACGCGTCTACATCGGGCGGCGCGGCGACGCGTTGCGGGTCGCGCCGCACCTGCACGTCACGGTCGATGACCTCGACCGCTTCGACGAGGCGCTCGCGCACGTCCTCGCGTGAGCCGGCTTCGCTCCGGAGCGGTCGCGCCTCACGACCGCGTCGTCGACCCCGAGAGGGTCCGCCCATTCCGCGACGTGCCCGACCGCGAGCGCTGCCGTTGGCGGAGCCCGCGGCGGACCCGTAGGCTGCGGCCGCCGCGCAGAGGAGCACACATGTCCGACCACGAGGGCTGGACCCGCCTCGCGACCCGCCATCTCTTCCAGAGCCCCTGGTTCGACGTCCGGCAGGACCAGGTGCGCCTGCCCGGCGGTGAGGAGATCCCGTACACCTTCGTCGAGCACCACGGCTATGCGATGGTCGTGCCGCTGCTCGACGACGGGCGCGTCCTGCTGGAACGGGTCTACCGCTACACGGTCGATCGCACGCTGCTCGAGTGCCCGGCGGGCGGCCTCGACGGGGAAGCCCCCGAGGTCGCCGCGGGCCGTGAGCTGCGCGAGGAGACGGGCTGGGTCGCGGAGAGCTTCGAGCCCCTCGGCTCCTTCTACGGCAGCAAGGGGATCAGCAACGAGCGGTTCCACGTCTTCCTCGCGCGCGGACTCTCGCGGGAAGGAGAGCCGATCCTCGAGATCACCGAGCAGATCGAGCTCGAGTTCCTGCCCTTCGAAGAGGCCCGCCGGCGCGCTCTGGCCGGGGAGATCGAGGACGCACCGAGCGCGCTCGCGCTTCTGCTCGCGGCAGCGCGTATCGGCGGATAGGCTCGGGCGATGGCGGACCTCTCGTACCTCGTCGGAGAGCGCGTCTTCGCCGGGGACGATCCGGTCGGTTTCGCGCTCGCGTCGCCGGGCGAGCAGCCGGTCTGGCGCGCCGAATCTCCGCAGCAGCTCTGGCTGCCGCGGGGTGCCCTGCGCCGTCTCGTGTTCCTGGGCCGCGCCTACTCGCTCCACACGCTGGGCAACGTCGACATGATCCACCCGACGCGCATGAACTCGCCCAAGGCGACCGCGCTGCGCGAGGAGCTCGACTTCCTCGACTCCGTCGTGAGCGATCCGCACGTCGACGGTGCCCGGCGCGGACTGACCCCACTGCTCCACGCGTGCGAGCGCGCGAAGCGCGGAGAGCTCGAGTTCGTCGTCGTTCCGAGTGCGCCGGCATGACGCAGAGCCTGCAGCCTCGCGTCGTCGCCGTCTGCCGCGACGAGCTGCATCGCATGGCGAAGGCGCGCGCCGACGCGATCCGCCTCGTCGAAGGGCTGGGCGTCGAAGGCGACGCGCACGCGGGCAGGACCGTCCAGCACCGCTCCCGCGTCGCGCGGGACCCGAGCCAACCGAACCTGCGACAGGTGCACCTCCTCCACGCCGAGCTCCTCGACGAGCTCCGCGAGCAGGGCTTCGATCTCGCGCCCGGGGAGATCGGCGAGAACCTGACCACGCGCGACGTCGACCTGCTCGGCCTCCCCGGTGGAACGCGGCTCGCGATCGGCGCCGAGGCCGTCGTCGAAGTCACCGGGCTGCGCAATCCGTGCGGCCAGCTCGAGGGCGTTCGACCCGGACTGCAGAAGGCCACGCTGGATCGGGACGAGCAGGGCCGACTCGTGCGCAAGGCCGGCGTCATGGCGATCGTGATCGCCGGGGGAACGGTGCGGAGCGGCGACAGCATCGAGATCGCGCTGCCCGCGGGGCCACACGAACGCCTGGAACCCGTCTAGCGTGTCGCAGCACCGCGTGCGGGATGCGGAAGAGAGCGACCTGCCCGAGGTCGCGCGCATCCACGTACTCGCGTGGCAGGCGACCTACCGCGGCATGATCGACGACGAACGGCTCGATTCGCTCACGGTCGGCAACCGCCTGACGGTCTGGCGTGAGTGGTGGCGCGGCGAGGGGGTGCGCCTGCGGGTCGCCGACGCGGACGAGGGCCTCGCCGGCTTCCTTCGTCGCTGTCCGGCGCGCGCCATCGACGACCCTCCGCAGGACTACGCCGAGGTCACGCACCTCTACGTCGACCCTCCCCAGATCGGCACGGGACTCGGAGCCGCCCTGCTCGGCGAGGCGCTGCGCGACGCGCGCTCGGAGGGCTACCGCGGGCTTCTGCTCTGGACCCTCGAAGCGAATGAACGCGCGCGCCGCTTCTACGAACGCTTCGGCCTGCGCACCGACGGCGCCCGGCACGAAGAGCCCGCCTGGCTCGGCGAAGGCGTCTTCGAGGTCCGCTACCGGGTTCCCTTCGGCGCGGCCTAGCCCGGCCGGGGCCGCTGCCCCCCGCCACGAGAGAGCCGTCCACAGCTACACTTCCGCCATGTCCAACGACGAGGCAGCGGGCGGGCTCCCCTCCGTCTGGCACGCCGCCCGATACGCGGCCCGCGCAGGGCTCTCCCGCGTCGTGCCGGCCCTCCGCCGCGTCAACCAGGCGAAGGGCTTCGACTGCCCGGGCTGCGCGTGGCCCGAGGGCGAGCGCCGCGCGCACGTCGAGTTCTGCGAGAACGGCGCCAAGGCGGTCGCGCACGAGGCCACGCGCGCGCTGGCCGACCGGAGCTTCTTCACGCGCTGGCCGCTGGCGAAGCTGCTGCAGCAGTCCGACCGCTGGCTCGAAGCCCAGGGGCGCATCGCCGAGCCGATGCGACGCCCGCGTGGCGCCTCGCGCTACGAGCCCATCACCTGGGACGAGGCCTTCCTGCGCATCGGCGGCGCCCTGCGTTCGCTGCCCTCGCCGAGCCACGCGGCCTTCTACACCTCGGGGCGCACCAGCAACGAAGCGGCCTTCCTCTACCAGCTCTTCGCGCGCTGCTTCGGCACGAACAACCTCCCGGACTGCTCGAACATGTGTCACGAGAGCAGCGGCACCGGCCTCGGGGAGTCGATCGGCATCGGCAAGGGAACCGTGAGTCTCGAGGACTTCGAGGTCGCCGACGTGATCCTCGTGATCGGGCAGAACCCGGGGAGCAACCATCCCCGCATGCTGTCGACCCTGGAAGCCGCCGCGCGGCGTGGTTGCCGGATCGTGAGCATCAATCCCCTGCGCGAGCGCGGCCTGATCCGCTTCAAGCACCCGCAGACCGTGCGCGGCACGCTGGGGAAGGGCACCGAGATCGCCAGCGACTTCGTGCAGGTGCGCGTCGGCGGCGACATCGCGTTCCTCAAGGGTGTCATGAAGGAGCTCTTCGCGATCGAGAGGGAGCGCGGCATCGGCATCGACCGCGAGTTCATCGAGCGCCACACCCAGGGCTTCGAGGCCTTCCACCGCGACCTCGGGACCGCCCAGTTCGAGACGCTCGAGCGCGCATCCGGTGTGGATCGCGCGACGATGCGGCAGATCGCCGAGCTGCTCGCCGAAGCCGGGGCCGTGATCGCGTGCTGGGCCATGGGACTCACCCAGCACCGCTTCGGTGTCGAGAACGTCCAGGAGGTCATGAACCTGCTGCTGCTGGGCGGCCACATCGGCCGCCCCGGCGCGGGTCCGTGCCCGGTGCGCGGCCACAGCAACGTGCAGGGCGATCGGACGATGGGCATCTGGGAACACCCGAAGCCGGCCTTCCTGGATGCGCTCGACGAGGAGTTCGGCATCGAGTCGCCCCGCAGGCCGGGCTGGAACACCCTGCAGACGATCTCGGCCCTTGCGGCGGGCGAGGCCCGCATCTTCGTCTCGATGGGCGGCAACTTCGCGCGCGCGACGCCGGATACCGATCACGTCGAAGCCGCGCTCGCGAAGCCCGAGCTCGCGGTCCACGTGGCGACCAAGCTGAACCGCACGCACCTCGTCGCGGGCCAGGAATCGATCCTGCTCCCCTGCCTGGGACGTACCGAACGCGACGAGCAGACCAGCGGCGCCCAGTTCGTGACCGTCGAGGATTCGATGGCCTGCGTGCACCGCTCCGAGGGCCGGCTGCGTCCCGCCTCGCCGCATCTGCGCAGCGAGGTGTCGATCGTGGCGGGCCTCGCGAAAGCGGTGCTCGGGGGAGAGGCGGGCATTCCCTGGGACGACTTCGCGGCCGACTACGATGCCATCCGCGAGCGCATCGCGCGCGTGGTGCCCGGCTTCGAGAACATGAACGAGCGCGTGCGCGAGGGCGGCTTCACGTTGCCGCGACCGCCCGCGGAACGCCGCTTCGAGACATCGACGGGGCGCGCGCACTTCATCGCCATCCCGACACCGCGCCTGGAGCTCGGCCGCGGCGAGCTGCTCATGATGACGGTTCGCAGCCACGACCAGTACAACACCACCGTCTACGGCGATGACGACCGCTACCGAGGCATCCAGGGCAACCGCCGCGTGGTCTTCGTGCATCCGGACGAGCTTCGCGAACGCGGCCTCGGCGCCGACGATCTGGTCGATCTCACGAGCCACTTCCGCGCCGAGGGGAGGAGCGGTCCGGCCGAGACGCGCACCGTGCGCGGCTTCCGCGCGCTTCCCTACGACGTGCCACGCGGCTGCGCGGTGACCTACTTCCCCGAGGCCAACCCGCTGGTTCCGGCGAGCCAGTACGCCGATCGGAGCTTCACGCCGGCCTACAAGTCCGTGGTGATCACGATCGACCGCGCGGCTCCAGGGGCCTGAGCCTGCCTACGAGTCCGTCGCGGTTCGGGTGACCCGCGCAGGACGACCCCGCGTCGAGCGCTAGGCCCAGCGTCGGCGCCCCATCATGCGCCGGTGCTCCTCGACGCGCCGCGCGTCTCGGAAGGGCATGATCAACGCGACGCCCGCGAGGAAGCCGCCCACGTGCGCCCAGAACGCGACCCCGCCTCCCTCGCTCGCGAGCGCTGGGAGGCCACCCAGGATCTGGATCAGGAACCAGTAGCCGAGCATGAGCCAGGCGGGCACGATGATCCGGTCGATGTAGAAGCCGAGCACGAGCAGCATGTGGACGCCGACCCTCGGGTAGAGCAGCGCATAGGCGCCCATCACGCCGCCGATCGCGCCCGAGGCTCCCACCATCGGGATCGCACTCGCGGGATTCGTGGCGGCCTGCGCCGCGACGGCCGCGATGCCGCAGAGCAGATAGAAGAGCACGAAGCGGAAGGGCCCCATCGCGTCCTCGACGTTGTCGCCGAAGATCCAGAGGAACCACATGTTCCCGAGCAGGTGGAACCAGCCGCCGTGCAGGAACATGGAGCTGATCACGGTCGACCAGGCGGGCTCGCCGATCTGGCACACGAGCCCGGGCGCGAGCTCGATGCCCGTGCCGACGGGCACGCGCCCCAGGAGCTCGCCGGGAATCGCCCCCAGCTCGCAGATCGACCGCACCAGCGCGGGCTCGCTCCCGAGGCCCTGCACGAGAACCCAGGCCGCCGCGTTCAGTCCGATCAGCGTGATCGTCGCCGTCGAGGCCCGGAGTGTGGGGTTGTCGTCGCGCAGGGGAAACACGGAAGTTCCAGTGTAGCGGCGACACTTCGCAGGGTCGTGGCCGGAACGCTCGTGTATCCTCCGAGAGAGACTGCCTCCCCCCTGCTGGTGACCGGAGCCAACGGCCATCTGGGCCGCGACCTGATCCGCGCCGTCCACGAGGACCGGCCCATCCGTGCGATCGTGCGCTCCGAACGCGCCGCGAACAGCCTCGACGACCTCAAGGAGGTGGCGGGCGACGCGCTCGAGGTCCGGATCGTGAGCTACGAGGACGAGGCCGGCCTCGCCGAGGCGGGCGCCGGGTGCAGCGCCTGGGTCCACCTCGTGGGCATCCTCAAGGAGACCCGAGCGGCGCGCTACGAGGACGCCCACGAGGCGACCTGCCGCGTGCTCGCCGCTGCGGCGGCCCAGGCCGGCGCGCGCCGCATCGTCTATGTGAGCATCCTCGGCTCGCACCCGGATGCGAAGAACGGTTGTCTCGCCTCGAAGGGCCGCGCCGAGCGGATCCTCGCCCAGGGAAGCGTTCCGTCGACCACGCTTCGCGTGCCGATGGTGCTCGGCCCCGACGAGGTCGCCGCGGGAGCCCTCCGTGGCCAGGCGATGGCGCCCTTCGCCTTCCTGGCGCGCGGCGGGGCCACGCTCGAACAGCCCATCGACGAGCGCGACCTCGTGCAGGCGATCCGACTCGCAGCGCGCGACGAGGGCCCCGACACGCACGGCCTCGACCTCGCCGGGCCCGAGTCGCTGAGCCACGCCGATCTCGTGCGTCGCGTCGGCGCCGTGCTGGGCAAGAGCCCGCGCGTGCTCCCGATTCCGCTCGGCGCCGTGACCCTGCTCGCAAGCCTCTTCGAGGCCGTCAGCGCGTCGCCGCCCCTCACGCGCGACATGCTCGGCGTGCTGGAGCACGACGACGACATCGACCCCCTCCCGACCTGCCGGCTGCTCGGCCTCGAGCTCACGCCGCTCGACGACACGCTGAAGCACGTCTTCCCGCCCGATGGAGCCCACGCCTCATGACGACTCCCCCGCCCGCGTCTGCCGAGACGAGCCCGGAGGCCCCGGAGCAGGAGGGCGCTCGCCGCAAGCCGGGCCTGCTGCAGAACCTGGTGCCCTGGCTCATCACCGTCGGCTGCTTCGGGTACCTGTACTCGCGAATCGCGAGCCAGGCCGCCCGCGAAGGCAAGTCGGCGCTCGGCTACCTCGCGGAGGTCTTCAGCTCCGTCGAGTGGGGATCCTGGCTGCTGCTCATGGTCCCGTACTCGGTCTTCTACTTCCTGATCGACACGGGCGTGCTCTGGCGGGTCGTGAACTGGTTCAACACCAAGGTCGACTACCTCGCCCTGCTTCCGATCCGCGCGAGCACCTACATCATCTCGATCCTCAACGAGCAGGTCGGCAAGGGGGCCATCGCCCTCTACCTGAACCGGCGCTACGGCGTGCCCGCCTGGCAGGTCGGCTCCAGCATCTTCTTCATCATGTTCTGCGAGTTCTTCTACCTGCTGATGTGGGCGCTGATCGGCACGCTGGTCTCGTGGGACCGGGTCCCGGCGGTCTTCCACTGGATTCCCGTACTCGCGGGCGCCGGGGCGATCTTCTTCGCGTTCTGGATCTTCCTGTTCCGCAGCGACCGCGCCCAGGGCTTCGCGCTGCGCGAGCGACAGGGCCTGCTCTCGTTCCGGCAGGCACCCCCGTCGCACTATCTGACGATCGTCCTGATG
>JAAUYD010101632.1_pt1 | contig 11386 bp, 6 predicted proteins | sample 7278101 | NCBI WGS metagenome assembly JAAUYD01 (sample SAMN14350128, study PRJNA611818) | marine sediment metagenome | isolation source: surface marine sediment (0.6m) | place: French Polynesia: Moorea | collected 2018-08 | reverse complement strand
AGAAAATGACTTAACCCCGCATCATCAACCGCGAAACCAAGCAGGCGCTCAACATTTAGTGTGGTATCCAGCACAAACCAGCCGCTGCCGCTGGGCGTGGCCAGCAGAATTTTGTTGTGTTTGCTGAGAGCCACGATGAGGTTCTCGCCATCATCCAGCACCAGCTCGAGCCGGTAAGACGCCCTTGGCGTTCCCGGACCTGGAAGGTCAAACGGGGCTCTTTGCTGCCAGCGATTCCCATCGTGCCAAAAATGATGCAGCCGGAGAGGCACGCCGGGTATCTGAACACGCTGAACAATCACAACCTGCGGATTGTCGCTGCCATCAATTACAATCTCCAAATCATCCACGGTGATCTCGTCTTCACCCACCTGCTCTGAAAGCAGAACGGTTCGCTTCCAGGCGACACCCGTCCAGCGAGCGTAAACAACCTGTTCAGTCAGGTTCATCTCCCCATCACGCAATTTTCGGAGATACACCAGGTGTGGCCGGTTATGGCTGTCCAAGGCGATCGCATTTAAGCTGCCGGTGCCCCATATCCCCCGGCTGTCTACCCGCTGAACCCGCCATCCTTCGGGATTTTCGATGGGTGGCGGCGCGGCCGAGCTTTGATTCAGCCACACTCTATTGCCCTGGGCGATCCCATTACCGCCGTAGTTGGCCACAAAGGCGTCCGGAAATCCATCGCCGTTGACATCTCCCAACGCTGCACCGTAGCTAAAACTGCTGCCCAGCTGGTTGTCAGGCAAAAATTGCCCGGTTCCGTCGTTGAGGAAAACGCCGTTGGCCGCGCCATTAAAATAGTTGGCCAAAAAGGCATCCAGGTTGCCATCTCCATCCAGATCACCAAGCTGGATATCGAGCGTCGACCCGGTTAAATCGCTTTGCCCATTGCTGATAAACGCCCCTTCCGGGCCTCCCTGTGCGCCACCGCGATTGAGCCACACAGTGCTAGATGATGAAGATCCATTGGCGAAAAAAATATCGAGGTCCAGGTCGCCATCCAGATCGCCTAAGGCAACTTCCTGCGTTTCACCCGTGCCGAAAATCTGGCCGGCCTCCGTAAAGCTGCCGCTACCGTCATTCCACCAAATATTGTTGTGGCGCGGGGACCCAAATGTTCTAGTGGTGACGGCATCGAGATCACCGTCCCCATCCAGGTCGCCCAGGGCGATTCCCCATCCTTCAGTCGAACCAAGATCCTGCGGCCCGGCCGCAAACTCTCCAATCGTGCCGCCTTGGAGGCCACCCTGGTTGAGCCAGATGGCATTGCTTTCGCCGTTACCGTTGTTAGCCACGACAGCATCGAGGTCGTTGTCCCCATCTATGTCACCTAAAGCCACATCGGCCGAACTGCTGCTCCCTAAATTTTGGCCGCTGTGAGAAAAGGTACCGGTTCCGTCGTTGAGCCACACGGCGTTGGCCCCAAAATTGCCCACAAAGGCGTCAAGATCCTGATCGTTGTCGAGATCTCCCAAAACAACGACATAGCTGGCGGCGCTTCCCAAGGTCTGTCCAGAGTCTGAGAAGACCCCACTGCCGCTGTTGAGCCAGACCGCATTCGCTTCTCCGCTGCTGGCCAGGCCAAAATTGGCCACAACCGCATCGAGATCATTGTCCCCATCAACATCACCCAGGGCGACGTCATAACTAAAGCGGCTGCCCAGAACCTGACCGCTGTCGATAAAAATCAATGTGCTTTGGGCGCTGGTCGTACGATCGGCCGCTGCAATCGTCAGCAAAATAATAAAAATGATAAATGTAACTTGTTTCATCTGTGAACCTCTAACCCCATGAAAAACTCATCGGCCAAAAAGACCGAAACGCGAAAAATCGAGTTAAAAACCGGATATTGAAGAATTACAAATAAATACGTATACGAACCATCTTCAAAAACAAGCCCGTCATCCTGGCCCCCGTCTTCACGGGGGTAGACTACGGCGGGGATCCACCGGTGACAATCCAATGGATTCCCACTTTCGCGGGAATGACGCAGCTGTATGGGTGTTAATTTGGCAAAAATTAAAATCCGGTTTTGGTCACCTTAGCAGTCGAATTTATTCGGCTGCGCGAGAAGTCTGCAGCTTGGGTTAAAAATATCGAGTCCAAGAAAAAAAGTCGGAGATCAAGCGTCTGCAACAAACTCGTTAGGCGGGCTCTCCAGCAGCACCGCATCGCCACGCGTCGCTGCCTGCCGCAGTTCTTTCAACGGCGCATATTCATCCGAGTTGTACCATTGATACGCCCGCTCGAGGTTGGGGAAGGCAATTAAGACCGGGGTGACCGGCCGCCATTTCCCTTCTACCCCCTCACACGTGCCGCCCAAAACCAGGTAGCGGCCGCCGTACTGCTGCACCGTGGCCAGCACGCCATTTTTGTATTGTTCAAGTTTCTGCGAATCGAGCACTTCACGTACGTCAAAAAAACAATATGCCGTCATGTCACATCACCTTTCATTATTTGCTAACCAGGATCATGTGGGACCGAAACGGGATAATCGTTTGATTCTCTACCACATGCGTTTCAAACCGAGCGGCCATGGAGTGCACGACCCCCTGCTGTGTATTTTCATCGGCCTGATTGAACCCGGCCGCCATCGGCGTAGCGCTGATGTGGCGTGGGACAAACGACTCAAGCAGAGGCAGAGGCAAATCGAGCTGGGAAACGCTCATGTTGATCTCTCCAAAGGCAGCATCTCGCAGCAAATCCTCAATTTCTTGGGAATTGGTCAGCCCGAAGGCGGACCGGAGTCCGGCCGCCGTCTCCGAACCAATGTGATGGTCAATCGTGCTCACCAGCGCGTCAAAATACGGATTTTCTTCAATGGCGCACCACAGGCTGAGCGCCACCCGGCCGCGCTCACTAACGACTCGACGCATTTCCGCCAGCCCCTTTTCTTTTTCGGGCAAAAACTGGAGCGTCTGGGCACACAAAACCACATCGACACTCCCATCATTAAGGGGCAGCTGGGCGGCATCCGCTTCGCGCCAGGTAATTGACGCCCCGGAAACCGGCGGCTGCTCCCGGGCAACCGCCAGCATACTGCCATTTTTGTCTAGGCCCTGGACCGCTCCACTACCACCGACAGCCGCCGCCGCAAAGCGAGCGGCCGCACCGGTGCCGCACCCGACGTCAATGACCTGCTCACCTTTTTGCAGGTCAGCAAAGTCGACCAACGCCCGGGCAAAAGGGCCTAAAATCGAGGGGGTCAAAATATTTTGATACCGTTCAGCCGACTCGCGCGCCAGCTGCCATTGGGTTGAGGTTGTCATTTGTCCATCCTGTTGATCGGGTAGCTCTCTACGACCAAATGAGATGAGGTTAGACACCTGGCGTTTGAGAAAGCGTTTGAGTGGGGGTTGGGTGTTAGGTGATGGGTGTTGGGTGATGGGTGATGGGTGTTGGGTGATGGGTGTTGGGTGATGGGTGATGGGTGATGGGTGTTGGGTGATGGGTGATGGGTGATGGGTGTTGGGTGATGGGTGATAGGTGTAAGGTGTAAGGGGTTAGGGAATAAGTGGAAAGAATCGTCTTTCAAAAACGGCCCGTCATCCCCGCGCAGGCGGGGATCCATCGGTGGCAGTCCAATGGATTCCCGCTTTCGCGGGAATGACGAAGCGATATCGTTGTTTATTTGTCAAAGCTACAATATTCGGCTGCGCTCAGGACAGGTTCTGGGAAAATCCGTGCCTATTTCTTTAAGAAATTTTTTTGTAATTTACCTAACCCTTCGTGTTGCTGATGTTGGCGTAAGCCTGGATAATCTCCTGCTGCTGGGAGGCAGCCAGAAATTCGACGCGGGTTTCCGGGTCGTGAATTTGCCCGGCGAAGTGCTGCATCTCGGCATAGGCACGATGAATCGCTTGATTAGCTCCCTGACGATCGCCGCTGGCCAGCAAAATCTCACCGTGCATAAACACGATGTGTGGCTGGGCAAAGACGTAATAATCGTCGGTTTTGTCTTCCAGCAGGTCAAACGCCCGCGTAGAATACTCAAAAGCTTTGTCTAATTTACCTTGCCGCAAACAAACCCGGCCGAGCCAGGCCAGATCGAGCACGTGGTTTTGAGTAAGCGTCTGCCGAGAAGCAGGCAGCAAGCGACGCAATATCGCTTCGGCCTCATCAAACTCCCCCGCCCTGTAAGCATACCGCATTAACGCCCGCTCCGCCCACGCTTCGCACCATCGGTCCTCAATCCGCCTTGCCAAATGCAGCGCCTCCCGGGCCAGTTCAGACGCCCGGTTTTGTTCCTCCAACATCTCATGCGAATGGGCCAGCATTAGCGTGCTGACAGCGTACCCGGCCGTACGGCCGGTTTCGGCATGCAGTCGACGAGCGCTTTTCGCATGCTCAAGGGCTTTGTGACCGGCGTAGAAATACAGCCAGCCGATCGCCAGCCGCATGTGGGTGTTACCCAGACCAATCAGGTCATTTTGGGCTCGTGCTTCAACCAGGTTGATTTCCAGCAGATCGATCATGTCGCTGATGTGCCCGAGGTTCATGCGGGCCACGGCCAGCGCCTGCCGAGCGTGCCACAGCCCTTCCTGATCGTGCAGCGCGCCAAACCGCTTTTCAGCCGTTAAAGCCGATGCTAAACCGGAACGGTTGCGGCCGTGGGCGGTCTCAATGGCGCTGCGGGTCAGCAAAACGCGAGCGGCTTCTTTCTGATGACCCCGCTGGTGATTGAGCTGAAACGCCTGTTCAATGGCCCCCAAAGCGGCATCGAGACGCCCCTGGGCGCTCTGCCACTGGGCCAGTGCGATCAGATAATTGGTCTTCCGATCGTCGGTCGAATGCTGGATCAGCAAATTGGCAATCTCCCCCAATAACCCTTCGTGAGAAGCGTGGAACAAGCCGGTGACGCCCAAAATGCGGGCATATTCCAGCAGTACGTCCAGATGTTCCGCCTCCCGCTCTCTTCGCTGATCCGCATCCAGCATCTCATACGCCTGACCATACGCTTCGAGAGCCGCGGCCGCCTGCGGCAGTGAATGCCGTGCTTCCGCCTGGCGAGCCGCGATTAAAGCGATATCAAGGACGAGGTAATATGCCTCACCCTTCTGGGCATGATGCATAATTAGAAGCGCGTCTTTACCCACATCCTGACGAGCTAAAATTTGGGCGATTTGGGCATGATGGCTGCGCCGGCGCAAAGGGGACAGCGTCTGTAAAATCGCCTCGCGCAGCAGATCGTGACGAATATCAACCGTGGAGGGCGTATCGCTTTCATTTAGGATCACCAAGCCGTACCGCATTCCCCACTCGAGAGCTGCAGCCACCGGACCGGCCTTCTCTTCAGCAATACGCTGCAGCGTAGCCAACGATAATTTTGAATCAAACACGGCCAGGAATTCGAGCGGTCGGCGCCGCTGATCGGGCAGTTTTTCCAGCCGGCGGCGGACCAATATCTGTAAACCAGGGGGCAGAGGGAGGGTGCCATCGGCCGGCAGCTCGCGCAGGATTTCCGTCAAAAACAGCGGATTTCCACCGGTGGCCTGATGAAGCTGCTCGATTCGTTTGGCATCTGCATCCGTGCCCGTTTGTCCAACCAACAGCCCAATTTCAGCCGGTGAAAAACCGTCCAGGTGGATCGTTTGACTGTGCGGCCGGCCGGCCAGGTCGGGCAGTATCTTATTTAAAGCCCGGTTTTCCGCCACTTCTTCCGGGCGAAAGGTGCCGATGGCCATTAGGCGGATCGGCAGGGCAGCCGCACGCAGTAAAATATAGTTGAAGAGGCGCAGGCTGTCCTCGTCCGCCTGATGCAGGTCATCGAGAAAAAGAACGAGCGATTCGCGATCCAGCAAATCGTCCGCAACGGCCAGCAATAGCTGTTCGACCCGCTGCGTACCCCCAGTCAGAGCGGTCCAGCGACGACCAACGATCTGCAGCCACGGCTGGTAGGGCAAATCCCGGGTTGACTCATAACAGGTAGCCCGCAAAACGGCCGCATTACTCGTTTGGGCTAGGAACGCCTCTACTAGGGCGGTTTTGCCGCAGCCGGCTTCCGCAGAGATCAAAACCAGCCCTGGCACGCCAGGTCTGGACCGCTGCCAGGAACCATGAAGTGCCTCCAGGTCAGCTGACCGGCCGATAAGATTTGCGGTTGACAAATCGACAGCCGGCGGTGCTGTATAAACCGGTTGAGGTGTCACCTCACCGCGGCGAATGGCGTCCGCCAGAGCCTCAATCTCAGCCGAAGGATTCATCCCCAGCTCATCCTGCAAAAGCTGGCAGCAGTGTTCAAATTGGGCCAGGGCGGCCGCCGTTTGACCGCTGGCTGCATACAGCCACATCAGCCGGCCGTGAAACGATTCAAATAGCGAATCGACAGCCAGGAGCTGTTGGCACAGGTGAACGGCCGCGCCCAGGTCCCCTCGTTCGATCAGCCGCTCTAGCGCTTCTTCCCCAAGCCGCTGAAAGCGCTGCCGATAGTGGGAGCGTATCCCGATCAGCCACAGTTCAAACGCTGGAGAATCGGGTAGTGAAATGCCTTCCAGAAACTCTCCCCGGTAAAGGCTGAGCGTCTCATCAGCGGCTGAAGAATCGTCAAACTGCCAGCAGTCAACGGTTATATAGTCCCGATCGATAGCTACAGCTGAGCCGCGGCTCACCAACGCATCCGATCCCAGCGCTCGCCGTAGGGCGCTTAGATGCCACCGCAGGGTCCGCCCTGGATCCTGCGATCCTTCACAGAAAATATCCAGTAACCGCTGGCGCGCAACCGGTTCTTCAGTCACAGTCAGCCAGGCCAACAGCGCCCGCGTTTTTCGGCTCAATTTTACCGGATGACCGTCTCTCTCAAGCAAAAACGGCCCAAGCAGCAAAAGTGTCTGATGGGGAGGATTTTCCTCTAATTTTGAATCGTGACCCATTTTCTTGGATGTACCTCTGTGAAATGGTAGGACAAAGGCGTTATAAGTGAGTTACAAAAAGCCACGGATTTTCACAGATTTCTCTCTGGCTCTTCCAGAGCTCTGCGACAATCTGTGCCATTCGCGGCTGGGTTTTAATCTTTCCTTTTGCAAATCAATTTAACACAAAAAATTGCGGCCGCATGTTTTTAAACACAAACCGGCTGAGTTTTTCGCCGTAAATCAGTCAGCTTCCTCTTTTACAACCACCACTCAAGCCCAACGCTTCTTTTTGTTTTTTAAATGAGTGAGTTTTGAGATTGACACATCAGACAATCTCTAGTACCCTAACAAATGTGTAGGCTCCCTCTGAGGTGGATAATTAACGCCCGTTAATTGTTCACCTCTACTTTTTTTCACCAGAAACAATCCCTTAAATCAATATTTTTGTCTAGCGACGTTTGATCCGCATGGGCACCCCGGCCGTTGGCATGATGGTCGCTACCGCTCGAATACGGGGATCATGATCAGGGCGCAGCTGCACCCGAAAGCGCCGGTATAGAGAAGCCAGAAAAATTTGCGACTCCAGCAGGGAAAAATTGTTGCCGATGCACACCCGCCGGCCGGCCGCAAAGGGAGCGTATGCATACGGATGACGAGCGGCTTCCGCCTCCGGTGTAAAACGGTCGGGATCAAAACGATCCGGATTTTCCCAATACTCCGGATGGCGGTGGGTTGCGTATGGAAACAGCATCACTGTCTGACCAGCGGTCAGGGGATATTCATGGAGGACATCGCCTTTAATTAAATCACGGGGATAGAATGCGGCTACGGGATAAAGACGCAGCGTCTCTTTGATCACCTGGAGGGTGTAGGGCATCTGCTTGAGCACAGCCACATCAACCGGTTTTTCGCCCAGGACGCGGTCAACCTCTTCAGTTAATTTCTCCTCTACCTCGGGGTACTGGGATAGCAAATAGAGAGAAAACGCCAGGCTTCGGGCGGTTGTTTCGTGACCGGCCACAAAAAGGGTCATGCAGTTGTCAAAAATAAGGGCGTCAGACAACACGCGGCCGGATTGTTCATCACGAGCGAGCAACATTTTGCTCAAAATATCAGCGGGCCATTTTTCTTCAGGCATCGCTCGCCGCTGCGAAATTAAATCGGCCACAAACCGCCGCAGCCGCTCATACGCCCGATTGTAATTTTGAACGACGGGTGACGGCCACCAAAGGGGTTTTTTAAACAGTGCGCGGCGCTGCACGCCCGAAAAAGCTAGAGCGGTCTCTACATCATTGGAGAGACTCAAAATATGTTCATCACTCTCAACCGAGAACACCGTCTTTATAATGACTCGAGCAGCAAAACGGAGCATGTCTTCACTCACGTCGACATATTCTTCTTTATCGGCAAACCGATCCCACTTGCGCAGGACGATTTCGCTTTCATCGCGAATCATCCCGGCATACTGGGCGATGCCACGCGGTGTAAAAAACGGGGCGAACAGCTTTCGCTGCATGCGCCAGCTTTCACCCACGCTGGTCACCAGCCCATCACCCATGACGTACTGTCTAACCCCCTCGTAGCTTTCTGCTTTGCTGTACGCGGGGTTCATACTCACCTGGCGGACCATCTCCGGATGAACGGCGACATGCATCCCTCTTTGGCCAAACTGGATGAAAAAAAGATCACCATACGTTTTCCATGAGGCCATTAAAAAATCCAGAAAACCGACATCGCGGATGCGGCGCAAATTGGTTAGCCCCATAAAATTGCGGGCTCCGGGAACAGTTATTTGATCGCTCATTTTTGTTCTCATATCGTCTGACAACCTCCCCTCCCCGCGTCGGGGGGGCTGGGGGAGGGGTAAGATGATCCCAAAAGACCCACCCCCTAACCCCCTCCCGAATCGGGAGGGGGAAACTAAATGCCACTTATCAGCAGTCTAGCATGAGTCAACCTATTCTGCGAAGTTTACGGGTCTAGAGAAACCATGCCCGCCACCACCGCAAACCAGTACCGAAGTTTGACACAAATTCAATTTCATTATATGATGGCGAAATCGTTTTCGTAAGCGTTTCATTAGCACTGCCCACAACTCATGTCCATTACAATCGAAGATATTTCAAAACATCTGAACATATCTGTCTCCACCGTATCCAAAGCGCTCAATGGATATACGGACGTCTCTTCTAAAACCAAAGAGCGGGTAGCCATGGCTGCTCGGGAGCTGGGTTATCAACCCAGTGCGGCCGCGCGAAATCTCCGTCGCCAGCGTACCGACAAAATCGGTTTTGTCTTCAACAACTCCCTGATGTACATCGGCGATTACTTTGCCGAAATAATTGTGGGCGCCACCAGCGAAGCAGAGTCACAGGGCAACAATATCGTTCTCTATACCAACGAAGGGGATTCACCCGCCAGTTTGCAAAAACTCGTGCGCACTCGCGAGGTGGACGGATTTGTTCTGGTTTGGAATCACGTCCCCGCCCCCATCATCGACATGCTGCTCGCCGAGAGCGTTCCCTTTGTCATTCTCGGCCGGCGGGTTTCTCACCCCGCCGCCTCATTTATCGCCCCCGACAACTACCAGGGTGCGCTTCAATTAATGCAGCACCTTTACAATCTTGGCCATCGCCGCATCGGTTTTACAACCCGGCCGTCGATGGCCTATACCAACGAAGATCGATTTAACGCTTACAAAGATTTCCTGACCCAGGTCGATATTCCTGTCGATCCGGATTTAATCATCGAAACCAAAATTGAACCGCGCAGCGGCTATCAGGCCGCCAACCGGCTTCTCGATCTGCCAGACCCGCCAACGGCGATTTTCGCCTTTCACGATTATGTGGCCATTGACGCCCATCAGGCGATTTTGGATCGGGGGCTGCGCATCCCGCACGATGTGGCCCTGGCCGGTTTTGACGGGCTGCGAACGTCGCTGATCACGTCGCCGCCCATTACCACCGTCCGTCAGCCGCTGGTGGAAATCGGCCGGGCTTCGATTTCGGCCCTGCTGACCCTCATGCGGCAGGGAAACCACGCGCCCATTCAGCAAACCCTGCCGGTTAAACTGCAGGTCAGACAGTCAACGGCCGGATAATTTATTTTCCCGTGATCGAAAACGATTTCGGTTGACATAAAGGAAGAACAATGGCTCAACCACCCCAATCATCCCCCACTCAAAGCGACGGCTCGTCTACAAAGGTCACCCTCCAAAACAAAGGGGATTTGGGTCAAATCCTGTCCAGCAACCATCTGCCGGATAAACCGGCCATGAAGGGGTTTGATCCCAAATTTCGCGACCTGGTTGATTATATTATCAAAATCACCCACGAAATCTGGGAAGAGCGGGCGATTGGCAAGCTGTATGAGTATTACGGAACCAACATGATCATTCACACCGCCTCCGGAGATATTTACGGGCGGGAAAAGGTCATTGAGGCCTCAATTCAGGCGATGGCGGCCTTCCCCGACCGCCGTCTGTACGGCGATGAGGTAATCTGGCACGGGAACGATGAGGACGGCTACTTTTCATCTCACCGCCTGACCCACGAAGGCACCAACTGGGGCCATTCCGTTTATGGGCCGCCCACCGGTCAGCGCGTTTCATATCGCGCCATTGCTGAATGCGCCATCGTTGAAGGCGTCATTGTAGAAGAGTGGCTGGTGCGCGATGAACTCACCTTGATTCATCAGCTGGGGCTGGATGTATTTGAAACGGCCAACGTATTTGCGGCCGTTGAAAATGAGTTGGGGCTCACATTTTCCGTTCCCTCTGAGAAGGAGCGGCTGCGGGGGCAGCTGCCTCCCGCTTCCCTACCCCCCTGGGACTCCGCTGAATTTGACGTTGAGCGGTTTGTGCGTCAGGGGCTGCACGAGATCTGGAATTGGCGATTGCTTAATAAAATTCGCGATGTGTACGCCTCCCAGATCATCTGCGATTCGGCCAGCGGCCGCCGCTTCTACGGCCACAATCAAGTGATCAATTACGTTCTCTCCCTGCTGTCCCCTTTCCCTGATTTGGCTTTGCAGGTTGACCACGTTTGTGCCCTGCAGCAGGACGACCACACCTATCGCACCGCCACCCGCTGGTACTTGAGTGGCACCCATACCGGACCGGGGGTTTACGGCTCCCCGACCGGCCGCCCCATGCACACCATGGGGGTCACCCACCATCTGATCGAAAATGGAAAAATTATTCGGGAATGGACCCTTTTTGATGAGTTTGCCGTGCTCAAACAGCTCGCCCTCCCGCCGGGCGGCGAGCCCAATCTTTAAATCTCGTGGCCACAAATCGGCAGAATTTGCGGCCGCGTTGATTATTTTTGTGCTGAAATTTGAAACTTCATTCATAAGGAGAAGAATGACATGAAAAATCGTGCCGTCTTTGTGTTAGGAGCTCTAGCCCTGTTGGCGATACTGGCTGCGTGCCAGCCGCAGGTTGTAACGGAAACCGTGGAGGTCACCCGCGTGGTCACCGAAACAGAAACCGTGACGGAAACGATCACGGAAGAGATTGAAGTCACTCGCGT
>JAAUYD010024206.1_pt1 | contig 11386 bp, 2 predicted proteins | sample 7278101 | NCBI WGS metagenome assembly JAAUYD01 (sample SAMN14350128, study PRJNA611818) | marine sediment metagenome | isolation source: surface marine sediment (0.6m) | place: French Polynesia: Moorea | collected 2018-08 | reverse complement strand
GCGCTTGCCCGCCTGCCAGCTCTCGTTGGTACCGAAGAAGAGGCTCACCTCCTCACGCGTGCCGGCCACGTAGCCAGGGTCTTCGGGTCGTCGTCGTCGATGCGCCGCCAGGCGAGCACGCCGGCGCGCACGCCGCCGATCTGCTCGCACTCGATGGCGAGCCAGGCCGCGCAGAATCGCTCGAGGTCGCGCGCGTCGAGCAGATCCTCCCAGGCGCCGAGGGTGGCCGGCGCGCCCGCTGCTTCGGGCGCGGAGGCGGCTTCGCTCGGAGCCGCCGCGACCTGGGAGGGATCGACCGACAAAGCGCTCAGCTCTTGGCGGCGCCGTTCCCGCCGTTCAGGCCGCCCTGCTGCTGCGCGGCCTCGACGGCCTCGAGCTCGATCTTGCCGTAGCGGCCCTCGTACTGCTTGAGCGTGTTCTCGAGCAGCAGCTGCAGGCGCTTGGCCGTGTAGGGGGTGATCAGGATGCGGTGGTTGAGGCGCACCTCGACGGGGCGCTTGCCCGCCTGCCAGCTCTCGTTGGTACCGAAGAAGAGGCTCACCTCCTCACGCGTGCCGGCCACGTTGCAGATGTTCGAGTACGAGGTCTGCATTGCGTCGTCGTTCCAATGGATCGTCGGGGCGCTCTCGCTCGCTCCCGCACTCTGGTCTTTCTTGTCGGCGGCCATGGGCTCTCCTGATCTGGCTCGTCTCTTCATCGGACCGGTCGGACCGATCGAAAGTCGGAAATGGGCGCGCGCGCCGGCCCCGATCGTCGGAGCGGCGCGTCGAAGCGCCCGAAACTACCACCCGCGCTGGTGAGTGTCCCCGGCGGCGCGATCGGTGTCGATCTGCGCGTGGCTGAATCGGCCCGTCTGCGCGTCGAAGGCCATCCAGCGGCGCTCGCGCGTCACCGCGAGGCGGCGGCGCGTCACGCGGGTCTGCCAGCCCGTGAGGCCGGCCCAGATGGCGCTCAGCAGCTCGCCGCTCTCGTCGGCGTCGTTGGCTCCCTGATCCGGCAGCTCGGCGGCAGGCTCGGGCGTGTCGCCCTCGGGCGCAGCCTCGCGCTCGGGCGGTCCCTCGCCGACCGCCGGCAGGCCAGCGTCGTCGCCCGCGGTCGAGAAGCCCCAGCCCTGGCGCTGCTGCGCGTCGACGCGCTCGTCGATGGCCGCGATGTTCGAGCGCGCGGCCTCGGCATCCTTCAGGCTGGCGGCCTCTTCGGTCACCGCCCCGGGCATGCGCAGCACCCAGCTCGGCTCGATCAGGTCGGGATCGTCGATCAGGTGCCGATTCGCCTCGGCCACCTCGGGCCAGCGGAAGGGATCGCCGAGCTCACGCTCGGAGATCGTCCACAGGCTGTCCCCCGACTCGACCTCGTGCCGGCCCGACATCGCGTTGGTGCCGGCGTTCGCGCGGCGCAGCGTGGCCGAGCCCGCCGTCGCATCGGTGCCACCCGACGAGGTCGTGACCACGGTCGCCGGTGCATCTTCGACCGGACCCGAGCGGCCGCCGGGCGACGGCGTCGGGGCGTAGAGGTTCGAGATGCTGGTCGCGGCGAGATCCTGACCGCCGGCCACGACGCGGTTGGCGAGCACCACGCGGCCGCCCTCGAGCAGCAGCTTCATGAAGTCGCCGGCGATGACGTCGGTCGCGAAGTCGCCTTCGAGCGTGTCGCCCCCGAAGCCGCCCAGCAGGAAGTCGTCGCCCTCGCCCGCGTAGAGACCGTCGCGGGCGCCCGCGAAGAACTCGCGCGTCTCGATGAAGCGACGGACGTCGTCGAGGTCGTAGACCCGGCCGTAGTCGCCGATCAGGATGTCGTCGCCCGCGCCACCGAACAGGTCGTCGCCGCCCGCGCCGCCGAACATGCGATCGTTGCCGCCCATGCCCGAGATCTCGTCGCCCGCGCCCTCGCCGACCCGCGTGGTGCCGACGTGGGGCACGGTCTCGGCGGCGAGCCGCTCGGGCAGGCCCGAAGGCGAGCCCCCGAGCAGCGACGCGGCCTCGGCGCCGTCGCCGAAGCGATCGGCGAGCCGGATCCCCGCCTCGGTCTCGAAGTCGACGAGGTTGGTGACGCCGTCGTCGCCGAAGTCGCCGTAGAGGAGGTCGTCGCCCTCGCCACCGGTGATGATGTCGGTGCCGTAGCCGCCCTGCACCTCCATCGGGAGGGTCGCGGCGCGCTCGCCCGCGACCGAGCCGTTCACGACGTCGTCGCCGTCGCCCGCGTCGATCTTGAGGAAGGGGATGCCCGCGCCGTCGGTCCCGGACGGGGCCGGCGCCGTCACCCAGATGACGTCGTCGCCGTCGCCGGCGTTCACGACGGTGTAGGTGTTCACGCCGTCGTTGCGCTGGTGCACGGCATCGATGCGGAAGAAGTTGTCGCCCAGGCCGAGGTTGATCTCGACGCCGTCGACGCGACCGAAGGTGATGCCGCCGGGGCGCATGGCGCGGCCGATGAACGCGTCGGGCGACATGCCGAGGCCCGTGATGCGCCCCCACTGGCCCTGCGTGAACTCTTCGTCGCCGGCCAGCAGCCCCTTCGTCTCGGGGTAGGCCGCCGGGTCGAATGCCCCGAGCGTGCCCCAGCCGTTCGGGTGGCCCGGGGCGTAGTCGGCCGGGTTGTCGTCGTCGTTGACGCGCAGCAGGTCGACCTGCTCGGCCTCGATCTCGAAGAAGTTCGGGCTCTGGTCGGTGATCGCGAAGCCGTAGCGCTCGGTCGCGACGCCCTCCTCGATGATCGAGAGGTCGTCGACGGGATCGAGCCGCCAGCCCGGATCGAGGTCGAGCCGAACCCGATCGCCCTCGAGCTCGGTCGTGCCCGCGATGAGCGTGAAGTGGCCCTCGCCCGGCCCCTGACCGATGCCGCCGATGTCGATGAGCTCGACGGTGCGGCCGACCAGGCTGGCGAGATCGGCCGGCAGGTCGGCGCGGTCGACGACGAGCGCGTTCGACTCGATGCCGCGGACGAAGCCGTCCTCGGGCAGCTGGCTCGTCTCGCCGTCGAGCATCACCGGCCGCAGCAGGCCCTCGAGCGAGCCCTGGCCGCCCATGCCGTCGATGAGCAGCGGACCCTGGATGTTCGCGACCGTGTGCGGGATCTCGGGGAAGACCTGGGCGTCCTGGCCGTCGGCGACGTCGTCGTCGATGGCTGCGACCCAGATCGTCTGCGGCGTGCTCCAGTCGGTGTCGTCGAACTGCACGACGACGCGATCGGAGAAGGCCGAGAAGTCGGGCGGGCCCGACGGATCGCCGAGCGCGACGAGCACCTGCTTCGCCTCGGAGGTCTGCGAGCCGTTGAGCACGCGCGTGTCTTCGGGCGTGACCACGACGTTCACGAAGGGGCTGCCGGCGTCGAGCGTGGGCGCCTTCGTCAGCGACACCGTGTAGCTGTCGAACGTGAAGTCGTGCCAGTGCGGGTCCTCGTTCGGATCGTCGTCGTGCCAGCCGCCCTCGGTCACGTCGGTCGAGACGCCCGTCTGCGTGACGATCACGCCGGCGGTGTCGTCGTCGATCACCTGCACGGCGATGCGCTCTTCGCGGCTGCCGTCGAAGCCCTCGACCAGGTAGTCGTAGATCGCCTCGACGTCGGAGGCGGTGCGCGTCTCGGGCCGGCCGTTCTCGTCGAGGAAGACCAGGGTGCTCGAGTTGACGAAGTAGCGGTCGATCTCGAGCGGGGCGACGAAGATCTCGAGGCCCGCGACGCCCTCGCGGCGCTCGGCCTCACCGAGGCTCCCACCCGCGCTCTCGACGCGCTTCACGTTCAGGCCCGAGAGGCTGACGGTCTCGATCACGAAGCGGCCGACGAGCTGGGCGTCGGGTGCCGCGGACGGGTCTCGGACGATGATCTCCTGGCCCTCGATGAACCCGTCGCCCGCCTCGCTCCAGTCGCCGCCGTCGCGCACGATCGTACCGGCCGCGCCGTCGAGCGTGACGAGCGGGTCGCCGCTCATCGCCGCGGGCTCGATCGTCACGGTCACGTCGTAGGTGCGGAAGTCGCTGCCGAAGAGGGTCTCGCCGCTCGGGACGACGAACGGGTCGTCGACCTCGATCCAGTGGCGCTCGACGCCATCGACCACGTCGACGCCATTGGTCACGATGACACGCACCTGGCCGTCGGCCGGGCCCGACGAGAGGCGCAGCACGTGGCCGTCGAGGGTGCCCGGCGCGGGCTTGCCGACGTCGAGGTAGACGCGGTTGCCGGCGACGTCGCCGACGAGGCCCGTCTCCTGGATGGGTCGCTGCGTCAGCAGCACCGAGGTGCTCGGCCAGATCGACTGGCCGGTGGGCGTCTCGGAGTCGGGCGTGAACTCGTCCTGCTGCAGCTCGAGCGCGTCGCGATCGCCTTCGGCGACGACGGTGTGCTGGATGAAGTCGCGGTGGAAGCCCTCGGCGATGCCCACCTCGTCGATGCCGTCGTCGCCGACGGCCCGGACGGTGATCGTCTGGGCCTCGAGGTAGTTGTCGACGTCGTTCACGCCGAAGCGGAGGATCAGCACGCCGTCGACGAGCTCGCTGTCGGCGTGCGAGCTCGAGACCTCGATCTGCGGGTCGACGCCCTCGGGCGGCGTGATCTCGACGTGCACCTCGACCACGCCCGACGCGGGGGCGCGGTCGAGCTTGACGTCGTACTGGTCGACGATGCCGAGCGTATCCTCGCCCACGCGCGTGCCGTTCTCGGTCTCGAAGACGAGCAGGTCGGCCTGGTCGTTGTCGTCGATCCGCACCGACACGCTCGGCAGCGCGATGCTCTCGTAGTCGCTGCCATACGGCGTCGTGCGATCGAGCTGCAGCGACTTGACCTGGTGGTTGATGACGCCGAACCGCTCGCCCTCGAGCGCGGCGTCGTCGAAGTGGATGTCGTTGCCCTGGATGTCGTGCAGGATGCCGCTGGCCGAGACGTGCACGGCCTGTGCATCGGACCAGTTGTCGCTGTCGAAGAAGAGCGAGATGCTCGAGCCGTCGGGGGCGTCGACCGCACCGCCGCTGCCGCTCGAGTAGACCCGGAACTTCTGTGCGCCTCGCGCCGCCTCCTCGGGCGTCAGGCTCGGCGCGAGCACGTCGATGCGGACGATCTCGTCGTCTTCGGGCGCGCGGGTCAGCGCGATGTAGTAGACGTCCTCGAGGCCGCCCTCCATGATGCGCGTCTCGCCGTCGGTGAGCGTGATCCGCGCGAAGGGCTCCTCGTCGTCGGCGACATTGGCCGAGATGCCGTGCACGGCGATGCCGTCACCGTCCGCGCCCTGGTAGAGCGGGTCGTTGCTCTCGATGCCGTGGGTGATCAGGCCGCTGTGGCCGAGCAGGTCGTTGCTCACGACCGGCTGCGCGTCCCCGGCGATGTCGAACGAGTCGCTGCCGAGACCGCCGTAGATCTGGGTGATCAGGCCGTCCTGGGTGCTCTGCACGAAGAACGTGTCGTCGCCCTCGGCGCCGTCGACGTTCAGCAGCTCGACGTTCACGAGGTTGACGTTCAGGCCGGCGCCGTAGACCCCCTTGTCGGTGATGACGAAGTCGTCGTCGAACTCGGTGCCGATGACCGACACCTTGTCGAGGCCGTCGCCGCCGTCGATGTTGACGGGCGCGTTGACCGCGTACTGGATCTGATCGGCGCCCGCGCCGCCCACGACCTTCGTCTCGTCGCGCTCGAGCTCCTCGAGCTGCTCGGGGGTGAGCCCGGCCTGGCGCGCCACCTCGGCGTCCGAGAGCGCGAACGCGCGCACGGTGATCTGGTCGTCGCCCTCCTCGCCGTTGACCTGCAGCACGTCGAGGTTGCGCAGGACGATGATCTCGTCGTTGTCGGCCCCCGCGTTGATCACCATCGGCTGGTCGATGCCGTTCGAGAGCCAGCCGCGGGTGGTCTCGACCGTCGAGAAGTAGTCGCCGATCACCACCGTCGACGGCAGCTCGTCGAAGCCGGTGCCGAACCTGGCTCGGAACTTCGCCTCGTCGACGACCAGCGGCGTCCCGTCGGCCTCGGCCCGGGCGCGCAGGTCGTCGGTGTTCACACGCGGCGTCTTGTAGATCTGACCGACCTTGAAGAGATCGCGACCACCGCCGCCGTTCAGCTCGGTGCTGCCGCCGACGTCGTCGACCGCGAACTCGTCGTTGCCCTGCTGGCCGTTCACGACGATGCGGTCGATGCCGGCGTAGTCGACGCGCTCGAGCGCGCCGTCGCGATTGATCGAGGCGACGAAGCCGTCGAAGCGCTCGCTCTCGGGCGTCAACGACTCGACGCCGTGCTCCTCGAACGTGAAGTACTCGACCTTGCGCAGCAGGAAGAGGTCGTCGAAGTCGGTGCCGTTGACCGTCAGGCGATCGACGCCGTCGCCGCCCGTGTCGCGGATCGGCACGATGGCGTCGTTGTTCGCGCCCTTGATGCGCACGATGTACTCGTCGGCGCCCCACTCGCCGTCGAGTCGGTCGTTGCCGCCGCCGACGAAGAGGATGTCGGTGTAGCCGTCGGCCGGGTCGGGCACCTCGCTGGTCGGCACGAAGGGCGCCGCGAAGTCGGGCACGCCCGGCGGCGTGAGACCCGCGTCGAGCACGTCGTCGCCCGGCAGCTCGCCCTCGTCGGCCGGCGGCGGGAACACGTCGGCATCGACGATGCCGAGCTCGCCGTAGACGACGTCGTCGCCGGCGCCGCCGTCGAGCACGTCGCGGCCCGACCCACCGTAGAGGGTGTCGAACTCGCCGCCCCCGTCGATCTCGTCGTCGCCCGTGCCGCCCCAGAGCCAGTCGGAGCCGCCCTGGCCATCGATCTCGTCGTCGCCGGCCTCGCCGACGATCACGTCCCCGCCCTCGTTGCCGTAGAGCGCGTCGCCGTCGTCGCCGCCGAGGATGATGTCGGCGTCGCGCCCGCCGTACACCTCGTCGGCGCCGGCGTCGCCGTGGATGCGATCGAGGCCGCCCTCGCCGCGGATCAGGTCGCCGGCGAGCTTGCCGCTGGCGAGCACGTGCGACTCGTCGCCGCCGTGGATGACGTCGTCGCCCTGGCCGCCGTGGATGCGATCGACACCGCCGCCGCCGTGGATCTCGTCGGCGCCGAAGAAGATGCCGCGATCGGTGTCGACCAGGTCGCGGAACGTCGGGGCCGGGGCCGGGCTGGCCGGGTCGGTGACCTCGCCGTGGCGGAAGCGGATCTCGCCGTTGTCGCCCGCGATGATGTCGGCGTCGGCCGCACCCCCGTCGCCGCTCGCGACCGTCGCCTGCCGCAGGCTGTCGCGCAGCGTCGCGACCAGCGTGCCGTTCGACGCCGAGGCCGGCGGCGCGTCGGGCGGCGGAGGCGAATCGGAAGCCCAGTCGGGATGGGTAAGGGTGCGCAGGTACGTGCGCAGCCCGCTGTGGGTGTTGCCGCCGATCGTCACCGACGAGCCGGCGCCGTAGATCAGGTCGGCGCCGCCGCCACCGAAGATCGAGTCGGCGTGCGCGCCACCGAGCACCACGTCGTCGCCGTCGCTGCCGCTCGACTGGGCCTGGATCGAGCGCAGGTAGCTGCTGCCCACGACCTCGATCTTCACGCGATCCGTGCGCTCGAACTCGATCTCGACGGCGACGGGGTTCTCGTCGAGCGTCACGAGCCGCAGCGGGCCGCCGTCCCAGTCGGCAGCGACCTTGTAGAAGCCGTTGTTGCCGGCGTTCTCGCCCTCCATCGCGTCGTCGATGGCGAGCGTCGAGCCCGAGATCTCGACGAGGGCACCGGCGTAGAAGCCGTCGGCCTTCCAGAGCCGGTTGTCGGGGCGGCTGATGACGTCCTGCTCGGGGTCGAACTCGAGGTCCTCGCGCACGACGCGCGCCTCGCCCTCGACGAGGCGGCCGCCGTCGGCGAAGACGATGTCGTCGCCCGCCGCGCCGTCGATCACGTCGCTGCCGGCCTCGCCGTAGATGACGTCGTCGCCGTCGCTGCCGACGATCACGTCGTCGCCGGTGCCGCCCTTGAAGATGCCGCCGCCGTTCGACGAGCCGCCGATGAGGATGTCGTTGCCCTCGCCGCCCTCGATCTCGAAGCGGATGCCCGGCGCCGTGACGCGCGACAGGTCGATCACGTCGTTGCCCTTGCCGCCCAGGGCCACGATCGTCTTGACCTTGCCGTAGTTCTGCCACTTGGTGGCCGGGCCGCCGAGACCGAGCGCACGCACCTCGACCTCGCCGCCGTTCACCGTCCGCACCTGGAAGTGTTCGTCGCCGTCCTCGAGGTTCTCGTTCAGGCGCTGCTCGGCGAAGTCGCCCATGTTGAGCTGCAGCACGCCGTCGCCGAGCTCGCTCGCGAGCTTCGGGTTGCGCTCGAAGTCGAGCTCGAAGTCGACCAGCGTGATCGGCGGGACGAGATCCCACTCCTTGTAGAAGCTGAAGAAGAGCAGGTCGATCTCGAGGAAGGCGAAGAGCCGGGCCGTGACGTTGCCGCTGACGTCGAAGATCGCGAGCGGCGCGAGCAGCGGGCTGCCGAACTCGAACTCGTTGACGAAGTTGTCGACGATCTCGAGGATCCGCACGCGGCCGTCGTGGTCGGGGTCGAAGAGGTCGAAGTAGATCTCGGCAAACAGACCGCCCCCCGCGCCGGCGCGCGCGATGAAGGCGTTGAGCTCGGCGGTGATCGTGAACCCGCCGTTGAACGTGAGCTCGGGCAGATCCGGGCCCTTGCCCGTCGGATCCTCCGGGTTGTCGCTCACGAAGAGGCCGTTGAAGATCAGCAGCGGGTTGCGGAAGCCCGAGTCGGCGAACTGGGCGATGCCCTCGGTGTCGAAGCCGAACGCGAAGTCGATGTGCGCACCGAACTGGCCGCCGATGCCGAGCATGAGCGGCCCGTAGATCGGGATCGTCTGCCGGTAGGCGAAGTCGAAGTCGAGCGGCGGCATGTCGTAGCCGACCAGCGTCACGGGCTCGCCCGTGAAGAGCCCGAAGAGCTCGGTCGGGTTCGTCAGGAAGGGGAACGAGAAGCCGTCGAGCTTGCCGAGCTTCTTGGCGAAATCCTTGTTCTTCTTGTCAGCCGGCGAGTCGCTGGTGCTCGACTTCTTGCTCTCGCCCAGCGGGTCGCCCACCTGGTCTTCCGGCGGCTTCTCGATCGTCGACCTGTCGAAGTTCTCGTCGGTGAGGTCGGGCGTCGGGCCGTTCTCGTCGGTCTTGTCGAAGATCGTGAAGTCGCCGAAGTCGAGCTTGACCTCGCCCTTCTCGGTCGGGATCGAGTTGGCCAGGGTGATGACGTCGGCGATCGCCTTCAGGAACTCGGGCCGCACGGTGCCGAAGACGCCCGCGAGGTCGAGCAGGGTCGTGTCGCCGGCGAACTCGCTGATCACCGGCAGCGGCGAGGTCACCAGGTCGACGATGGGCTGCAGCGGCCGCGTCACCTCCTGGATCTCGCCGAGGATCGGCGCGATGAGGTCGCCGATCAGCGAGCCGAGGTCGAGCGTGATGTGCTCGAACGCGACCTTGTTGAGGCCCGTCTTGATCAGCTCGCCGTCGATGGCGAAGATGTTCTCGAAGACCCGGGCGTGGAACCCGCTCGAGATCGTCTTCGCCTCGCCCTCGACCGTGTCGTCGAGGATGATCGTGCGGCCGCCATCGATGACGTCGGCGACCTTGAAGGCGCGGTCGTAATCCGAGTCGCCGAAGCCGCTGAGGGTGATGTGCTGGCGGCGCTTGACGTCCTCGTCGCCGCGGAAGCCCTCGCTCGTCCAGCTCCCCTCGGTGCGCGTGAGGCGATTGCCGTCGAGCGTCACGTCGCCGACGTCGTCTCCGCTCTCGCCGCCGATGCTCCAGCTCAGCACGAAGTCGGAGCCGATCGTCGGGAAGACCGAAGGCGCGCTCGGGATGAGGTCGCTGTTGAGCGCCAGCAGCATGTCGAACTGGGCGAGCGCGTGCGCCTCGACACCCGCGCTGAGCCGCACCTTCGAGAGCTCGCTGAACGAGAGCCGCTGGTCGCCGAAGTCGTCCTTGTTGTAGACGTCGACGACGAACGTGGCGCCGAGCTCGCTGCCGTCGTTGATCGCGTCGAGCTGCAGGAAGGCGAGCTGGCCGGCGAGGCGATCGGGCAGGGTGACGTCGACGTTCACCTCGAGGTCGGTGCCGTCCTCGGCGAAGATGTCGAGGAAGAACCCGTCGTCGAAGTTCAGGCCGAAGCCGAAGTCGAGATCCCAGCCGAGCTTGAGGCCCAACGGGCCGTCGACCTCGAAGCCGAGACCGGGGATGCCGAGGTCGATGTCGAGATCGGTGTCGACGTCGAGCAGGTTCTGCCCGAGGCGCATGTTCCACTTGATCTCGCTCTCGGGGTCCTTCACCCAGGCGGTCAGCGCGTTGATCGAGGCCGTCAGGTCGGGCAGGCCGTTGTCACCGCCGGTCAGGCTGATCGCGTCGGCGAGCTCGAACTCGCCCGCCTCGAGGCCCGCCTTCGTCGCCTTGATCCACTCGGCTTCTTCGCCCTCGGCCGACACGTCGACCAGCAGCAGGCCGGTGCTCGAGAGCACGTCGAAGAGCAGCTTCGAGATGAAGTTCTCGTTGGGGTCGCTGAGGTCGGCGACGAGGTCCTCGGCCTCCTCGACGCCCTCGCGGAAGTCGGCCAGGAACCCGTCGCGCAGGTCGGCGATGAAGTCGGCGCCCCCCGAGAGGCCGTCGCCGATCAGCGGCAGCTCGAAGCCGAAGACCTCGCCGTCGAGCACGTCCTGAAGACCGCCCAGGAAGAAGTCGATGCCGTCGACGGCGAGCAGGATGTTGTCGAAGAGCGACAGCTCGCCGAGGTCGAGCAACGCGTCGAGGCTGAAGAGCTCATCGAGCCCCGCGTCGCCGGCCGCGACGTCGTACCGGGCCTCTCCTTCGGGCGCCTCGACCGTGCCGTCGGGCAGCTCCGTGCCCCCTTCGCCGAGATAGGATCCGTTCTCGTCGAAGGCCAGCAGGTAGGTGTCGAACGAGACCTTGTCGGCCGACTGCAGGTCGACGTCGAGCTTCGCCCCGAACTTCACCCGGCCCTGCTCGAGCGAGTCGGTCGGGAAGGCGACGGGCAGCTCGGCGGTGATGCCGGCCTCGGCCTCGACGTTGAAGTCGTCGAAGCCGAGCTGACTGATCAGGATGCGCTCGTGGTCTGCCAGGTCGAGCCCGGCGTCGAAGAGCAGCCTGTCGTCCTGTGAGTCGACGCGATCGTCGCCGTTGGTGTCGCGCTGGAGCAGACCGCCCAGGACGATCGCCTCGATGTTCGGGTCGTCTTCGGTGACGAAGATGCCCAGCGGGCCGACGGCGGCGCGGAAGCTCAGGTCGTTCGCCTCGCCCGTCAGGCGGCCGGTGATGCCGGTCGAGCCGTAGAGCGAGATCTCTCGGCTACCCTCGACCTTCGAAGCGAGGATCTGCTGGGTGCCGGTCTCGGTCGTCGACACGTCGCCGAGCAGCGTGATCGTGTCGGCGGTGACCTCGTGGATCTCGAAGCCGCCGGC